>Ga0180215_1000962_pt1 | contig 33224 bp, 30 predicted proteins | sample eDN3rd37CBELigBY_FD_128871 | JGI IMG/M metagenome (GOLD analysis project Ga0180215, IMG submission 128871) | Enriched backyard soil microbial communities from Emeryville, California, USA - eDNA 3rd pass 37_C BE-Lig BY (version 2) (version 2) | ecosystem: Environmental > Terrestrial > Soil >...
GACGCGTTCTACGTCGAGGCGTTCGGCTCCGAGCCCGACATCGACGCGGCTCGCGTTGGGCTGCAGGCGATCTACGACGCGGGTGGGCAGATTCTGGTGTGGACGGCGGCCGGGGTGCCCGTGTGCATGGCGAGGGTCCACGCGTGCATCGAGGGCATGGCGCGGATCGGTCCGGTCTACACCCCACCCGAACACCGTGGCCACGGGTATGCCGCGGCGCTGACGTCGGTCGCATCGCGCGCGGCATTGGACCGGGGCGTGCGCGACGTGGTGTTGTTGGCCGATGCGGCCAATCCGGTGTCCAATCGGGTCTACCAGCGCATCGGCTTTGCGGCCGTGGCCGAGAACGTGCGGTACCAGTTCACTCCGATGGCCGACGCAGCCCGTTGATCAGCACCGCCACCATCGCGCGGGCGTCGTAACGGGGATCGTCTTCGGCGCCGATGCAGAGGTTGCCGATCGCACGCATGAAGACGTACGGGTCGACGCCCGAACAGATTTCATTTGAGGCGACGGCGGCATCCAGGAGCTGTGCGCACACCGGGAGCAGCCGGTCGAGGAAGTAGGTGTGCAGGGTCTGGTACCGGGCGTTGTCCGAATGCAGCGCCGCGGCCAGGCCGTGCTTGGTCACCAGGAAGTCCACGAACTGGTCGACCCACTTCGCCAGCGCGGCGTACGGCGTGGTCTGTTCCAACAGTTGCGGCCCGGCGTCGGCGCACGCGTCGACCTGGTGGCGGTACACCGCGATGATCAGGTCGGCGCGCGTGGGGAAGTGCCGGTAGATGGTGCCCATGCCGACGCCGGCGCGGGCCGCGATATCGCGCACCGGCACCTCCACGCCCGCGGCCACGAACGCCGCGGCCGCGGCCTCCAGAAGCGCCTGCTCGTTGCGGCGCGCGTCGGCGCGTTTTCGCGTCGTCTTGTCGGCGTCGGGCATCCGGAGATCCTCTCGTCCCTTGATAAGCGGAACGACGCTCCGTATCGTAGGGGGAGCATTGTTCCGCTTATATGGTGCCAGGCGGGTGCGCCCGTCCGTCGGCATCCGGTGAAAGGCCCGCCCATGTCACTTGCCGAGAATGTGCAGTTCGGCATCTTCACGCCTCCCCATCAGGTCGATTACGCGGATCTGTTGCGCGTCTGGACGGAGGCCGACGAGATCCCCGAGATCGCGCACGCCTGGCTGTTCGACCACCTGATCCCGATCGCGGGAGACGTCACCGGACCTGTGCTCGAGGGGTGGACGCTGTTGTCGGCGCTCGCGGCGCAGACGAAGCGTCTGCGTATCGGTGTGATGGTGACCAGCAACAGGTTTCGGCCACCGTCCATGCTCGCCAAGATCGCCGCCACCGTCGACGTGGTGTCCGGTGGGCGACTCGAGTTCGGCATCGGGTCGGGCTCGAGGCCCGGTCATCCCGTCGCGCGGCACGAGTACACCTCGAACGGGCTGCCGTACCACGACGCCGACCACGCGGTCGCCAGTCTGGCCGAGGCGTGCACATTGATCCGCCGGTTGTGGGCCGAAGAGGAACCGTTCGACTTCGACGGCGACTTCTACCGGCTGGAGCGTGCCTTCGTCAACCCCAAACCCGTACAACGGCCGCACCCGCCGATCGTCATCGGCGGACGCGCCAAGGCCACGCTCCGAGTGGTTGCCGAACACGCCGACGTCTGGAACATCCCCGGCGGCGACATCGAGGACATGGTGCGCCGCAGCGAGATGCTCGACAGTTACTGCGCCGAAATCGGCCGGGACCCAAAGGAGATCGCGCGGTCCACGGTGCTCGGAGTGTCCTACGACCAGCCGGGGCAGACCCGGGCCGCGGTGAAAGAAGCCGTCGACGCCGGGTTCGGCCACATCGTCCTGATGCTGCCGACCCCGTACCCCGACAACGTCGTCCGCTGGGTCGTCGACGAAATCGTCACGCCCACGGCGTCATAGACACCGCGAGTGTGAAACCTCGGCGAAAAATCGGCAGATTTCTCGCAGAGGCTTCACACTCGTGAGGCGTTACTTCTTGATGACGTGCTGCGGGCCCTGGGCCTTCTTGTAGAGGGCCTTGAGCATGCGGTCGCGGAAGGCGGCGTTGTCGATCAGCTTCACGCCGGCCTCTGCCAGCTTGGGCTTACCGATCAACTTGTGCATGTAGCGGCCACGGCGGTACTCGCGCCCCCACGCGGCCTCCATGCGCTGCGCGTAGTTGGTGAAGTCGTCGGGGCCACCGTTCTGCAGCGCCGCGATCGCGCATTCACCTGCGGCCAAACCGGATTCGAGCGCCTTGGAGATGCCCGCGCCCGAGGCGGGCTTGCCCGCACCCAGAGAGTCGCCGGTGAACAGCACGCCCGGACGCCACGGCGGCCACGCCGTGAAGCCCATGGGCAATCGCCATGCGCGCACGCTCTTGTTCTTCTTGAGTTCCTCGATGGGCGGCAGCTCCCACTCGCGCGGAAGCGAGCGCAGGAACTCGCCGAGGAACTGCGTCGCGTTGATCGACTGCCAGTTCTTGTAGCTGTTGACGTAGCCCAGCCCGATGTTGAACATGCCGTTGCCCATCGGGAACACCCAGCCGTAGCCGGGTAGCTGATCCCCTTGGAACACCAGCTTGAGATAGATGTCCAGGCTGTCGGAGTCCGGCCGGTTGGCATGCATCTCGGAGCGGATCGCGATCGCGGAGTAGCCGTTGTACTCCGAGTCGATCTTGAGCGCGCGCTTGATCGGTGAGTAGGCGCCGTCGGCCGCGATCACCGCGTCGCCGTACACCTTCTCACCGCTCTTGAGCACCACGCCGATCACGCGGCCGTTGGCGTCGAACTCGGGTCCGGCCACCTCGGCGCCCTGGCGTACCTCGGCACCCGCGGACTCGGCGTGCTTGAGCAGCACCGTGTCGAGGTGGGTCCGGCTGACGGTGTGGCCGTGGTCGGGCATCCCGGGCCTGCGCGGGAACGACAGCTCCCATTCGCTGGGGCTGAAGACCGTCACACGGTTGACCCGGTGATAGGTGGCGACCTCGTCGGCCAGTCCCATCTTCTGCAGGTAGCTCACCGCGCGTGCGGTCAGTCCGTCGCCGCACGGCTTGTCGCGGGGGAACTCCGCTTTGTCCAGGACGACCACTTTGGCGCCGGTCTGTGCGGCCTGCCATGCCGCTGCCGACCCCGATGGGCCGCCACCAGCAATGACCAGGTCGTATCGCTGCGTCATGAGCCTCGTCTCGTTGATTGAGTGTCGCTGAAATAGTACCCAAGCCCGCACGCGCCAGTGTGGCGGGAAAACAACCGGCCACCGGGGGTGATCGCGTGTTGGTGTGCGGTCTGAGCAGGTCAGCACTATCAGGGCGAGTACAGTAATCGCGTGCGGCGAGGGTCGAGATCACATTCCGGCGGTCCGGGGGTCAAGGTTGACGCCCGCAGTGAGCGCTGGCGTGAGCACCGTAAAAAGGTGCGCTCGGAGATCGTCGACGCCGCGTTCCGTGCGATCGACCGGCTGGGCCCCGAGCTGAGTTTGCGCGAGATCGCCGAAGAGGCCGGCACCGCCAAACCCAAGATCTACCGTCACTTCACCGACAAGTCGGACCTGTTCCAGGCGATCGGCGAGCGGTTGCGCGACATGCTGTGGTCGGCGATCTTCCCGTCGATCAACCTCGCCTCCGATCCGGCCCGCGAGGTGATCCGTCGCAGCGTCGAACAGTACGTGCGATTGGTCGACGAACATCCCAACGTACTGCGGTTCCTCATCCAGGGGCGGTTCGCCGAGCAGAGCGAGTCGACCATGCGCGCGCTCAACGAGGGCCGCGGCATCACGCTCGCGATGGCCGACATGTTCTCCCACGAACTTCGCGAGATGGAACTCGACGGCGCCGCCATCGAACTGGCCGCCTTCGCGACGTTCGGGGCGGCCGCGTCGGCCACGGACTGGTGGCTGGGCAGTAAAGAGGACAGCCCGCGCCGCATGCCCGCAGACGAGTTCGTCAACCACCTGACCACGATCATGGTCGGCTCCATCAACGGCACCTGCGAGCTGCTGGGCATCCGGATCGACCCGGATCTGCCCCTGCACGAGGGTGTGCAGCGCCGCGAACGCGCCAGTTAGTCACACCAGTCACATCGCGCAACTCTCGGGGTGGTCCGAGCGTTGACAGGTCAGCCACCGCGCCGGACACTGGCAAATATCCGGTACCGGCGTTCCCAGGAAAGGACCTGAAACCATGACGGCTGCCGACCAGCAACCCATCCGGACCCGTGCCCTGGTGATCGGCACCGGGTTCTCCGGGCTGGGCATGGCCATCGAACTGCAGCGCCGTGGCGTCGACTTCCTGATTCTGGAGAAGGCCGACGAGATCGGCGGCACCTGGCGCGACAACACCTACCCGGGATGCGCGTGCGACATCCCGTCGCACATGTACTCGTTCTCGTTCGAGCCCAAGGCCGACTGGAAGCACATGTGGTCCTTCCAGCCCGAGATCCAGGACTACCTGCTGGGCGTGACGGCCAAATACGGACTGCGCCGTCACATCCACTTCAACTCGCACGTCGACCGCGCGCACTGGGACGACGAGGAACTGCGCTGGCACGTGTTCACCAAGACCGGCCAGGAGTACATCGCGCAGTTCCTGGTGTCGGGCGCGGGCGGTCTGCACATCCCGCTGATCCCGGATATCGAAGGCCGGGAGTCGTTCGCGGGCGCGGCGTTTCACTCGGCGCAGTGGGACCACAGCGTCGACCTGCGCGGTAAGCGCGTCGCGGTGATCGGCACCGGCGCCAGCGCCATCCAGATCGTGCCGGAGATCGTCAAGGACGTCGCCGAACTGCACCTGTACCAGCGCACCCCGGCGTGGGTGATGCCGCGCGTCAACAACGCGTTCCCGCAATGGCTTCGCAACGTCTTCAGCTACGTCCCCGGCACACGCGCGCTGCTGCGCGCGGCCATCTACTGGATCCACGAGGGCGTCGGCTTCGCGATGACCAAGGAACCCCGGCTGCTCAAGATCGGCGAGTGGATGGGCCGCTACAACATCAACCGCAGCATCAAGGACCCCGAGCTGCGCCGCAAGCTCACGCCGAGTTACCGCGCCGGTTGCAAGCGAATCCTCAACTCCGACACCTACTATCGCGGGATCGCCGACCCCAAGACCCAGGTGATCACCGAGGGCATAGCCCGGATGACGCCCACCGGCATCGTCACGAGGGACGGTGTCGAGCATCCCGTCGACATCGTCGTCTACGCCACGGGCTTCCACGTGACCGACTCCTACACCTACGTCGACATCAAGGGTGCGGGCGGCGAAGACCTGGTCGACCGCTGGAACCGCGAGGGCATCCAGGCCCACCGCGGCGTCGCCGTCGCCGGCATGCCGAACCTGTTCTTCCTGCTGGGGCCGAACACCGCGCTGGGCCACAACTCGGTGGTGTTCATGATCGAGCAGCAGATCCGCTACGTCGGGCAGGCCATCGCCGCCGTCGACAAGGCGGGCGCGGCCGCGTTGGCGCCGACCCGGCGCGCGCAGGACGCGTTCAACGCCGAGTTGCAGCGGGATTTGTCCGGCACGGTGTTCAACACGGGCGGTTGCAAGAGCTGGTACCTCGACGAGCACGGCGTCAACCGGACGCTGTGGAGCGGCATGACATGGCAGTACTGGAAGGCGCTGCGCCGCCTCGATCCGTCGGAGTTCGAGTTCCTCGACCAGCGGGTTCTCGCGCGATCCTAGGAGTGCCGCGTCCTGCCAGGGACTTCGGCGCGTCCCTACGTTCGGTGTCATGACGACGAGACCGTGGCGCGCCGGCGCCAGATACATGACCTGGATGATCGCGGCGGTGGCAACCATGATGGCGGTCGGCTGCAGGGGTATCGGCAATGCCGAGAAGCCGGACCGCACCGGCCGGCAGCAACGCAACGCCGAGGTGGTGCGCGACGCGTTCGCGCGTGGTGTCGGGGACCAGAACAGCTTCTATTCGATCCTGACGGACGACGTCGAATGGACAGTGGCGCGCGCCGGTCGGGAGACCACCTACTCCGGCCGCGAGGAATTCCTGCGCGACGGTGCGGGCCCCATCCTGGCCCGCCTCGACGGCCCGATCCAGGCCGACGTGCGGGACCTGGTCACCGAGGGGGACAAGGTGGTCGCGTTCTGGCGGGGGACCGCCACCGCGCGTGACGGGCAGCCCTACGTCAACGACTACGTGTGGGCGATGACGCTGCGCGACGAACGCGTCGCCCGCGTGACGGCGTATCTCGACTTCGTGGTGCTCGACGAGTTGCTGACCCGGGTGACGCCGGCCGACGGCGCGACCGCGCATTCCGCCGCGGCGCGCGGGTGATCCGCGGGCGGGCGCACCGTCGGCAGCCGCCGTCGCGAGGTCGCCGGCGGACGGTGAAACGCCACGTCGCGCTTGCGGAGTTCGCGTGTGAACGCGACACGCCCAACCACAACATCTCGGGGAGCGCCGCGAACTTTCCCACCAGTTGTAGTGTTGGTATCGTCGCCGAGCGCCGAACGGTGACTGCTCAAAAAGCCAGGTGAAATGGGGTCCAGGGTGTCCGACGGAATCAAGCTGATCGACCGTGTCTCAGCCATCAACTGGAACCGGCTCCAGGATGAGAAGGACGCCGAGGTGTGGCACCGGCTCACCGGCAATTTCTGGTTGCCGGAGAAGGTGCCGGTGTCCAACGACATCCAGTCCTGGCACACCCTCACCGACAACGAGAAGCAGCTGACAATGCGGGTGTTCACCGGCCTGACGCTGCTCGACACCATCCAGGGCACCGTCGGCGCGGTCAGCCTGATCCCTGACGCGGTCACCCCCCACGAGGAGGCCGTGCTCACCAACATCGCGTTCATGGAGTCGGTGCACGCCAAGAGCTACAGCAACATCTTCTCGACGCTGTGCTCGACCGCCGAGATCGACGACGCGTTCCGCTGGTCCGAGGAGAACCCGAACCTGCAGCGCAAGGCCGCGATCGTGATGCAGTACTACCGCGGCGACGAGCCGCTCAAGCGCAAGGTGGCCTCGACGCTGCTGGAGAGCTTCCTGTTCTACTCGGGCTTCTACCTGCCGATGTACTGGTCCAGCCGCGCCAAGCTGACCAACACCGCCGACATGATCCGCCTGATCATCCGTGACGAGGCCGTGCACGGCTACTACATCGGCTACAAGTACCAGCGCGGGCTCGCCCTCGTCGACGAGGAAAAGAAGCAGGAGCTCAAGGACTACACCTACGAACTGCTCTTCGAGCTCTACGACAACGAGGTCGAGTACACCCAGGACCTCTACGACAGCGTCGGCCTGACCGAGGACGTCAAGAAGTTCCTGCGCTACAACGCCAACAAGGCGCTGATGAACCTCGGCTACGAGGCGCTGTTCCCGCGCGACGAGACCGACGTCAACCCGGCGATCCTCTCGGCGCTGGCGCCCAACGCCGACGAGAACCACGACTTCTTCTCCGGCTCGGGGTCGAGCTACGTGATCGGCAAGGCCGTCAACACCGAAGACGAGGACTGGGACTTCTAGACCCGGTCCACGCCGTGCACGCAGGAACCCCGCAGTGAGCTGACAGCCTGCGCTGCTATCAAATAAACGATGCACCAGCTCATAGCGCAGATCCCGCTGACCGACGGCTGGTTTCCAGTCGTCGTCCAGCTGATCGGGGCACTGCTGCTGGGGGCTGCCGTCGGATGGCGCACGCGGCGGTGGCGGTTGCGGATCCTGCCTGCGCTGGTCGCCGCGGCCGCCGTGCTGGCCGGTGTGATGTATCGGTACATCGATTCGATCGGGGTGGCGGGCAACGCCGGACCGCCGCGGTTGTGGGTGTGGATCGCGCTGACCGTGTTGGCCTGTGGTGTCCTGGTGCTGGGCTGGATGAGTGCGCGGTGGTGGCGGCGGATCGTCTCCGTGGCGGCGGTCGGGGCGTGTCTGCTGGCCTGCGGGCTCACCCTCAATATGTGGGTCGGCTATTTCCCGACCGGGTACGCCATGTGGAATCAGCTCACCTCGGGTCCGCTGCCGGGCCAGACGGACCGGCTGACCGTCACCAAGATGCAGCTCGCCCACTTCCGGCCCGCCGGTGGGGTTCTGGTCCCGGTGACCATCGAGGCGGTATCAGGCTTCAGCCACCGCGAGGAACTCGTCTACCTGCCGCCGGCCTGGTTCGCCAGCAGTCCGCCGCCGGAGCTTCCGGCGGTGATGATGATCGGCTCGCAACTGAACACCCCGGCGGACTGGTTACGGGCGGGCAACGTGCAGCCGGTCATCGACCGGTTCGCCGCCGAGCACGGCGGGATGGCACCGGTCTTCGTCTTCGTCGACGCCACCGGCTCGTTCGCCAACGACACCGAGTGTGTCAACGGCGTGCGGGGCAACGCGGCCGATCACCTCGTCAAAGATGTTGTGCCGTATCTGGTCTCGAACTTCGGCGTGCGGCCGGATCGCGACGGCTGGGGCATCGCGGGATGGTCGATGGGCGGCACGTGCGCGGTGGATCTGACCCTGATGCATCCCGACGTCTTCCGGTCGTTCGTCGACATCGCCGGTGACCTGCGGCCCAACGCGGGGGACAAGGCACAGACGATCAGCCGACTGTGGGGTGGCGACGTCGCCTCCTGGGCCGCATACGATCCCGTCACCATCATGGGTCGGCACGGCCCGTACACCGGTCCGTCCGCCGATGTCACGGCGTGGTTCGAGGTGCCCGCGGCGCAGCGCGGCGCGGGCCCCGATCCGGCCAATCCGGAAGGGCAGGACGTCGCCGCGGTCACGCTGTGCGATGCGGCCAGAGCGGTCTCCATCGACTGTTCGGTGATCACCGAACCGGGGCGGCATGACTGGGTTTTCGCCAACACCGCGTTCGCCAGGGCCCTGCCATGGCTGGCCGGCCAACTGCACACGCCTGGCGTCGCGGCTGTGCCGCTGCCTGCGTCTACGTTGGGGCAGCAGCCCACAAACGTCCGGGCGGCCCCGCGCTAGTGCTCGCGGGTGCGGCCGAGGCGTCACCGGGTGTGCTAACTGTTGACCATGCAGCCAACACAAAGTTCGGCCGCGCGATGACCACCACGACGACCGGGGCCGACATCGAAACGTCCCCGCCACGGTTCGCCCGGGCAGGGGTGGGCGCGGTCGCCGCGGTCAGCTCGATCGCCCTGCTGGTCTTCCTCGATCGTTATGGCTACTTCGGCGACGAGCTGTATTTCCTGTCCGCGGGGCGGCGACTGTCTTTCGGCTACGCAGACCAAGGGCCTGCCCTGCCGCTCATCGCCCACGTCCTCGATAGCGTCGCACCGGGCTCGCTGTTCGTGCTGCGCCTGCCGGCGGTCCTCGCCACCGCGGCGGCGATCGTGATCAGCGCCCAGATCGCCCGCGAATTCGGAGGTGGGCGAGGTGCGCAGCTGCTCGCCGCCGGCGGATACGCCACGTCACCGTTTCTGCTGGTCCAAGGCGGACAGCTGGCCACCAACTCGTTCGACATCCCGCTGTGGGTGTTGATCACCTGGCTGCTGGTGCGGTGGGCACGCACCCGCGACGACCGCCTGCTGCTGTGGGCCGCTGTCGCCACCGCGTTTGCCCTGCAGATCAAGTGGCTTGTCCCCATCCTGTGGATCTGCGTCGGGTTGAGCGTCCTGCTGGTGGGGCCACGAGAGTTGTTGCGCCGCAAATTCTTGTGGGTCGGTGCTGCCGGCGCCGCGCTCACCACGATACCGATGCTGGTGTGGCAGGCCGGCAATGGTTGGCCACAACTGGCGATGGGAAGCGTGATCGCGGCCGAAAACGACACGGTGGGCGGTCGGCCTGCGTTCGTGCCGCTCGCGTTGTTCATCGCCGGACTGCTCGGCGGTGTGCTGCTGCTGTGCGGGGTGTGGGCGCTGTTGCGCTGGGAACCGTTGCGGCCGTTCCGCTTTGTCGGGGTGACCGTGGTGCTGACGTTCGTGGTGTTCATGGTGCTCGGCGGGCGCGCGTACTACGTCGCCGGCGTCTATGCGGTGGCCATGGCGGCCGGCGCCGTCTGGCTCACCCGCGATGGACCGCGACGCCGGCGGAAGATCGTCGCGGTCCCGCTGATCGCGGCATCTGCGGCCTTGGCCGGGTGGAGCCTGCCGTGGCAGCCGGAGCGCGATATCCCGCCGGTGTCGGCCGACGACGGAATGGCCACCTTGACGTACGGCAGATTCGGCTGGCCGGAGCTCGCCGAAGAAACCGCCGCCGCCTACCGCGATCTCACCGACGAAGAACGAGAATGGGCTGTCGTGATCGCCGAGTCATATTGGCAGGCAAGCGCACTGGACAACTACCCAGACGGGGATCTGCCTGCCGTGTACAGCCCCGGCCGGGGTTGGGGATATTTCGGGGCGCCGCCCGACGACGCGACGACCGTGCTCTACGTCGACCGGTACCCCGATACGGCTCGCGAGTTGTGTGCGCACGTGGACCCGGTCGGCCGGGCCGACGCGCGCCTGGGGATCCCGGGGGTGAGCCGTGACGTGACGATATGGAAGTGTGTCGATCCACGACAGCCGTGGTCGACGATCTGGCCTTCCCTTCGGCGCCTGTAACGGCACCCCTCGGCTGCCGGGCAGCGCGCTGGGTACCTACCCGCGCTACCGGCCGCGGGTGGGCTGAGCGGCCGTGGACGCCGATGACGACGGCACGGTCGACGGGCGCTCGATGATCGTCGAATTCTTCGCCCCGACACGGTAACTCGCACCGCGGTGCTCTTCGGCCAGCCGATCGCCTTGACCGATCAGCTTGTGGCGCAGGGTGCCGGGGGTGTACTCGGCCTGGTAGGCGCCGCGTGCGGTGAGCACCGGCACGACGTGGTCGACGAAGTCGGCGAACGATCCCGGCGTGATCGCGTACGCCAGGTTGAAGCCGTCGACGTCGGTCTCATCCACCCACTCCTGCAGCGTGTCGGCGATGGTCTCACCCGATCCGACGATGCGCGGGCCCATGCCGCCGATCTTGCCCCACTCGGCGATGTCGCCGACCGCCCACTCGCCGCCGTCGGGGTCGGCGGACTGGAACGCCTCGACCGCGGACAGGATCGCGTTGGAGTCGACATTGCCGACAGGCTCGTCGAGGCCGTAGCGGGCCAGGTCCACACCCATCCAGCCCGACATGAACACCAGTGCGCCCTCGGGGTCGCCGTAGGACAGGTACTCGGCGAGCTTGGCTGCGGCCTCCTCGTCGGTGGCGCCGGTGATGATCGTCGAGAGGTTGAAGATCTTCACGCCGTACGGGTCGCGGCCGGCGATCTCGAGCTCACGGCGGATCGTCGTGACCGTCTCACGCAGTAGGGCTTTGGTGGGAGCCGCGGTGAAGATCGCTTCGGCGTTCTCCGCGGCGAAGCGGACACCGCGCGGCGACGAGCCGGCCTGGTAGATGACGGGCGTGCGCTGCGGTGACGGCTCGGACAGGTGGATGCCGGGAACGCTGAAATGCGTTCCCTCATGGCCGATGTGATGCACCTTGCCCGGGTCGGTGAACACGCCGCGGGCACGGTCGCGCACCACCGCGTCGTCCTCCCATGAGCCCTCCCACAGCTTGTAGAGCACCTCGAGGTACTCGTCGGCGTGGTCGTAGCGCGCGTCGTGGGCCGGCTGGTCGGTCTGGCCCATGTTGCGGGCCGCGGCGGGCAGGTAACCGGTGACGACGTTCCAGCCGATGCGGCCGCCCGTCAGATGGTCGAGCGTGGACATCCGTCGCGCGAACGGATAGGGATGCTCGAAACCGGTTCCGGTGGTGATGCCGAACCCGAGATGCTCGGTGACCAGCGCCATCCCGGACACCAGCAGCATCGGGTCGTTCACCGGGACCTGCGCGGCGTGACGGATCGCGGCCTCGTCGCTGCCACCGTACACGTCGTAGGTACCGAGCACGTCGGCGATGAACAGGCCGTCGAATCGGCCGCGCTCCAACAGCTTTGCGAGTTCTGTCCAGTAGGTGAGGTCCTTGTACCGCCAGGACTGGTCCTCGGGATGCCGCCACAGGCCGGGGGATTGATGGGCGACACAGTTCATGTCGAAGGCGTTGAAGCGAATCACACGGGTCACCGCACGAGACTGCCAATGCGGGTGCGCCACGTCACCGGTTGCGCTCATCGCGATTGTTACCCGTGACGGCAAAAGGCAGCCGGCCCGGGGGCCGGCTGCCTTTTGTGGATGACGTCAGCTACGCAGCGACGCGGTGTCGATCACGAAGCGGTAGCGCACATCGCTGGCCAGGACGCGCTCGTAGGCCTCGTTGATGTAGTCGGGGGTGATGATCTCGATCTCCGGCCGGACGTCGTGTTCGGCGCAGAAGTCGAGCATCTCCTGGGTCTCGGGGATGCCGCCGATCATCGAGCCGGTGAGGTTGCGTCGCTGAGCGAGCAGCGGGAACGCCGGGACCTCCATGGGGTGCTCGGGCAGGCCGAGTTCGACGAGCGCGCCGTCGAGCTTGAGCAGGCCCAGGTAGGCACCGAGGTCCAGGTTCGCCGACACGGTGTTGAGGATCAGGTCGAACGACCCGGCGAGCTTGTCGAACGTCTCCGGATCGGACGTCGCGTAGTAGGCCGAGGCGCCCAGGCGCAGGCCGTCTTCCATCTTCTTCAGCGACTGGCTGAGCACCGTGACATCGGCGCCCATCGCCTTGGCGAGCTTGACGGCCACGTGGCCGAGGCCGCCGAGCCCGATGACGGCGACCTTCTTGCCGGGGCCGGCATTCCAGTGCCGCAGCGGGGAATAGGTGGTGATGCCCGCACACAGCAGCGGTGCCGCCGCGTCGAGCGGAAGGCTGTCGGGGATGCGCAGCACGTAGTTCTCGTCGACCACGATGGCGCCACTGTAACCGCCGTGGGTCGGGGTGCCGTCGCGGTCGATCGCGTTGTAGGTGCCGACCATGCCGGTGCCGGTGCAGTACTGCTCCAGGCCGGCCTTGCAGTTGTCGCACTCTCGGCAGGAGTCGACGAAGCAGCCGACGCCGACGCGGTCGCCGACCTTGTACTTGGTGACCTCCGAGCCCACCTCGGTGACCACGCCGGCGATCTCGTGACCGGGGACCACGGGGTAGTTCGGGACGCCCCACTCGGCCTTGACGGTGTGGATGTCGGAGTGACAGATGCCTGCGAAGTGGATGTCGAACGCAACATCGTGCGGACCCACGGCGCGACGGGTGATGGTGGTCTTGGTCAGTGGTTCGGTCGCCGAGGTGGCGGCATACGCGGAAACGGTACTCATGACAGACCTCTTATCGTCGATTCTTCATTACTGCCCGGGACGTTAGTCCAGTTCACGGGTGTCCGCCGCGCGCATCACGTCGCGCGGCACAACAGAGTGCAACTGAGATTGACGGCGCGGTAATCCCGATATCGACTGTGACGGTGCTCCCTGTCAGGGGCCTGAGAGTCCGCTCCGAGTCGGCCGTCTAGAGACCGGGTGCGCGGATCGAACCGTTGAACGAGACGCGCTCGTAGCTCACCAGGCCGGCCTGCGAGTAGGGATCGGCTTCGGTGAGCGCCTGCGCGTCCTCGACGCTGATGTCGCCGGTGATCAGCACACCGCCGGTCTGCGATTCCTGCCGGCCTGCCAGCAGGATGCGTCCGGCGGCGACCTCGTCGTTCAGCCACGCCACGTGGGCGGGGCGGGTCTGGTCGACGACGTCGAGCGGTTTCAGGTACGTGAGCGTGAGGACGTGGAACACCCTGTGAGACTAGTTGATCGGTGCGTTGACCCAGCGCAGGTCGTCCAGGATCCCGCGAGCGGCCACGATGTTCTGCCCGGTCTGCCACACCTCGTTGTTGACGACGAACACCCGGTTGTCGCGGTTGGCCGACAGTTTCCGCCACGCGTCACCCTTGAGGACCGCGTCGGCCTTGTCCCGCGCGGCCGGTGAGGCGAACGACACGTAGACGATGTCGGCGTCGGCGATCGAGAAGTCGTCGCTGTCGGCCGGGATCTCCTCATAGGGCTTGTCGGTGAACCGTTGTGCGGCAGGACGATCCAGGCCCACGGCCGCGAGCACGTCGCCCGGGAAGTTGTCGGCGCCGAACACCCGCACGGTGTTCTCGGTCAGCTGCACCACCGACGCCTGGAAGTGGGCCGCGTCGTTGTCCTCACCGGTCTTGCGGGCGGCGTCCTCGAACCCGGCGATGAGATCGTCGGCCGCGCCCGCGCGCCCGGTCGCGGCGCCCACGGCGCGTAGCGTGTCGCGCCAGGCCGCGCCGGGTGTCCCGGTGAACACCGTCGGGGCGATGTCCGACAGTTCACCGAACGCACCGGGCGTCAGCGCGGCCGAACCGAGGATCAGGTCCGGATCCGCGGCCCTGATCGCCGCGACGTCGGGTGCTGCGCGGTCACCGGCGGGAGGGACGTCGTGCACGACGGTGCCCAAATACGACGGCTGCGCGTCCGAACCGTCGGGCAGCGCCGCGGCGACGATGCGCGACTGCAGGCCCAGCGCGCACAGCGCGTCGAGTTGGTCGCCCGACAACACGACGATGCGCTGGGGGTCGCCGGCGACTTCGGTGGTCTCGGCGATGTCGGCGCCGTCGGCCGTCGCGTTGCGGACACGCCGCGGGGCCGGGTCGGCCGCCACGGGCTCGGGTGCGCACGATTCGTCGGGCCTGCGCTGGTTGCCGAGGACACCCGCATCGGCGATCTTGGTCACGCTGGTCGTCATGGACGGCTGCGTCACGGGCTGTTCGCCGGAGGTACCGCAGCCACTGATCAGTGACGCGGCCGCGGCGATCAGCGCCGTCCCCACCAGCGGTCGGAAGGTCAGCACCGGGCGACGGTAACATTCAGTAACTTTCCGCGCCGTCGCGTCCCGGCTGCCTGTGCGTTTCCTGCAGGTCAGCGCAATGGCCGAGACGCCGCACGCCGTGGCCGCACGCCGAATACGACGGTTTGTAGGACCCACGGGCACGCGCGGCGCGGAGAGCGCTAGGATTTATTCGAATTAGCGGGTATTCCCGACGATCTTTGGAGGACCTCTTGGTAGCCGAAGCGCCCCCAATCGGAGAACTCGAGGCACGTCGTCCGTTTCCGGAACGTATGGGCCCCAAGGGGAACTTGATCTACAAGCTCATCACGACCACCGATCACAAGCTGATCGGCATCATGTACTGCGTCGTGTGCTTCGCCTTCTTCCTGGTCGGCGGCCTCATGGCGCTGTTCATGCGTACCGAACTCGCGATGCCGGGCTTGCAGTTCCTGTCCAACGAGCAGTTCAACCAGCTGTTCACCATGCACGGCACGGTCATGCTGCTGTTCTATGCGACGCCGATCGTGTTCGGTTTCGCCAACCTGGTGCTGCCGCTGCAGATCGGCGCGCCGGACGTGGCGTTCCCGCGCCTGAACGCGTTGTCGTTCTGGCTGTTCCTGTTCGGTGCGTTGATCGCGATCGCCGGGTTCATCACCCCGGGCGGTGCCGCGGACTTCGGCTGGACGGCGTACTCGCCGCTGACCGACGCGATCCACTCGCCGGGTGCCGGCGGTGACCTGTGGATCATGGGCCTGGCCGTCGGTGGTCTGGGCACCATCCTCGGTGGCGTGAACATGATCACCACCGTGGTGTGCATGCGCGCACCGGGCATGACGATGTTCCGGATGCCGATCTTCACCTGGAACATCCTGGTGACGTCGATCCTGGTGCTGATCGCCTTCCCGATCCTGACCGCGGCGCTGTTCGGCCTGGCCGCCGACCGCCACCTGGGTGCCCACATCTACGACCCCGCCAACGGCGGCGTGCTCCTGTGGCAGCACCTGTTCTGGTTCTTCGGTCACCCCGAGGTGTACATCATCGCGCTGCCGTTCTTCGGCATCGTCTCCGAGATCTTCCCGGTGTTCAGCCGCAAGCCGATCTTCGGTTACACCACGCTGATCTACGCCACGCTGGCCATCGCGGCCCTGTCCGTCGCCGTGTGGGCCCACCACATGTACGCCACGGGCGCGGTGCTGCTGCCGTTCTTCTCGTTCATGACGTTCCTGATCGCGGTGCCGACCGGTATCAAGTTCTTCAACTGGATCGGCACGATGTGGAAAGGCCAGTTGACGTTCGAGACGCCGATGCTGTTCTCGGTCGGCTTCCTCATCACGTTCCTCTTGGGCGGCCTGTCCGGCGTGCTGCTGGCCAGCCCGCCGCTGGACTTCCACGTGACCGACAGCTACTTCGTCATCGCGCACTTCCACTACGTGCTCTTCGGCACCATCGTGTTCGCCACCTACGCGGGCATCTACTTCTGGTTCCCGAAGATGACGGGCCGCCTGCTCGACGAGCGCCTGGGCAAGCTGCACTTCTGGCTGACGTTCATCGGCTTCCACACCACGTTCCTGGTGCAGCACTGGCTGGGTGACGAGGGCATGCCGCGTCGTTACGCCGACTACCTGCCCACCGACGGCTTCACGACGCTGAACGTGATCTCCACGGTCGGTGCGTTCATCCTGGGCGTCTCGATGCTGCCGTTCGTGTGGAACGTGTTCAAGAGCTGGCGTTACGGCGAGCCCGTCACGGTCGACGATCCGTGGGGCTACGGCAACTCCCTGGAGTGGGCCACCAGCTGCCCGCCGCCGCGGCACAACTTCACCGAGCTGCCGCGTATCCGGTCGGAGCGTCCGGCGTTCGAGCTGCACTACCCGCACATGGTCGAGCGGATGCGGGCCGAGGCCCACGTGGGTCGCGCCCACCATCCCGAGCTCGAGACCGCGGACAAGTCCAGCTGACGCCTTCGCGCCAACTGGGTGAACAACTGAGAAGGTGACCTGTAGATGAGCTCGGCACGCGAGCGCTCATCGCTACTGATCACCGTCACCGGCGTCGACCAGCCGGGCGTCACCTCGGCACTGTTCGAGGTGCTGTCCCGGCACAAGGTCGAGCTGCGCAACGTCGAGCAGGTCGTGATCCGCGGCCGGCTCACGTTGGGCGTTCTGGTGGCCGCGCCGTCCGACGTGGCCGACGGCGATGATCTGCGACGCGACGTCGAGGCCGCAATTTACGGCGTGGGTCTCGACGTCGCGATCGAACGCAGCGACGACCTGCCGGTGATGCGTGAGCCCTCAACCCACACGATCGTGGTGCTGGGCCGTCCGATCACCGCCGAGGCGTTCGGGGTGGTCGCCCGCGCGGTGGCCGATCTGGGCGTCAACATCGATTTCATCCGCGGCGTCTCCGACTACCCGGTGACGGGGCTGGAGCTGCGCGTGTCGGTCCCGGCGGGCGCGGCCTACGGGCAGTTGCAGCAGGCGCTCGCCACGGTCGCCGCGAACGAGGGCGTCGACATCGCGCTGGAGGACTACACGCTGTCACGACGGGCCAAGCGGCTCATCGTGTTCGACGTCGACTCGACCCTCATCCAGGGTGAGGTGATCGAGATGCTGGCCGAGCACGCCGGTGCCGCGGCAGCCGTCGCCGAGGTGACCGAGGCCGCGATGCGGGGTGAACTCGACTTCGCCGAGTCTTTGCACCGCCGGGTCGCGACGCTCGCCGGGCTGCCTGCCTCGGTACTCGACGAGGTCGCCGAGCAGTTGGAGCTCACACCGGGGGCGCGGACCACGATCCGCACCCTCCGCAGGCTGGGCTACTACTGCGGTGTGGTCTCGGGTGGATTCCGCCAGGTCATCGAACCGCTCGCGCACGAACTCATGCTCGACTACGTCGCGGCCAACGAACTGGAGATCGTCGACGGCAAGCTCACCGGACGCGTCGTCGGCGACGTCGTGGACCGGCCGGGCAAGGCCAAGGCGCTGCGGGACTTCGCCCAGCAGGTCGGCGTACCGATGGAGCAGACCGTCGCCGTCGGCGACGGCGCCAACGACATCGACATGCTGTCGGCCGCGGGCCTCGGGGTGGCGTTCAACGCCAAACCCGCGCTGCGTGAGGTGGCCGACGCGTCACTGAGCCATCCGTACCTGGACACCGTGCTGTTCATCCTGGGCATCACGCGCGGCGAGATCGAGGCCGCCGATGCGCTCGACGGTGTGGTGCGCCGCGTCGAGATCCCGGATTATTAGCCGAGATTCGCTTTTCTTTTGCTGACGGTGCGCGTGCGCGCTGATCGCGCGGCTTCGGTGGTTTGCGGGTTCGATGAACGCCCTTGCGCGTGCCGTGACCGTCGCAGCGGTGCCGTAGGGTGAGTTCGTGATTACGGTGAAGCATGCGGTCGTGATCGGCGCGTTCGCAGTCGCGGCGGTCGCCGGACAACTGGCGGTCGCGGCTCCAGCCGAGGCCAAACGGTGCCCGGCGGGCACCGTGGAGAAGTTCGAGGGCGTGTGCATCAAAGGCTCGGGCGGCGGCAGCGTGGCGCCTCCGGTGATGGCGCCCAGCGCGGGCGGCGCGAAAATCCAGAACCTGCCGGGCCAGTTGCCGAGCGTCAACGGCGTGCCGTGCACCATCGAGCACTACGGCACGTGCCTCGCGATGACCCAGCCCTAGATCAGACCACCAGCGCCTGACTCTGTGGCCCGATCGTGCCCGTGATGCTGTGCCACGCGCGCGCCAGCAGTTCGACGGCCTCGGCGAGTTGGGGCTCGGGCAGGGCGTAGGGCACGCGCACGAAGCGCTCCAGTGTGCCGTCGACCCCGAACCGCGGACCCGCCGGCAGATCGACGCCCATACGTGATGCCGCGGCTGCCAGCGCCGTGCTCATCGGGGCGGGCAACCGCACCCACAGCGACATCCCGCCGCGGCCGGGCCCTGGCTGCCAGTCCGGCAGGTGTTCGGCGAGCAGCGACACCAGGGCCTGTCTGCGCGTGCGCAGCAGTTCCCGGCGCTCGCGCAGGATCTGTTCGCGCATCGCCAACAGCCGCGCGGCGGTGAGCTGTTCGAGGACCGGCGTGCCCAGATCCACCGACGGCCGGATCGCGGCGATCGTGGCCAGCGTGCTGCGCTCGGCGCGGATCCAGCCCACCCGCAGACCGCCCCAGAACGACTTGGACATCGAACCGATCGTCAACACCAGATCGTGGCGGCCGACGGATGCGGCGAGCGGCTCGGGTGGTGCGTGGTCGACCCACATGTCGGCGATCGACTCGTCGATGATGGTGCGCGTCCGGGTGTCGGAGATGATCTGTCCCAACCGCTTTCGGTCGTCGGGGGCCATCGTGAAACCCGTGGGGTTGTGGTTGTCGGGGATCACGTAGGCCAGGCTCGGCGCGAGTTGCCGGATGGCGGCGTGGAAGGCGTCGAGTTCCCACCCCGCATCGGTGAGCGCGACCGGTACGGCGCGCGCGCCCGCGGTCGAGATCGCCGACAGCGCACCGTGATACGTCGGTTGCTCGACGAGTACCCGGTCGCCGGGCTGGGTGTGGGTGGTGAGGATCAGCCCGATCGCGTGTTGTGCGCCGCTGGTCACCATGATCTGCGACGGATCGGTGGGAAGCCCACGCTGACAATATCTTTCGGCAATGGCCTCGCGCAGCGGCGCGGCGCCCATGAGCTCGTGGCCCGGGCCCTGCAGGTATGCGGTGACATCCTTGGCCGCCTCGGCGAACGCGTCGAGCACAGCGGTGCTCGGTGCGGCCAGTGCGGCCGCGGCCAGGTTCACCGACGCCTGGGCGGCCTCGATGCGCACCTCGGGCCGCGCGGGCAGCGCTGTGGTGCTCCGCGCGCCCCGGCGGGCGTGCAGATAGCCGTCCTCGCGCAGCTTCGAGAAGGCTGCGGTGACCGTGGTGCGCGACACCCGCAGTGCATCGGCCAACGCACGCTCGCTGGGCAGACGCGACCCCACGGGCAGGCGCCCGTCGACGATGAGCAGGCGGATGGCATCGGCCAGTCCGAGGTACGCCGGTCCAGTTTGACTGGACGTCCGCCAGTTGCCGAGTTCGCGCGCCAAAAGGTCCACATTCAGCGACCGGGCGACCATGGGGCTACTCATAATGAGGCCAGTATCCGCCAACTGGCTATTGAGGAGCAAGCCAGATCTCAAGATCATGGGTACATGCGTAAGAATTGGCTTTCTCGACTGTCGGTCAAATATCGCCGCGCCTATCAACCGCACCCCCGCACGAGTGCCCGTGACGCGGATGCCCGCCGCGTGCACAGCGAACTCGACGCCATCCGCGCGCGATTCCCCGATCACGCGTGAGGACCGCGTTGACGCGCGGTGCGCTGCTTTCCGTCGGACTCGTCGGCTACGGCACGTCGATGGCCATGATGGTCCGCGCCGGCCTCGGCCTTGACCCGTGGGACGTCTTCCACCAGGGACTCACCCGCCACACCCCGATGACCATCGGTATGGCGTCGGCCGTGGTGGGCGTCGTGGTGCTGCTGGCCTGGATCCCGCTGCGCAACCGGCCCGGCATCGGCACCGTCGCCAACGTCATCGTGATCGCGGTGACCGTCGACGCGGTGCTCGCGATGCTGCCCGCACCGACGGCGATGCCGGTACGTATCGCGATGATGGTGGGCGCGGTGGTGCTCAACGCGATCAGCACCGTGCTCTACATCGGCGCCGGTCTCGGTCCCGGGCCGCGCGACGGCCTGATGACCGGCCTCGTGGCGCGTACCGGGCTGTCGGTGCGACTCGTCCGCACGTGCATCGAGGCCACCGTGCTGGCCGTCGGATGGCTCATGGGCGGGACCGTCGGTGTGGGAACGGTCCTGTACGCCTTCGGGATCGGCCCGCTGGTGCAGTTGTTCCTCAGACTCACCCCGCGCCGCATCCTGTTCCACGATTTCGGCGCGCCCGGGCGTAACCGGGCGAGCGGCGAGGACATCACTACGATGAGCGGGTGCCCACAACCGGAGAAGACGCAGCCGACAACCCAGACCTGCTGATCGACTTCGCCAGGGTCACCCTGAGGCGCGGGGGCAACACCCTCGTCGGGCCCATCACCTGGGCTGTCGAACTCGACGAGCGCTGGGTCGTCATCGGTCCCAACGGCGCAGGCAAGACCTCGCTGTTGCGCATCGCCGCGGCCACCGAACACCCGTCGTCGGGAACCGCCTACGTACTGGGGGAGCGGCTGGGCCGCACCGACATGGCCGAACTGCGTTCGCGCGTCGGCCTGAGCAGCTCGGCTCTGTCGCAACGGATTCCCGACGACGAGATCGTCCGCGACCTCGTGGTGTCGGCCGGGTACGCGGTGCTCGGGCGGTGGCGCGAGCAGTACGACGACGTCGACTACGAGCAGGCCGTGAACATGCTCGAAAGCGTCGGCGCCGAGCACCTCGCCGAACGCCGGTACGGCACCCTGTCGGAGGGCGAACGCAAACGCGTCCTGATCGCCCGGTCGCTCATGACCGACCCGGAACTCCTGCTGCTCGACGAGCCCGCGGCCGGGCTCGACCTCGGCGGCCGCGAGGACCTCGTGGCCCGTCTCACCGACCTCGCCGCCGACCCCGATGCACCGGCCATGGTGCTCGTGACGCACCATGTCGAGGAGATCCCGGTCGGGTTCAGCCACGGCTTGATCCTGTCCGAGGGCAAGGTGGTGGCCTCCGGCCTGCTCACCGACGTGCTGACGTCCGAGAACCTGTCCAAGGCATTCGGGCAGGCCATCGCCCTCGAGGTGATCGACGGACGGTACTTCGCGCGCCGGGTGAGGAGCCGGGCAGCGCACAGGAGGCGAAATGACTGACGACCCGCTGGTCCCCGCCGACCCGCTCATCCCGCGGCCCGCCGCGACGGTGATGTTGATCCGCGACGTGCAACGCGGCGGACGCACGGATCTCGAGGTGTTCCTGATGCGCAGGCACGCCGCGATGGACTTCGTCGCCGGCGTGATGGTGTTCCCGGGCGGTGGCGTCGACGACCGTGACCGCAACGCCGACATCGCGTGGTACGGACCCGAGCCGTCATGGTGGGCCCAGCGCCTCGGCGTCGACGGAGGACTGGCCGAGGCGCTCGTGTGCGCCGCGGCGCGTGAGACGTTCGAGGAGTCCGGCGTGCTGTTCGCCGGCCCCCAGAACGGGTCCGGTGACCCCGGCATCATCGCCGACGCGTCGGTGTACGGCGACGCACGCGCGGCCCTGGCCAACCACTCGCTGTCGTTCGCCGACTTCCTGCGCGACGAGAAGCTGGTGCTGCGGGCCGACCTGCTGCGGCCGTGGGCCAACTGGGTGACGCCCAAAGAGGAGCGCACACGGCGCTACGACACGTATTTCTTCGTCGCGGCCCTCCCGGAGGGCCAGCGCGCCGACGGCGAGAACACCGAGACCGACCGGGCGTTCTGGTGCACACCGAAAGCCGGGCTCGACGACTTCGAGGCGGGGAACACCTTCCTGCTGCCGCCGACCTGGACGCAGCTGGACTCCCTCGACGGCCGCACGGTGGCCGAGGTACTGGCGGTCGAACGCAAGATCGTGACGATCGAGCCCAGCCTGTCGACCGAGGGCAACAACTGGGAGATCGAATACTTCGACAGCGGGCGCTACAACGCTGCGCGCAAGCATCGGTCGCCCGGGCAATGAACGAGTTCATCAAGATCGTCCTCGGTTCCGCGCCCGAGCAGACGGGCGTGGCCACGCTGCTGTTGTCGCGTCCCCCGACGAACGCGCTGACCCGCCAGATGTACCGCGAGATCTCCATCGCCGCGAACGAGCTTGCCCAGCACGCCGACGTGTCGTCGGTGATCGTCTACGGCGGCCACGAGATCTTCTGCGCGGGCGACGACATCCCCGAACTGCGCACCCTCGACGCCGAAGAGACCGCGGCGGCCGACCACGCGCTGCAGCGCTGCATCGAGGCCGTTGCCGCCATCCCCAAACCCACGGTCGCGGCCGTCACCGGGTACGCGCTCGGCAGCGGGATGAACCTGGCGCTGGCCGCGGACTGGCGGGTGAGCGGCGACAACGCCAAGTTCGGCGCCACCGAGATCCTGGCGGGGCTGGCACCGCGCGGCGGCGGCGGGGTACGCCTGGCGGACGCCATCGGGACCAGCAAGGCCAAGGAGCTCGTGTTCAGCGGCCGGTTCGTCGGCGCCGAGGAAGCGCTCGAGATCGGCCTGGTCGACGAGATGGTGGCACCCGACCACGTCTACGAGGCCGCGCTCGCGTGGGCCCGCCGGTTCTCCGACCATCCGGTCGACGTGCTGGCCGCCGCGAAAGCCTCCCTCAACGGGCCGGTCAACTGGCGGGGCCCCCGCCCGACCGATCGGATGGTGGACCGGCCCTGACCGGGACACCGGGGCGGCCATTAGGCTGCCCTGCATGACGGAAATCAGGGACGCCGCCGACCCGGCTCCGAACCCGCACGCCACGGCCGAAGAGGTCGAAGCCGCGATGCACGACAGCAAGCTGGCTCAGGTCCTCTACCACGACTGGGAGGCCGAGACCTACGACGAGAAGTGGTCGATCTCGTACGACCAGCGCTGCATCGACTACGCGCGCGGCCGGTTCGACGCCATCGTGCCCGAGGACGAGCAGCGCAAACTGCCGTACGACCGGGCCCTCGAGCTGGGCTGCGGCACCGGGTTCTTCCTGCTCAACCTCATCCAGTCCGGCGTGGCGCGTCGCGGTTCGGTCACCGACCTGTCGCCCGGCATGGTCAAGGTGGCCACCCGCAACGGCCAGTCGCTGGGCCTCGACATCGACGGCCGCGTCGCCGACGCCGAAGGCATCCCGTACGAGGACGACACGTTCGACCTGGTCGTCGGGCATGCTGTGCTGCACCACATCCCCGACGTCGAACTGTCGCTGCGCGAGGTCGTACGCATCCTCAAGCCGGGCGGACGGTTCGTGTTCGCCGGCGAACCCACCACGGTGGGCAACCGGTACGCCCGCGAGCTGTCGACCCTGACGTGGCACGCGACCACGAACCTGACCAAGCTGCCGTTCCTGAGCGGCTGGCGGCGGCCCCAGGAAGAGCTCGACGAGTCCTCACGCGCGGCCGCCCTCGAGGCCGTCGTCGACCTGCACACGTTCGATCCGGCGGACCTGGAGCGCATGGCCACCAACGCCGGTGCGGTCGAGGTGCGCACCGCCAGCGAGGAATTCACCGCCGCCATGCTGGGCTGGCCGGTCCGCACGTTCGAGGCCGCGGTGCCGCCGGGCCGTCTGGGCTGGGGCTGGGCCAAGTTCGCGTTCAACAGCTGGACCACGCTGAGCTGGGTGGACGCCAACGTCTGGCGCAAGGTCGTGCCGAAGGGCTGGTTCTACAACGTCATGGTCACGGGGGTCAAACCCTCCTGAGCCCTGGGGTGACCTTCACGGTCGACGACGTCGCGTATCTGCGCTCGGCGGCAGGCAGGCAGGCGCTCGACGAGGCCGGGAAACTGGCCCTGTCGGGCGCCCGTCTGGTCAACGACATCGCCGCGCTGCGAGCGGCTTTCGGTGACCGGGCGGCCGTGCTGGCCGAGACCGTGCAGTTGCGCCGCCGCGCCGCGGCCAAGTTCGCCGACCCGTCGGACTGGCTGTTCACCGACGAAGCGTTGCAGCAGGCCACCGCGGCGCCGGTCGCGGCACACCGGGCCGCGCGACTCGCGGGTGCGACGGTTCACGATGCCACCTGCTCGATCGGCAGTGAGCTTGTCGCGCTTCGTGATTCGGCTGACCATGTGGTGGGCAGTGACCTGGATCCGGTGCGGGTGGCGATGGCCGCGGGCAACGTGCCCGACGTCGAGGTGTGCCGTGCCGACGCGCTGCGGCCCATCACGCGCGACGCCGTCGTGATCCTGGACCCCGCGCGGCGTGCGGGCGGCAGGCGGCGGTTCGACCCGCGTGCCTACACCCCGGCCCTCGACGCGGTGTTCGACGTGTACCGGGATCGCGACATGGTCGTGAAATGCGCTCCCGGAATCGATTTCGCCGAGATCGAACGCATGGGGTTCACCGGTGAGATCGAGGTGACCTCGGTGGGCGGGGGAGTGCGAGAGGCGTGCCTGTGGTCACCGGCGCTCGCCGGTGCCGGGGTGAGAAGGCGGGCCACCGTGCTGGACCGCGGCGAGCAGATCACCGACACCGAACCCGACGACTGCGCCGTCGCACCCGCCGGTCGGTGGATCGTCGACCCCGACGGGGCCGTCGTACGCGCAGGCCTGGTGCGCCACTACGCGGCCAGGCACGGGCTGTGGCAACTCGACCCCGACATCGCGTACCTCTCCGGTGACCGGTTGCCCGACGGGGTCCGCGGATTCGAGGTGCTCGAGGAGCTCGGCTACCACGAACGGCGTTTGCGGGCGGCACTTGCGGCACGGTCCGCCGGTGCGGTAGAGATACTGGTCCGCGGGGTCAATGTGGATCCCGACGTACTGCGAACGCGGTTACGGCTGCGCGGATCCAAGCAACTCACGGTGGTCATCACGCGGCTGGGGTCGGGATCGGCGAGCCGGGCGACGGCGTACATTTGCCGTCCCTCGCGATGACCCGCCAGTACGCTTGAATCGAAATGCCGGCGCGGTCGGCGTTTGGTTGATCGCCCGGGAGGACGACTGACGATGCGAATTTCCACTGTGGTGGGGGTGTTGGCGGCCGGCGTGCTGATCGGTGGCGTTGCCGCACCGTCGGCAGCCGCGCAGTCGACCTGTGCCGAGCTCGGCGGCACGGTCGACGCGGACCAGATCTGTCAGGTACACACGGCCAACGCGACCTACCGGCTGGATTACACGTTCTCGACCACCTACCCGGACCAGGAAGCCGTGGTCGGCTACCTGAGCCAGACCCGCGACGGGTTCGTCAACGTATCCGACATGCCCGGCTCACGTGATCAGCCGTATGTGCTGGACGCCCGGGGGTCCTCGTACTCCTCGGCGGTCGCCCCCGGCCTGCCTGCGCGCACCCAGAGCCTGGTGCTCGAGGTGTTCCAGGACGTCGGCGGCGCGCAACCCGAGACCTGGTACAAGTCCTTCAATTACGACGTGGTGAAGCGGGCGCCCATCACGTTCGACACGTTGTTCAAGCCCGGTTCCCGGCCGCTCGACGTGATTTTCCCGATCGTGGCGCGCGAACTGGAGACCCAGGCGGGAATCGTCCAGTCGATCTCGCAGTCCGCGGGCATGGACCCCACGCACTACCAGAACTTCGCGATCACCGACGATTCGGTGATCTTCTTCTTCGACCGCGGCGCGCTGGTGGCCGATTCGGCGGGTGCGCTTCAGGCCTCGGTGCCGCGGTCGGCGGTGGCGTCGCTCCTGGCGTGAGCTGAGAAGGACGCCACCGCCGATCAGCGGATCACGCGGACGTCGTGGTCCGTTCGTGCCTGCCCTTGGGGTCGTAGGTCTCCCAGAACGTCGCACCGACGATGTCGAGGCTCAGCGGGTTGAAGACCGGGTCGATGCCCGCCTTCTGCTGTTTCTCGTAGTCCTTGAGCGCCGCGAGTGCGGGCCGCTGCAGGATGATGATGCCGATGATGTTGAGCCAGGCCATCAATCCCACACCGATGTCGCCGAGAGTCCAGGCGTCGGTTGCGGTGGAGATCGCGCCGGTGACCACCGACACCAGGATCAGCGCCTGCAGCAGCATCGTGGCATTGGAACCGACGGTGCCCCGGACGATCGGAACCGGGATGGTCGCGCTCTTGCCCAGCAGGAAGCGCAGGTTCGTCTCGGCCATGTAGTAGTACGCGACGATCGTGGTGAACGCGAAGAACGCGAGCGACACCGCGACGAACGACGCACCGGCGCCGCTCCACAACGTGTCGAAACCGGCCTGTGCGAAGGCGGGCCCCACCGTGATATCCGACGGCAGCATGCCGCCCTCGGCCAGCACCGCACCCGTCTCGCTCTCACCTTCGTAGACGCGGTAGGCGCCCGTCGTGAGGATCAGGAAGCCCGTGGCCGAGCAGACGAACAGCGTGTCGATGTACACCGCGAACGCCTGCACCAGACCCTGCTTGGCGGGGTGGGTGACCTCGGCCGCGGCGGCGGCGTGCGGGCCCGTGCCCTGGCCGGCCTCGTTGGAGTAGATGCCGCGCTTGACGCCCCACATCACGGCCGAACCGATGATCGCGCCGAACGCCGAGTCCAGGCCGAACGCGCTCGCGAAGATCAGTCGCAACACCTCGGGCACCGCGCTGACGTTCACCACGACGATGATCAGCGCGAGGACGATGTAGACGACGGCCATGAACGGCACGACGATCGAGGCGAACGCCGCGATGCGCTTGACGCCGCCGATGATCACGAAGGCCAGCACGATCACGATGCCGACGCCCACCCACCAGGTGGAGAAGCCCCACGCCGAGTTCATCGCGGCGGCCATCGAGTTCGACTGCACGCTGGGCAGCAGCAGACCACACGCGAGCACCGTGACGGCCGCGAACAGCAGTCCGTACACCTTGAAGACACCGGCCGCGCGTGTGTGCTCGAGAGCGCGGCTCAGATAGTAGGCCGGACCGCCACGGTACTCACCGGTCAGCTGGTCACGGGCCTTGTAGATCTGGCCCAGGGTGCATTCCACGAACGACGTGGACGCGCCGAGGAATGCCACGGCCCACATCCAGAACATGGCGCCCGGGCCGCCGAACGCGATCGCGGTCGCGACCCCGGCGATGTTGCCGGTACCGACGCGGCCCGCCAGCGACATCGTCAGCGCCTGGAACGACGAGACCCCGGAAGGCGACTTCTCGCCTTTGACCATCAGCCGGATCATCTCCGGTACCTGCCGGATCTGCAGGAGCCTGGTGCGGATCGAGAAGTACACGCCCGCAGCCAGACACAGATAGACGAGCCAGCTACTCCATACGTAGCTGTTGATGAGGTCGAGAAACTCCGACACTGGTTATTGCCTTCCCCCAGAAATTCATTGATCTTGCACGGTTGCCGCGCCAAATCCTCACACGAAGCCCACCACTTTCTGTGGAGATTTCGTCAATTCCCTGTAAAACTTCCGGCATCATGCCGGTGAGAAGCCATACACTTGCCCGTCACTCGTCGCGGTGACCACGCGGCCGTCGTGGCCGATCGATACCCCGACCGGCCAGCCGGTGGCCTCGGGAAGCGGATGGGTCTGCAGCGTGCGGCCGTCACCGGTGTCGAAGACGAGCAGGGCCTGCCCGTGGCCGCCCTGCCGCGCCACGGCGTAGCCGACGTTTCCGGAACGACTCGACGTGGTCAGGGGAGCGACGTCGTCACGCGTCCACACGATCTCGCCGCGGTCACCCTCGTCGCGCACCGCGGTCAGCTTGGCGTCGGGACCGCCGCCCGCCACGATCAGACCGTCCGGCGCCACCGACGGCGGCGTCTGGGCGAGATAGTCGAGCGGCACGGACCATTTGACGGTCCCGTCCGCGGAGTTCAGCGCCCACAGTTGCTCGTCGCGCCCGCTGACGTAGACGGTTTGGCCGTCCGCGGACAGCACCGGGCTGGCCAGCGGGCCGCGGCCCGCGGCGTCACTGGTCCACGCCTGCGTCAGCAGCGGCTTCTGCCCGGGCCGGTAGTTCAGGCCGACCAGCACCGGGGCCTCGGCACCGGGCTGCCACAGGCTCAGCACCACGATGTTGGTCTGGCCGGAGAACGCGGGCGCCGCCGCGACGGGGCACCGTGACCGGGCCAGCGGGCAGTCGGCCAGACCGCGCTCGGAATCGGTCGGGTCCACGCCCGACACCAGATCGAGAGGTGTGCCCTCGACCGTGCCGCGGTGGGAGTCGAACACCAGCACCTGGCCGAGGTGCGTGACCACGAGGAGTTGCCCGTCGGCCAGCAGTCGCGGGGTGGTCGGCATCCCGATCACGGGCTTACGCCAGCGGATCCACTGCGTGGGAGGAAAGGACAGCATCGCGCCGGGCTGGCCCACATAGACGTTGTCGAAGCCATCGAACAGCGGGCCTGACCATCCGCCGCCCTGCACCAGACGCGTGCACCAGCGCTGGCGGCCGTTGTTGTCGGCCTCCCACACCATCAGCGAACACCCGCCCGCGCTCTGGGCGTTGACCGCGAGATAACCGGCCGAACCCAGGGCGACCTGGGCGCCTACCTCACCTTTGGCCGACCGGCTCCACTCCGCGCGCAGCGACTGGGCTCCGGGAGCACTCTTGTAGCTGCTGTTGGCGGCGTCGGCGTATTGCGCGGCCCAACCGGAGGCAGGGCTGGCCTGGACCCAGGAATCGGTGTTCTCACAACCGGCGAGAAGGCCCGTGAGCAGCGCAGCCACCATGAGCGCCAGGTATCGCCGGAACACGGTGTCCTTTCGTCGAGAGACCGGACAGATCGTTGAGTTGTGGACCACGTGAGGGTAACCCGAGCGCCCGGAAAGCCTCGCGTAGGCTTTCCGGCCATGACGACGATGTGGGGCGCACCGATTCACAAGCGGTGGCGGGGCTCGCGTCTGCGCGATCCGCGTCAAGCCGACTTCCTGACCATGGCGTCGCTGAAGTGGGTCATCGCCAACCGGGCGTTCACGCCCTGGTACCTGGTGCGGTACTGGCGGCTGCTCAAGTTCAAGCTGGCCAACCCGCACATCATCACCCGCGGCATGGTGTTCCTGGGCAAGGACGTGGAGATCCAGTGCACGCCCGAACTCGCGCAGATGGAGATCGGCCGCTGGGTGCACATCGGTGACAAGAACACCATCCGCTGCCACGAGGGCTCGCTGCGCATCGGCGACAAGGTGGTGCTGGGCCGCGACAACGTCATCAACACCTACCTCGACATCGAGCTCGGTGACTCGGTGCTCATGGCCGACTGGTGCTACGTCTGCGACTTCGACCACAAGATGGACGACATCAACGTCCCCATCAAGGATCAGGGCATCATCAAGGGCCCGGTGCGTATCGGGCCCGACACCTGGATCGCCGCCAAGGTCACCATTCTGCGCAACACCCTGATCGGCCGCGGTTGCGTGCTCGGCGCCCACGCCGTGGTCAAGGGGGACATCCCGGACCACTCGATCGCGGTCGGCGCACCCGCCAAGGTGGTCAAGAACCGCAAGCTGGCGTGGGAGACGTCGGCGGCCGAACGCGCCGAACTCGCCGCAGCACTCGCCGACATCGAGCGCAAGAAGGCCGCGAGCAACAAGTAGTTCCCGGGCGCTCAGGCGCCGTTGCACACCCCGGATTCGCGGATCACGTTGCCGTAGACGTTCGCGGTCGCGATGTTGGCGTTGATGACCCCGGACGGCATGCGCTGCTTCATCTTCACGCTGATCTGCGTGAGCTGATACCACAGGTGATGGAACGAGTCGCCGTGGAACAGCGGCGAATACTGGCTCTGGTCCGGGTAGTTCGTGACGTAGAGGGTCTGGGCGCGCGGGTCGAGGAAGGCCGCGGACCGGTCGACGTTGGCGCGGACGGCATCGCCGGCGGCCTGCACGCCGGGATGTGACCAGTGGTCGCCGTTGTCGTCGAGGAAGCGCTGGAACCGCACGATCTGGTCGAACAACGTGCCGTACTGCGCGTTGAACCACTGACAGGCCTCACGCTGAGCGTCGATCTGCTGAGGCGTGACCCGGATCTGCCACAGGTTGTACGGGAACACCGTGTAGTCGGGCGCCCAGTTCGACGGATGGGGTTCGAACGCGGCCAGCGCGGGCCAGGCCTGTTCGGGTTCGGCCGGCGTCGGTGCCGCAGTCGCGAGCGCCAACGCGGCGCCGGTCGCCAGCGCCGCACACCCGGTGCGGAGTCTTCTGCGTTTCAGGCGTTGCGAGGCCACCCCTCGATTTTTGCGACCGTGTCGCGTCCGCGGACGCAGAATCTCGAGAATGCGGTGATTTCGCCGCGAGACGGGTATAGGGGTTTCGTCCGGCCCGGACACACCCGCTGCTTCACGAGAGGGAATCCATGACCGCATCGCGAGTGTGCGCGTGACGGGTGACCGGGACGCGGTGGCACGCAAGCGGCGCCACATCGACGTGTGCCTCAACGAGGCCGTCGACCACCAGAGCGTGTCGACCGGGCTCGAGCGCTACCGGCTGCCGTACCACGCGCTCACCCAGACCAACCTGACCGAGATCGATCTGACCACGAATTTTCTCGGCAAGCCGCTTCGTGCCCCGGTGCTGATCGGCGCCATGACCGGTGGTGCCGAGCTGTCCGGAACCATCAACCGCAATCTCGCCGCGGCCGCCCAGAAACTCGGCGTCGGGATGATGCTCGGTTCGCAACGGATCATGCTGCGCAGCGGTGAGCAGGCCGCGCACCGCTCCGAGAGCTTCGCAGTGCGTGACGTCGCCCCGGATGTGTTGCTGGTGGGCAACATCGGGCTGTCGCAGCTGACCCACGACAACGCGCCGTTGATCACCGACGCACTGCGGCGTGTGGGTGCCGACGCACTTGCGGTGCACACGAACCCCCTGCAGGAGGCGATCCAGGCCAACGGAGACACCGATTTCGCGGGATCACGTGAACGGCTCCTCGAAATCGGTCCATCCATCGGCTGCCCGCTGCTGCTCAAGGAGGTGGGCCACGGCATCGGCGCCGCGGCCGTCGCCGAGCTCACCGGCGGCCGCGACGATGTGCCGGTCGCGGCCATCGACGTCGCAGGTGCGGGCGGCACCTCGTGGTCACGCGTCGAGCAGTTCGTCCGCTACGGCACGGTGCGGTACCCGGATCTCGCGGACTGGGGCGTCCCGACCGCACGTGCCATCATCGAAGTGCGACAGGCGCTTCCGCGTATCCCGCTGGTCGCCTCGGGCGGCATCCGCACCGGTATGGACGCGGCAAAGGCAATTGCGCTGGGCGCCGACGTGGTCGCCATCGCGCGACCGCTGCTGGCGGCCGCGATCGATTCGGCTGCGGCCGTGGCCGACTGGCTGCAGGGGTTCATCGACGAACTCCGCATCTGCCTGCACGGCAGCGGCGCACCGGATCTCGCGGCCATGCACGCCATCCGGCTGGTCGACCGGTAACGGCCGTGGCGACGATCCTCGCGTACACCTCGCCCGCCCTGGGTCACGTCTATCCGCTCGCGGCCCTGCTGACCGAACTGGCCTGCCGCGGACACGAGATGCACCTGCGCACCATGGCCCGCGAGGTGGAGGCCATGCGCGCCGCCGGCTTCCGGGCAGATGCCGTGGCACCCGAGATCGAGGCGATCCGCGGCGACGACCGATCCACGTCCGACGCACTGGAAGTGCTCGCGATGTCCCTCGACGTGTTGTGCAGCAGGGCCGCTTCGGAGGTCGACGACATCCGCGACGCGATCGCCCGGTCACGGCCCGACCTGGTGATCGTCGACGCGAACTGCTGGGGTGCCATGGCCGCGGCCGAGGCCGAAGGGCTGCCATGGGCGGTGTTCTCACCGTTCACGCCGTACCTGCGATCACGTGGGGTACCGCCGTTCGGGCCGGGACTGCGACCGTGGCCGGGCCTGCCCGGACGGGCACGTGACGCGCTCATGCGCCGCGTCACCGGACGCATGTTCGACGACCCGGTGTTGCGGCGCATGAATCCGCTGCGCGCTGAAGCCGGTGTGCCAGAAGTGGATTCGGTGGACGCCATGATGCGCCGCGCGCCGCTGACACTCGGGGTGGGCGGACGTCCGTTCGAATACCCGCATCCCGATTGGGGGGATTCGGTACACCTGCTCGGCGCATGCGTGTTCGAACCGGGACCGGTCGCCGAACCGCCCTGGCTCGCCGAGATCGACCGGCCCGTCGTGCTGGTCAACACATCTTCGATCGCGCAGGCCGATACGATCCTGGCGCACACCGCGCTTGCGGCCTTCGCCGACGAACCGGTCCACGTCGTCGCGACGTTCCCCGCCGGTGTCCCGGACGGTCTGCCGCGGCCGGCCAATGCGACCATCGGTGAGTACATCCCGCACGGCGTGGTGCTGGACCGCACGGTGTGCGTGGTCACCCACGGCGGAATGGGGACCACGCTCAAGGCGCTGGACCGGGGTATCCCGGTGTGCGTGGTGCCGTTCGCGCGGGACCAGGCCGAGGTGGCCCGTCGGGTACAGATGGCGCGGTGCGGAACACGCCTGCCCGCCAAGCATCTCAGCGCCGCGCGTCTGCGCCGGAAGGTGCGTCAGGCCATGGCGATGAGCGATGGCGCGCGACGTGTCGCCGCGGGGTTCGCCGCGACCGGCGGTGTGGTGCGCGGCGCCGATCTCATCGAGCAGCAGGTGTTTTCATCCGAGATGCGGATGTGAGTGCACTCGTGATGCGACGGCGCCTGGCGAACAGCAGCAGCCAGGAGAGCGCGGCCGCGGTGAACGCGGCGGCCTGTGCGGCACCGGTGCGGTTGGCCGGGTAGAGCACACCGTCGGCGTAGTGGTCGATGAAATCGTCCGCGGGCAGCGGCTTGAGCCCGGCCCGCACGCGTGCCCACTGCTCCAGGTGTGTGAGCGGGCAGCGCAGCCGTAGCGCGACGACGAAAGCGCCCCAGATCACCGTCGGCACATGGAACGCCAGGGTGCGGGGCCAGCGCAGCGCGAGGAATCCGCCGCTCGGCAGATACA
>Ga0180215_1000964_pt1 | contig 33189 bp, 29 predicted proteins | sample eDN3rd37CBELigBY_FD_128871 | JGI IMG/M metagenome (GOLD analysis project Ga0180215, IMG submission 128871) | Enriched backyard soil microbial communities from Emeryville, California, USA - eDNA 3rd pass 37_C BE-Lig BY (version 2) (version 2) | ecosystem: Environmental > Terrestrial > Soil >...
GTGAGCGTGGAAAAACTCTGCAATTTGAAGTGGAACGAAGAGAAGACTCTGAATGGACATATTATTATTGCCGCTTTTGGCCTCGGTTTGAACATACGATTGAATTTTTTGATCAAGTGTACTCAATTATAACTGAGAGTATTTCTGAATACATAATCAATTTTAAAGAAGAGGACATTATTCGAGATATCCTTGCCCAAGAATTTGGGTTTAAAAATGTGGAAGAACAGAATCAGATCTTGCCCTTTGTATTTCATTTGTTAAACGAAGAAGATTACGGTGGAAAAGAAATCAAACGAAAACGGAGAATTCAAGAAAAGATTAAGCAAAAAGCTGAGGAATTTTTGTTGTTGGAAAATACCTTGGCCATAGATGGATTTATTCGTTTCAGACTAAAAGAAGAATGGGAAGAATGGAAGCTTGTCACAGAGCATGCCGTTGATGAATATTTAATGGATAGAGAGTATAAGGAATTCATTGAATTTGTGCGTCACTTGGTTTCTACCCAGGAGCCAACGATTGAGTTATTGCATGTCATACATATTGATGATAAAAACCTTTGGCTTTTTGACGGGAATTGGCAGGAGATTTCCACCATGTCTGGTGAAAAAGGATTTCTGTTAGAAGGGGAAAGTAAAGTCCACTACGAGGAATTGGTATTGAGCCAACTCATTACGATTGCCCCTCATAATATTACTTTGCATACGGATCAGGAGAATCATCATATTATTTATACAATAAAAAAGGTGTTTGCAGATAAAATTGATATTTGTAACGGCTGCCAAGGATGTCAGCCTTTTATTAGCAAAATCCACATAGGACATATCTGCGAAATAAATGATCGGTAATAGACTTGACATTTGGTTTTCCTTTGATATAATTTAATATTGTTAAGTGAATTATGGTTAATGAAAGCAGAAGCGTCCGCTTCTCACCTGTATTGACGTCCTTTGGGCTGTTGACGGGTTTTTGAAACATAAGTTTTCATATGATCATGAAAACCTAGTGCGGACGGTATACGTGCGCACTTTTTGCTTTGTTATCCGTAATGAACCAATAAGAAAAAGTCAAAAAGCTCCTATTCCGGGAGTCAACATTTCATGGAGGTGGCAGGCAATTAGTAAGGAACATTTAATCAATGAGGCGATTCGTGCGAGGGAAGTTCGTGTAGTCGGTGCTGGTGGGGAGCAAGTTGGTATTATTTCACTTAGAGAAGCTTTGCAGATGGCACAAGATGCTAACTTGGATTTGGTTGCTGTTGCTCCGACAGCGAAACCACCGGTTTGCCGCATCATGGACTATGGGAAATTCAGATATGAGCAAAGCAAAAGGGAAAAAGAAGCAAGAAAAAACCAAAAAGTGATCAGCATCAAGGAGGTACGTTTATCGCCTACCATTGAGGAGCATGATTTTCAAACTAAATTGCGCCATGTTCAGAAATTCCTGGAACAGGGTGACAAGGTGAAGCTTTCCATTCGTTTCCGTGGACGGGCGATTACGCACTCTGAGATTGGGAAGACTGTCCTTGAAAAACTTGCTGAGCAGGTGAAGGACCTTTGCGTTGTTGAACGTTCTCCAAAAATGGAAGGACGCAGTATGTTAATGATTTTGGCGCCAAAAAACGAGAAGTAGTTGTAGCAATAGATGGGAGGAAATGACTATGCCAAAGATGAAAACCCATAAGGGAGCTCAGAAGCGTTTTAAAAGAACGGGTTCCGGTAAATTAAGACGCCACCATGCTTATACCAGCCACTTGTTAGAATCTAAGAGCCCTAAGCGTAAGCGTAAACTTCGTAAGGGAGCGCTAGTAAGCAAGGGTGACCAGAAGCGTATCGAACAATTATTAACTTATCTTTAATGCAAAATTAAATGCAGAAATTAATGTAAGATTTTAGGAGGGAAATGCTATGCCAAGAGTAAAAGGTGGTACTGTTACTCGTAGACGTCGTAAAAAAGTCCTTAAGTTAGCTAAAGGTTATTTCGGTTCGAAACACCGTTTATTTAAAACTGCGAAAGCTCAAGTAATGAAATCCCTGCTTTATGCTTACCGTGACCGTCGTCAACGTAAGCGTGATTTCCGTAAGCTATGGATTACACGGATCAATGCCGCTGCGCGGACTAACGGATTATCCTACAGCAAATTGATGTTTGGGCTAAAAGAAGCAGGAATCGATGTTAATCGTAAGATGCTTGCTGATTTAGCTATCAACGATAAAGCAGCTTTCACTGAGCTTGCTAACGTAGCGAAGCAAAAAGTTAATGCCTAAGTATAAATAAAGGGTGAATCAAGGTCGCAATTAGCGATTTTTGATTCACCTTTTTTGTGTTGTAATAGTAAGCACCTCACCTTTTTCCTCTAACCTCCAAATTAGGCTCATCCCCCTCCAGATTTCACGGTTCTTGGGTATCAACCTAGAAGGGCATATGCATAAACTGAAAACGGGAATGGAAAGGGAGGGTTACTATGCAAAAAGATACACCTGTATTTTCAGAGGATATCATCATGGAATTAAGACAACTTGAGGATCCAAAAAAGTTGTTAAAAGAAGCTTACCACCTTTTTTCTGAGGGAGTTATTTTGGCATGCAGCTTTGGAGCGGAAGACGTTGTTTTAGTGGATATGGTGTGTAAAATTGTTGAATCGCCACGAATATTTTACTTGGACACAGATTTACATTTCCAGGAAACCTATGATACCCGTGACCGTTTAACAGCCAAGTACGGAGTTGAATTTATCCAGGTGAAACCGGATTTAACTTTAGAGCAGCAAGCTGAAAAATATGGAGATAAGCTTTGGGAAAGGGAGCCTAATCAGTGCTGCGCTATTCGTAAAGTCGAGCCCCTACAACGGATTCTAAACCGAAACAAGGCCTGGATTACAGGAATCAGAAGGGAACAATCAATCACAAGAGCTAATGCGCAAAGAGTGGAATGGGATAGCAAATTCCAGCTTCTGAAATTTAATCCTTTGGTTGAATGGACGAATGAACAGGTTTGGGAATATATCAAAACCCATCAAGTCCCTTATAACCCTTTACATGATCAGCACTATCCGAGCATTGGCTGTTCGGTTTGCACCAAACCAGTCAGACCTGGGGAAGATCCCCGCTCCGGGCGATGGGCGGGTTTTACCAAGACGGAATGTGGGTTGCATAAATAGGGGGGATAATGATGAATTGTTCAATCCCGCACGGAGGAGAACTGATCGATCGAATCTTGAAAGATGAGCAAAAAGAATACTGGTTAAAAAGATCTGTTTCACTGAAGGCGATTGAATTAGATGCCTGGGCACTGTCAGATATTCAATGTATTGCCATGGGGGCGTTCTCCCCATTAACAGGCTTTATGAAAAAAGCAGATTATGACAGGGTTGTACAGGAAATGAGACTGGCTAACGGGGAGATCTGGAGCATCCCTATTACCTTGGCAGTGACCGAGGAACAGGCAACGAATCTGTCAATTGGAGAGATGATTGTTCTAACTCACCAAGGAAAGCCCTATGCCGTTATGAAAGTAGAAGATCGATTTAAACCTGATAAAGAAAAGGAGGCTGCCCTCGTCTATAAAACGACTGATCTTGCGCATCCAGGGGTAAAGAAAATGCTCCAGCGACCGGATTATTATCTCGGCGGCCCGATTCAGGCAATGGTAAAACCTCATGGCGGAGAATTTCATGAACACTTTTATGCCCCTGCAGAAACAAGGGAAGTCTTTAAGCAAAAGGGATGGAGCACCGTGGTGGGCTTTCAGACAAGGAATCCGGTCCATCGTGCACATGAATTTATTCAGAAGACAGCATTAGAAATGGTGGATGGATTATTTCTTAACCCCTTGGTGGGCGAAACCAAAGCGGATGATATTCCCGCCCCGATTCGAATGAAAAGCTACCAGGTGCTACTTGACCAATACTATCCAAAAGAGCGCACATTCTTCGGAGTCTTTCCTGCAGCCATGCGTTATGCAGGACCAAGAGAAGCCGTTTTTCATGCACTTGTTCGCAAAAATTACGGGTGTACCCATTTCATCGTCGGACGTGACCACGCAGGGGTGGGGAATTATTATGGAACCTATGAAGCCCAGGAATTGTTGAAGACATTTTCAAACGAAGAACTAGGAATCCAAATCTTATGTTTTGAAAATAGTTTTTATTGCAAACGTTGTGCTGGAATGGCCTCATATAAAACTTGTCCGCATCCAGAAGAAGATCATGTGATTTTATCGGGCACGAAAGTGCGGGGAATGCTGAAAGACGGAATTCTCCCTCCACCAGAATTTTCTCGACCAGAGGTTGTGAAAATTCTTATTGAAGGAATGAGGGAGAATCAGCAGGTATAAGGTAGTAGATTAAGGCTGACCGATAAGTCAGCCTTTCGTGCGTCTTCATGAATAACATAATCCACAATGGTCGTGAATAATTTCCAATTGGAAAGCTAATAATTATTCTGGAAAAATAGTTGACGAAATCGGGTGGAATTACTATAATTACTCGTAACATCATATTTAATTTAGGAACCTTTTTATCAATTTCTTTTACAGGCATTGACGAGGACAAAGGATAAGAATTTTACTTCAAAGAGAGTCCGGGATGGTGTGAACCGGATAGTGAACCTTATTTCTAGTCACCTCTGAGCCGCCATCTGAAAGGGAAACCAATTAGGAATGGCCGTTTGATACGCGTTAAGTATCGAGGTGTATATTTTTTATTGCACCTGCTGAGGCTGTCAACCGTGAGGAGACAGTAAATTTGGGTGGTACGCGGACCTTTTCGCCCCAACAAGTAGCACAAGTATTGTGCTCGGGGTGAAAGGGCTTTCTTTTTTTTATGCCAAGAAAATGAATCAAAGGCTTGAATAGAGTTCTGAAGGAACTTACTCGGCTTGTGAAAGCAAATTGACGTGGTTCGCAAGCCTTAAATATGAAGGAGGAGAAGTCATGAGCAGAGACATGCTAGTTGCTCAAAAACCAGAGGTTCCACCGATTAAACAAGGTGAAGTGATCACAGGTGCAGACGCATTACTAAGGTCACTGCTGCTTGAAAATGTCGAATATGTTTTTGGATATCCAGGTGGTGCCGTCCTTCCGATCTACGATTCTTTATATGGAAGCCACTTAAAGCATATTCTCAGTAGACATGAACAGGGTGCAATACATGCCGCAGATGGTTACGCAAGGGCAACAGGAAAGCCGGGGGTCGTCATTGCAACATCTGGACCAGGTGCGACAAATCTGGTAACAGGAATTGCAACGGCTCAAATGGACTCTATTCCTTTAGTAGTCATCACAGGAAATGTTGCACAAAACTTAATTGGTACGGATGCCTTTCAGGAAGCGGATATTACTGGGATTTCATTACCAATAACAAAACACAACTATTTCGTTCGTGATATCAAAGATTTGCCAAGGATTGTTAAAGAAGCATTCCATATCGCTACAACAGGTAGACCTGGTCCTGTCCTCATTGATATTCCGAAGGATGTAAACAATGCAAAAGCGCCATTTTATTATCCTGAAACCGTGAACATCAGAGGATACAACCCCACCTTAAAACCTAATAAAATGCAAGTGGATCGCCTGATTTCAGCGATTTCTGAAGCAAAAAAACCAGTCATTATGGCAGGCGGCGGGGTTATCGCATCCGGTTCGGAGAAGGAACTACTGGAGTTTGCCGAGAAAACGGGGATTCCGGTCATTTGTACCTTAATGGGATTAGGGGCGTTCCCAGGAACACATCCTTTGGCTTTAGGATGGCCGGGGATGCACGGAAACTACGCTTCCAATCAAGCAATTCTTAATTGCGATTTGTTAATCGGTATTGGCAACCGCTTCGATGACCGGATCACCATGGGGCGGACTAAGGAATTTGCTCCAAATGCTAAGATTATTCACATCGACGTGGATCCAGCGGAAATCGGGAAAAATGTTGACACCTTTATTCCACTTGTTGGTGATGTGAAATTAGTTCTTGAAGCGGCCTTGGAAAAAGCCGAAAAGGCAGATACGACTGTGTGGATCGAACAATTAAAGGAATGGGATGCAAAACATCCATTTTCTTACAAGAACAATACAGGGAATTTAAAACCACAAGCCGTTATCGAAATGATTTATGAAACAACTAATGGTGAAGCGATCGTCACAACCGACGTTGGTCAGCACCAAATGTGGACAGCGCAATTTTATAAGTTTAATCAGCCGCGTTCCTTCATTTCCTCTGGTGGTCTTGGAACGATGGGATTTGGTTTCCCAGCGGCGATCGGTGCCCAATTCGCACATCCAGATCGGCTCGTCATTTCCGTAAACGGTGATGGCGGATTCCAGATGAATCAACAGGAACTAGCCATTATTTCCGGACACAATATTCCTGTGAAGGTTGTTATCTTGAATAATAAGTGTTTAGGAATGGTTAGGCAGTGGCAGGAACTCTTCTATGATAATCGTTATAGTCAGGTAGACCTTACGCATAGTCCGGACTTTGTTAAACTGGCCGAGGCGTATGGCGTTAAAGGATTGCGCGCTGAAACAGAAGAAGAGGCAAGAAAAGTATGGATGGAAGCACTGCAACATCCTGGTCCTGCTGTGGTTGAATTTGTTGTGGAATCAGGTGAGAATGTTTATCCGATGGTTGCAGCAGGGACTACACTGGATCAAATGCATATGGGAGATGAGAAATAATGGAGAGGCATACCATATCTGTACTAGTAAATGATCAACCTGGTGTATTGGCCCGTGTAGCCAACCTGTTCGGAAGAAGGGGGTTTAATATCGATAGTATTACGGTAGGTCCTTCTGAAGAAAAAGGCTTGTCTCGTATGGTCATCGTAACAACAGGTGATGATAAAACAATTGAGCAGGTTACAAAGCAACTTCATAAACTCATTGATGTCATTAAGGTACAGGAATTAAGCAGTGGTCCAATGGTTGCTAGAGAGATACTTCTGCTTAAGGTAGACGCTAGCCCTGCTACGCGCGCTGAAATTTCCGGGATCGTTGAGCCATTCAGGGCATCGATCGTAGATGTGGGTCCTCAATCGATGATTGTCCAAGCGACAGGAGATTCTGAGAAGATTGACGCATTGACAGAGCTTCTGAGACCTTACGGTATCCGTGAATTAGCGAGAACTGGTGTAACTGCCATGTCTCGTGGAGTTGCTGCTGTAAGAGCTTAGCAAGAATCTGGATTTGCTGCATCATAAAATTCAACTATTAAACAAGGCCTAGGAGGAGAAAAAGTTATGGTAACCATGTATTATGAAAAGGATGTTAATCGTCAAGTATTAGAAGGAAAAACTATTGCAGTTATTGGGTATGGTAGCCAAGGGCATTCTCAAGCACAAAACCTAAGAGATAGTGGGTTTAATGTTATTATCGGTCTTCGTCAAGGTCGTTCTTGGAAACAAGCCGAAGAAGATGGATTTGAAGTATATAGCGTAGGAGAAGCAACTTCTCGCGCTGATGTTGTTCAAATTTTGCTTCCAGACGAAGTTCAAGCAAAATCTTACAAAGAAGAAATTGAACCGAATCTTAAAAAAGGTGCTGCAATCTTCTTCTCCCATGGTTTCAACATTCACTTTGCACAAATTCAACCACCTGCAGACGTTGACGTAGTCATGGTAGCTCCTAAAGGACCAGGACATCTAGTACGTCGTGTATATGTTGAAGGATTTGGTGTACCTGCATTGATCGCTGTTGAACAAGATGCAAGCGGTCAAGCAAAAGAAATCGGACTTGCTTACGCTAGCGGGATCGGAGCTACTCGTGCAGGTGTTATCGAAACAACATTCCGTGAAGAAACAGAAACCGATCTTTTCGGTGAGCAAGCAGTACTTTGCGGAGGAACCTCTGAACTTGTAAAAGCAGGTTTTGAAACCCTTGTTGAAGCAGGATATAAGCCAGAAGTTGCTTATTTCGAATGTTTACATGAATTGAAGCTAATTGTTGACTTGATGTATGAAGGCGGATTGGAATACATGAGATATTCCATCAGTGATACAGCTGAATTTGGTGATTACAACACTGGTAAGCGTATCATCAATGAAAATACAAAAGCAGAAATGAAGAAAGTATTGGCTGAGATCCAGGATGGAACCTACGCTAAAAATTGGATCCTTGAAAACCAATCCAACCGTGCAGCATTCAGCGCTAGACGCCGCATTGAAAAAGAACATCAGATTGAGCAAGTTGGTAAGCAATTAAGAGAAATGATGGCTTGGATTAAGAAGTAAGAGATTGCCAATCATCGCCACGATCGAAGGAATCACGAAAAGAGGCCTGAGAAAATGAAATCGTTTAATATAGCAGTAATACCGGGAGATGGAATCGGACCGGAGGTTGTTGAAGAAGCATTAAGGGTTCTTGCTGTCATTGAAGAACAAGAAAATGTGAAATTCCATTATCAATATGGCCGACTTGGTGGGTGTGCGATCGATGAGGATGGTACGCCTCTGCCAGAGCATACGGTACAAATAGCGAAAGCTGCAGATGCTGTATTACTCGGCGCAGTGGGCGGACCAAAGTGGGATCAGAACCCAAGTCATCTTCGTCCTGAGGTTGGAATTTTAGGGATTCGCAAGGCTTTAGGTTTATATGCAAACCTACGGCCTGCCATCACCTATGAGTGCATGGCGAAAGTTTCTTCGTTAAAAGAAGAAGTTGTCGCAGGTGTTGATTTGATGGTTGTCAGAGAATTGACAGGCGGCATCTACTTTGGCGATAAAAAACGCTTTACTTCCGAAGAGGGGAAAGAGACGGCAACAGACACCCTGATTTATCAGGAAGATGAAATTGACCGCATCGCCCGCAAGGCTTTTGAGATCGCGATGAAGCGAAATAAGAGACTTGTCTCCGTCGATAAAGCTAATGTGTTAGAAAGCTCTCGTTTATGGAGAAGCGTTATTGAAAAAGTTGCTAGGGATTATCCTGAAGTAGAGTATAGCCACATGTTAGTTGATAATTGTGCTATGCAGCTCGTACGGGCCCCTAAACAATTCGATGTCATCGTGACAGAGAACATGTTTGGAGATATTCTTAGTGATGAAGCTTCTATGTTAACTGGCTCAATTGGAATGCTTGCCTCTGCTAGCTTAAGTGATGGTAACTTTGGACTCTACGAGCCTATTCATGGTACCGCACCTGATATTGCTGGCAAAGGACTAGCTAATCCGATTGCAACCATTCTTTCCTCTGCACTAATGCTTCGTTATTCCTTTGGCCTGGATCAAGCAGCCCAAAGAATAGAAGAAGCGGTAGAAACCGTACTTAACCGTGGTGTTCGCACCTCCGATATTGCGGAAGATAGGGAAAAAGCAGTAGGCACCAAAGAAATGACAGAGCAAATCTTGTCTGTATTAACAGGTAAATAACAAAAGAGGCTGTCCTAAAAGGTCGTTAAACGATCCTTTTATGGGACAGCCCTTTTGTTGTTTATGAGAAGGGATCAACGTTACAGCCTGAACCAACAGTGTGTCGATCCCCCTCCTAATCTTTCTGCTCATTTAAAAATTCCCGCACCGGGGTTCCCCACAGTACCTGACTATAAGGGTAATGGTTTTGGATGATCTGCTCGATTTGTTTAAAATCCCCTTTGTCCAATCCGATTAAATTATCTTTTGTTTTAGGCCAGAGGTGGATTTTGATAATATGGAAGGCATCTTCTGTTGTCCCCATATACTTTTCCCCTTCGAACAGAACCCCCTTGTAGGCTAACATTAGATTTTGATGAACACTTTTTCGGTTGTCCATAAGCAACGTTGTACCGCTTTCGAGTGCTGTTTGCAGCTTTCGTTTGGGGTTTATCATGTAGGAAATAATCCAAATAAAAGAAACTACGAATACTATAAGCAGGATAAAACGAAAAAAGAATGGCATGTCTTTATTCCTCCGATCACTACTTGATCATCATTCTATACGTTCGAAAGACGAAATGGATTCATTTTTCTTTTGTTTTTGTTTTCAGTTCTACTTTGATATCATAAAGCTCAAGAGTTGGAAAGGAATGTTGCCGAACAATGAAAACTGTCATTGCCACATTAAATGCGAAATACATACATACTTCTCTAGCACTACGGTATTTAAAAGCTTATTCTCAAAAAGACTTCGAGATAGAGATGATTGAATTTACCATCAAAGATACACCGATGAATATCGTTACCGATATTGTCTTGCATAAACCTGATGTTGTTGGATTCTCCTGTTATATTTGGAATATCGAAGAGACAATTATTGTCATTGATATGTTGAAAAAGATTGATCCTTCAATCAAAATCGTGTTGGGAGGGCCTGAGGTTTCTTATGATGTGAAAGAGTGGATGGAAAGACTTACTGAGGTTGACTTTATTGTTGTCGGTGAGGGAGAGGAAACTTTTCATCATTTGCTTACGGAAATTTCTACGACTGAGAAATACCATATGGTCTTTGGGGTTGCCTATCGGAAAAATGAAGAGGTCCTAATGAATCCCCCCAGACCAAAGATGGATTTGAACACGATTCCTTCTCCCTATCAAGGGTTTGATGATATCAAGGAATTACGGAATCGCGTGGTTTATTTTGAAACATCTAGAGGATGCCCTTTTTCCTGTAGCTTCTGTCTCTCTTCGATTGAGGTGGGTGTACGTTATTTTGATATTGAGCGAACAAAGAAAGAACTTCTGTTTTTAATAGACAGTGGTGTCAAACTAATTAAATTTGTGGATCGTACGTTTAACATTAAGCGGGAATATGCGATGGAGATTTTCCAATTTCTCATCGAAAATCATCAGGGAACGGTCTTCCAGTTTGAAATCACGGCAGATATTATGCGACCTGAGGTGTTGGATTATTTAACGAAAAATGCACCACCTGGAATTTTTCGTTTTGAAATTGGTGTGCAATCGACGCGTGATGAAACAAATTTATTAGTTAACCGCCGACAGAACTTTACGAAGCTCACACGCACTGTGCAAACCATCAAAAATGCAAAAAATATTGATCAACATCTTGATTTAATTGCTGGTCTTCCAGAAGAAGATTATGTTTCTTTTCGAAAGACGTTTAACGATGTATTTGCCCTCCGTCCAGAAGAGCTGCAGCTTGGATTCTTAAAAATGCTAAGGGGTACGGGCATTAGAATAAATGCTGAAAAATACGGCTATGTTTGGATGAAACATGCCCCTTATGAAATACTAGGCAATGACATTCTTCCGTTTTCCGATATCATCCGGATCAAGCGGGTGGAAGATGTGTTGGAGAAATATTGGAACGCACATCGCATGGACTACACGGTAGAATTTCTCGTTACGAAGGTATTTGAAACTCCTTTTGATTTTTTTCAGGAGTTTGGGGATTACTGGGAGTTACAGGGCTGGCAACGTATTGGGCATCAGCTGGAGGATTTGTTCAGCCATCTTTACGAATTTCTGGAGAAGCGCCAAACTAGTGGCCTGCCAATTATTAAAGGTTTGATGCAGTTGGATTATTTTCTAACCCAAAAGAATAAGCCACGAAAAACCTGGTGGAAATTTGAAGTGGAAAAGCAAGATATGCAGCACATCATGCGATGGATTGCGGATCGGCCTGAAATTCTTGGGGAAGAATTTGCAACCCTAAAGCTTGATGAAAAAGACCTTCATAAACATACAGTCTTAGAGATTCTTCCTTTTGATCTCAAGAAATATCTGCAAACCGGGGAAATTTATGAATCAACTTGTTTGTTAATTGTATACTATGAACTGGGACAAGGACCGCGGTTTTACAGTGTCTCGAAGGAAGACTCAGAAATTCCCCTCGCACATCCCTTGGTGTGAAAATATATCATTTGTAGAGTATAATAAGGGGAAGGGTAATTTTACCATTGATAAGGAGGACTTCGATGGAAGACCAATTGTTGTCGATGTTTAAAGAATTAACCGAAACACCTGGAGCGCCCGGGCATGAGGGACTGGTTCGAGAAGTCGTCAAGAAGTACATAACCCCCTACGCAGATGAAATCTATACAGATAACCTGGGAAGTTTAATCGCCAAAAAAGCGGGTCCAGAAGGTGGACCAAAGATTATGGTTGCAGGTCACCTCGATGAGGTTGCTTTTATGGTTACGATGATCACGGATAAAGGGTTCTTGCGCTTTCAACCGCTGGGCGGATGGTGGGAACAAGTTATGTTAGCGCAAAGGGTTACTGTGCACACAAGGAAAGGTCCTATTGAAGGGGTCATTGGTTCTACACCACCCCATATTCTATCACCAGAGGCAAGAAAAAAGCCGGTAGAAAAGAAGAATATGTTTATTGATATTGGGGCTTCAAGCAAGGAAGAAGCGGAAGAGTTTGGTATTCGCCCTGGGGATACTGTCATTCCCATTTGTCCATTTACTGTGATGAAAAACCCCAAACTCCTTATGGCAAAAGCCTGGGACAATCGCATTGGCTGTGCTATTGCCATTGAAGTGTTGAAACGGCTGAAAGAGGAAAGTCATCCGAATACAGTATATGGCGTGGCAACGGTGCAGGAGGAGGTTGGGTTACGCGGCGCACAAACCTCTGTTAATGCTGTAGGTCCAGATATTTCTTTTGCTGTTGATGTCGGAATTGCCGGGGATACTCCAGGAATTAAAAAAGAGGATGTTCAATCAAAGTTAGGTGGAGGACCACAGTTGCTTCTCTATGATGCATCGATGATTCCTCATCGTGGGCTAAGAGATTTTGTGGTTGACGTAGCAGAGGAATGTAAGATTCCTTATCAATTTGACATGATGGCAGGTGGGGGAACCGATGCAGGAAAAATGCACCTTCATAATAAAGGTGTTCCCTCGCTGGTCGTAAGCATTGCGACAAGATATATCCATAGCCATGCTGCCATTTTGCACCGCGATGACTTCGAAAACGCTGTCCAGCTTTTGGTGGAAGTCATTAAGCGATTGGATCAAAGCAAATTGAATGAAATCAGAAGCGTCTAACCATCGCCAGTGATCGAGAAAAGGCCTAATAGCGTTTAGCTATTAGGCCTTTCTTTCGCTTACCTTTGACCACTATCCCACTCCGTCAGAATTGCTGCTTTAGCACCTCTATTGACTATACACACTATACACACTTTCCTTTCTTACCCTTATAACAGGTTTATTTAGACGAGTTTTGCTATCGGGTCAATCAGGCACTGGATCACAAACCAATTTTCCAGGGTCTTATTCAGCTATGCGCAACAACGAAGAAGGCGAACTATTGGCAAGTGATAGGGAGAAGGAGGAGAAGAAAATATAAGAAATTACCAACATACGTATAGACTTTCTAATAAACTAATGTATTCAAAAGTGAAATACTGGATGGGTTTAACCTGAGTAAAAGGGATAGTGGTCATAAGGAATTAAACATAATATCAGACTTAGCCACTCTGCTCAAAAAATATATACAAACTGGCAGACATTTTTCATTACAAAAAAGACCACCCCCTATAGCAAGGGGTGGTGCTCCCCGTGTAACATATATTCAAATCCAGATTGCCTCTTCCAAGGGCTATTTAGAGATGGTTCCGTGCTCTCATTGCTACCCTAAGCAGCCCCTTGCCTTCTATCTTCTTGTTCCGTGCATCCCCTGATAGATGGATTGGATCATTTGCTCCTGTTTCTGCGTATCAGAATTTCTCCATAGTACCTCGAAAAGCACGCCAAGCCCAGGGAGAATTTTATCCTCACCACTTTGCACGGCATCAATGACCGTACTTTTCAAATCCGATGTGGACGAATCTGCAACATTATCGAGTACAGCCTGTCTTAAATCGACTTGACTAGGGTTCACCACAAGCACCTCCACTTTACCTATTTCAGTAGTCACTCGTATTTTTTACGGTATGTATCATTTTCATCCAAATATCTAAACTAGAAATAAGGGTTGTGGTATAATGTGTCATATTCTATAGATATGGGGAAAATCGGATAAATTTTTTTTTTGGAGGAGAACAGATGTCTGAGACTTTTGCTGTCATCGGAATGGGGCGTTTCGGTTCTAGTGTTGCAAAAACATTATATGAAATGGGTCATGATGTGATGGCGCTTGATGCAAATGAAGAGAGAATTCAAGAACACATTCAGTATGTCACTTATGCTGTTCAAGCCGATTCAACAGATGAAAAAGCCTTAAAAGAGTTGGGAATTCGAAATTTTGACGTGGTCGTTGTTTCCATCGGGGAAGATATCCAAGCAAGCATCTTAACCACATTAATTTTAAAAGAATTAGGTGTAAAGCAAATTGTCGTGAAAGCCCAGAACGAACGCCACGGAAAAGTATTATATAAAGTTGGGGCTGACCGTGTTGTCTTTCCAGAAAGGGACATGGGCCACCGTGTAGCCTATAATCTGGTGTCACCCAATATCCTGGATTTTATTGAGCTTGCAGAGGATTATAGTGTCGCCGAGATTGTTGCTTCTAATCGGATGTATAATAAGAGCTTGCTTGATTTGAATATTCGAGCCCGATTTGGCGTGAACGTCGTCGCGATTAAAAGCGGGGGGAAAATTAATATTGCCCCGAAGGCGGAGGATACCATCCAAGAGGATGATATTCTGGTCGTGATAGGACATAATAGTGATTTGCAAAAATTGGAGGAAAGAGTTAAATAATTGAAAGGTTAATGAATAGATGGAAATCATTCAATCAATCCAGAATTCAAGGGTTAAACAATGGGCTAAGCTTAATAGTAAAAAAGGGCGGGAACAGGAGCAAGCTTTTCTTGTTGAAGGTGAACATTTAGTAGAAGAAGCAATGAAAGCTGTCAAGGACCTACAGTGCCTAATTATCCAGGAAACCCTACAGGAGAAATACCAAAATTGGATAGGTAACTGCCCTGCACCCTGCTATTTGGTATCTGAACAGGTAATGAACAAGCTCTCCGAAACACAAACCCCACAGGGAATTTGTGCTGTTGTTCAGATAAAAAAGCATAATCTGAACGAATTAACGGAAGGAAGACCAATTTTACTAGCCCTTGATGGGCTACAGGATCCCGGGAATTTAGGAACGATCATTCGGACGGCAGATGCTGCAGGGATCAATGGGGTAATCTTAGGGAATGGGACAGTAGATCTTTATAATGGCAAAGTCATTCGTTCGACAATGGGCTCCCTTTTTCATTTACCCATTGTTCAATCAGATTTGGCTATAGAGATCCCTCGCTTAAAGGAAAAGGGCTTTCGGATTGTGGCAACTTCCTTAGAAGGGGCAGTATCCTATGATGAACCCCATTATTCAGACGCTGTTGTCATTGTAATTGGAAATGAGGCAAATGGCGTATCGAAGGAAATCCTTCAGTGCTCTACGGAAAAGGTCAAAATCCCTCTTTATGGTCAGGCAGAATCCCTAAATGCTGCAGTGGCAGCGGGGATCATTCTTTATGAGGCTACAAGGCAACGAAGGAAGTTGCAAGGTTGAAGCTGACTCGTTATAATAGAATTTAAAATGTTAAAGATTAAAAAGTGATGATAGAGAGTAGTACATAGCGATAAACTGTAAGGAGTATGGGAACCATGCTCTGCAGAGAATGAGGAACATGGCTGAAAGTCCTCTACAGTGGTAACTATGGAATTCACTCTGGAGCTGTCCCTTGAACCGTTCATGTTGTAGAGGGTACCGGTGTAGAAGCATCGTTAAGCAAATGAAGTGAGAACCAATGGAATTTTCATTGTTCTAATAAGGGTGGTACCGCGACCTCTCGTCCCTTGGGATGAGAGGTCTTTTTTATTGTGATGACAGGAGGAAAAGAGATGCGTGATAAACTAGTTCAACTGAAAACAGAAGCACTTGAGCAGTTCCAACAGGCTTCATCTTTAAACAATTTAAATGAACTGCGGGTCAAATATTTGGGGAAAAAAGGTGAGCTCACCGAAATCCTCAAGGGGATGGGAAAACTCCCTGCGGAGGAACGTCCTCTGATCGGGCAATTGGTCAATGAAGTAAGGGATGCCCTTGAACAATTGCTAGAGGAAAGAAAGATTTCCCTCGAGCAGGCTGCAATTAACGATCGATTAAGCAAAGAACGAATTGATGTAACCCTTCCTGGGAAGAAGGTAGCAAAGGGGAATAAACATCCATTAACACAGATTATTGAAGAAATAGAAGATATCTTTATTGGTTTGGGCTTTACGGTTGCGGAAGGACCAGAAATGGAAACCGATTATTATAATTTTGAAGCCTTAAATCTTCCAAAAGATCATCCAGCTAGAGATATGCAGGATTCCTTCTATATTTCTGAAGAAATCCTCATGCGCACGCACACCTCTCCAAACCAGGTTCGCACAATGGAATCACGTAAAGGTGAAGTTCCAGTAAAGATTATTTGCCCTGGAAGAGTGTATCGACGCGACGATGACGATGCGACACATTCCCATATGTTCCACCAAATTGAGGGGCTTTATATTGATAAAAACATCCGTATGAGCGACCTTAAAGGGGTTTTGCTTGCTTTTGCCAGGGAAATGTTTGGGGAAGATGTGCAGATCCGCTTACGTCCGAGCTTTTTCCCATTCACTGAACCTAGCGCTGAGGTCGATGTGACCTGTGCTGTTTGTAAGGGATCTGGATGCCGGGTTTGTAAAGAAACTGGATGGTTGGAGATTCTCGGATCCGGTATGGTCCACCCGAAGGTTTTGGAAATGTCGGGATATGATTCAGAAAAATACACAGGCTTTGCGTTTGGTATGGGTGTAGAACGGATTGCGATGTTAAAGTACGGAATTGAAGACATCCGCCATTTTTACACCAATGATCTGAAATTTTTAAAACAGTTTAATCCATAGGAATATTAGTTGATTGAATGAAAAGCGGAGGGTAAAAGATGAAGGTTTCCTATAATTGGTTAAAACAGTATGTCGATTTGCAGGGTGTGTCACCAGAGGAACTTGCCGAAAAGCTCACGCGGAGCGGGGTTGAGGTAGAAGGCATAGAGCATCGAAATAAAGGGGTAAGCCAAATCGTTATTGGGTATGTGGTGGAAAAAGCAAAGCATCCCGATGCCGATAAATTAAATGTCTGCCAGGTCGATGTAGGCCAGGCGGACAGACTGCAAATTGTTTGCGGCGCTAAAAACGTGGATGCTGGCCAGAAAGTAATCGTGTCTGTCGTGGGAGCACAGCTTCCAGGCGGGGTTAAAATTAAAAAAGCAAAGCTGCGTGGAGTAGAATCCCAAGGAATGATTTGTTCTGCGAAAGAATTAGGGATGAACGATAAATTACTTCCGAAAGACCAACAAGAAGGGATTTTGGTTTTGCCTGAAGAGGCCGAAGTCGGTCAAGATGCTATTTCCTATCTTGGACTCGATGACGCTGTTCTAGAGTTAGGCTTAACCCCAAATCGTTCCGATTGTTTAAGTATGATCGGTGTGGCCTATGAGGTGGCTGCGATTTTGGATCGTGAAGTAAAGCTTCCGGATTTGCAATTAGAAGAAGTGGGGCCACCCACCCCAGATAAGGTTCAAGTACAAATTGAAGCACCTGAACATTGTTCAAAATATGCAGCACGTTTGATCACGGGGATCAAGCTGGGACCGTCTCCATTCTGGATGCAAAGCCGCTTAATGGCAGCTGGAGTTCGCCCGATTAATAATATCGTTGATATTACCAACTATGTCATGCTTGAACAGGGGCAGCCTTTGCATGCTTTTGATTATGACAGAGTGGAAAATGGAAAAATCATCGTTCGCCTCGCACATCCAAACGAAACTATTCAAACCTTGGATGATATCGAGCGAAAATTGGATCCAGATATGCTCTTGATTACAGACGTGTCAAAACCTATTGGAATTGCAGGGGTCATGGGTGGTGCGAATTCAGAAGTAAACGCCGATACGGTTTCGATTCTATTGGAATCCGCTCAATTCTCCGGAGTTTCAATTAGAAAAACAGCCAAAAAACTTGGACTGCGCTCCGAGGCCAGTTCTCGCTTTGAGAAAGAAGTTAATCCGGATGCTGTAATGGATGCTTTAAACCGTGCAGCGCAATTGATGGCAACCTTAGCAGACGGGAAAATTGCTAAAGGAGTAGTTGTTGAAACAACGAAGGAATGGAAGGAACCAACAATTCCTCTACGTTTGGAACGGGTGAATAGCTACCTGGGAACTTCTTTAGAACTTGGGCAAGTTCAGGAGATCATGCGTCGTTTGAAGTTTACGGCAGGTGAATCCGAGCAAGCTTTACAAGTAACCGTCCCCCTAAGACGACAAGATATCACAAGAGAGGTAGATCTAATCGAAGAAGTGGCCAGATTGCATGGGTATGATCAGATTCCAATTAGTCTACCAGAAGGCGGAACAACCAGAGGGGGATTGACAGATTACCAACAATGGCAACGGACCATTCGCAATACCTTAACGTCTGCAGGACTTTTTGAAGTTTTCACTTATGCCTTTTCCGATGAAAAGGTGATGTACGATTTTGCTCCATTCGCTGGCGAGGGTGAACATAAAGGAATTCCGCTAACCATGCCTATGAGCGAGGAAAGAAGCCATCTTCGTGTGCATCTTTTGCCCCATTTATTAGAGACAGCATCTTATAATCAAAACAGGCAGAATAACGATCTTGCGATTTTTGAAATGGGTAGAATTTTCTTAACCGAAGAAACAGACTTAACAAGACTCCCTAAGGAAAAGCTTTGCCTAGGAGGACTTTTAACTGGAACGTGGCTGCCGCAGCAATGGACCAATAAACCCCAACCAGTTGATTTCTATGACATGAAGGGGACCCTGGAGATGTTGTTTGCAACCATAGGGGCCGAGCAAGTCGTTTATCGAGCCACCGAAAACCTAAAAGGAATGCACCCAGGAAGAACAGCCGAAATTTTGGTTCAAAATGTATCGGTCGGCTATGCTGGACAAATTCATCCGGAGTTACAAAACAAATACGACGTACAAGAGGCTTTTGTATTTTATATCGATTTAGAGAAATTATTTCCTCTTGTCAAACGCACAAATGATTACACACCACTTCCGAAATATCCAGCAAGTTCTCGCGACCTTAGCATTGTCGTAGATCAGGGGATTCCTGCAGGGAATATCGAACAAACGATTGTTGAAGCTGCAGGCGCCATACTAGAAGATGTTCATCTGTTTGATGTGTTTACTGGTGAAAAGATTGGAGTAGGGAAAAAGAGTCTAGCCTTCTCCCTGCTATATCGAAATCCCGAAGCAACCTTGACCGACCAGGAAGTGAATGAAGCCCAGGAGCGGGTACTTCAGGCACTTACTGCAAAGTATCAGGCGGAGCTTAGAATGTAGGACAAAATTAGAAGGAGCTGACCCTTTTGCCAGCTTCTTCTTTTTTTCAAGTGATAAAGTATGTATAATACGAAGGAAGGATATGATAAAAGTGAAGGAGAATGGTATTTGTGCGTGAAGAGGAAAAAAATAAGCTAAACGTAGATATATATGGACAACAATATCGTATGGTAGGAAAAGCTAGTACAGCACATTTGCGTGCTGTTGCCAATCATGTGGATGAGAAGATGCGTCAAATTTCCGGTGGAAATACACGACTAGATACAGCCAAACTTGCTGTACTCTCTGCCATTAACATAGCTGATGAGTATTTTCGGTTAAGGGAAGAATACGAAGAATTACTTCGAATCCTTGAAGAAGAGGAGAAAAAGATGGAATGAATGCGGTGGATCTTGTTTTAGTTGCTTTATTCATCATGGGCTGCTTTTATGGGTATCGTAAAGGGTTTGTCAATCAGGCAGTTGGTTTAGTAGGAATCCTGATTTCTCTTGCTTTCGCCTATACGTTTTCCCAGAGTACAGCAGTATACCTCCAAGAACAATTTCCTCTCCCAAAGGATAGTCCAAATCCTCTAATTCAAGCTGTCATAGGTATGGTTTCCTTACAAAATATGATTTATTCAGCCGTAGCTTTTATTTTACTGTTCTTTATCGCTAAAATCTTATGGAATATCTTCGGTAAATTAGTTAATGGTTTAGCCGATCTTCCCGTAATTTCTTACTTTAATCGGTGGCTAGGTGCGTTGTTTGGATGCCTGCAGGTTGCCATTGTTTCGATGATAGCAATCAATTTATTAGCTGCCATGCCTGGTGACCAATGGAAAGAAAGCATTTATCAATCCTATATTTCGAAATATATTTTGCAGGTATCGCCGTTTATTTCAAAACAAATGAATTGGGCTCCATCCACTCCAAGTCTGGAAAATCCAACGATTAATAATTCTGTGAAAACCTTGTAAATCTGAAGGGAAGACCGCCCCTGTTTGCCTGTATTTACAGAGGATTAGCCCGACGATTTAGCATACCCTATATGTACATCCATTATGGATGGCCCAACAAAGGAGGTATACGATGGCTAATCAAAATAAACTGATTGTTCCACAGTCCTCTTCTTTAATCGACGAAATTAAATATGAGATTGCAAACGAATTTGGTGTTTATGATTTTGGGGCGTATGCTACATCCCGGGCTAACGGATCGGTTGGCGGAGAAATAACCAAACGTTTAGTAAAAATGGCAGAGAGTGCTTTGGCTGGTGGACAACAATAAAATACAATGGAAAAGAGACTGTTATTCAGACAGTCTCTTTCTTATTTCGGTCGATTGGCCCGCCAAAATCTAGATCGGGAAGGTAAGAAAAGATCAATAATGCCCATCAGGAGCGCCGCTAATAAGGCACCAATAATTGTCACAGATACTCCAGGGACGATAAATTTCGTGATATAGATAATGAGGGAGGTGGAAAGAAAACCGACGAGTCCCCGGCCGTAAGGGGAAATTTCGCGGCCAAAAAGGGCTTCGGCAATCCAACCAATAGCTGTAATTACTGCTGCGGCCAAGATGGCTGTTCCAAACCCACGAATACTGAAACCCGGTACAAGGTAACCAACCAGAAGCAGAATAAAAGAACTAACCAGAAATCGGATGAGGTGGTTGATGTAAGGCAAAAACATCGCTCCTTTATAATTCCTGTTTATCTAGTTTTTCCTCTGGGTAACCAACATATACTTTCTCCTTTGAGGAAGAATGATATAATATAGCAGACATCTGGTTGAGGAAGGGGATTTAAGTTGGACGAGCGAATATTTCGCACTTTGGAATTTATAAAGGTTTTGGAACGTTTAAAACAGCATACATCTACTTCATTAGGAAGAGAAAAAATAGAGAAACTTCGCCCTACTTCAAATTTGGAGGAAGCGACTCGGTTACAGAATTTAACCTTTGAAGGATATACCGTCCTGCGGCTAAAGGGAAGTGTTCCTTTTGGCGGAATCCGTGATATCAGACGTTTTATTAGCAGGGCAAAGCTAGGTTCCATGTTGGCTGCGGCAGAGCTCCTCGATGTAGCGGGCACGATTTATGGGGGATGGAGACTACGTAGGTTTCTTGAGGGAATGGGGGAGGAGCAAGAACTTCGCCTGTTGCAAGAGCTTGTCTCAACGATTGAACGTGTGCAAAATGTGGAGGATGAAATCACCTCCTGTATTGATGAAAATGCAGTCGTTGTTGACCATGCTTCAGCTGCTTTAGCGCAGATTCGTTCCCAACTTCGTACGGCAGAAGCAAGGATTAAAGAGAGGCTTGAGCAAATTCTTCGGTCGTCTCAGTATCAAAAAATGCTGCAGGAAAATTTGGTTTCTGTCAGAGGGGACCGCTATGTTATACCTGTTAAGCAAGAGTACCGGCATGTGTTTGGTGGGATGATTCATGATCAATCGGCTTCAGGGGCTACTCTGTTTATCGAACCGGAGGTAGTTGTGCAAGCGAACAATCAGCTGCGCGAACTTCGGATGAAAGAGGAACGTGAAATTGAACGCATCTTGATGCAACTGTCAGCGATTGTTGCCGAGCACAGCGATATTTTGATGGATAATGTGGAAACCTTGGCAGAATTGGATTTTGTTTTTGCCAAGGCCTCTTATGCACATCAAATGAAGGCGGTTCAACCAAAGCTAAATAATCGAGGTTATATCCGCTTGAAAAAAGCAAGGCACCCCTTAATTGCACCCGAACAAGTGGTGCCTATTGATGTTGAATTGGGTGATCGTTATACCTCATTGATTATCACAGGACCCAATACCGGAGGGAAGACAGTAACATTGAAAACCATCGGACTACATGCCTTAATGGCAGCTTCAGGTCTACATATCCCAGCTGAAGAGGATAGTCAAATGGCAGTGTTTTCCCATGTCTTTGCAGATATTGGTGATGAACAGAGCATTGAACAAAATCTAAGTACTTTTTCCGGCCATATGAAAAATATCAATGATATTTTGCGTCATATGGATGAGAAAAGTCTTATTTTGTTTGATGAACTGGGGGCAGGTACGGATCCGACAGAAGGGGCAGCTTTGGCCATATCGATTCTAGATTTTATCTATCGAAAAGGAGCAACGGTTGTCGCTACAACCCACTATAGTGAACTGAAGGCGTATGCCTATAATTCTGAGAAGGTCTTGAATGCAAGCGTGGAATTTGATGTGGAAACCCTGCGTCCAACCTACCGTCTGCTGATTGGGATCCCAGGTCGAAGTAATGCTTTTGCGATTGCCAGTCGTTTGGGACTGCCTAATGAAATTATTTCCGAGGCAGGGAAGCTTGTCAGTGCAGAAGACAAGAAAGTGGAAACGATGATTGCCTCCCTTGAAGAGAATACCTTGGCGGCTGAGCAGGAAAGAAATGAAGCGATCCGATTGCGCAAGGAAATGGAACGGCAGCGGGAGGAATTTGAACAAGAAAGGCTGCAGTTTATTCAGGAGCGTAATAGATTGTTAGAGAAAACAGAAGAAGATGCAGCGAAGGCTGTAGCAAAAGCGAAAAAAGAAGCTGAGGAAATTATTTCTGAATTAAGGAAAATGGCTCAAGAAGAGCAGTATGGCATTAAGGAGCATCGTTTAATCGAGGCGAAGAAAAGGCTGGAGGAAGCGACCCCTTCCTTTGAGAAAGAAAAAGAGAGACGCAAAGTCAAAGCAGATACAAAGCCAAAGGTTGGAGATGAAGTGAAGGTTCTTTCCCTTGGTCAAAAAGGGGAAATCATCTCGGAATTAGGAAATGATGAATACCAGGTACAGATTGGAATCTTGAAAATGAATATCAAGGCCGTTGACTTGCAGGTGATAAAAGCCGCAAAGAAAAAGGAACAGGTGGCTTTTACTAGGGTGAAAATAGCGCGTGATACAGTAAGAACAGAGCTTGATTTGCGTGGGTTTACGGTTGAAGAAGCCCTTTCAGCAATCGATAAATATCTGGATGATGCGGTAATTTCTAATCTTCATCAGGTTTCTTTAATTCATGGAAAAGGAACCGGAGCACTTCGCATTGGGGTCCATAATTTCTTGAAAAAACATCGCAGTGTCAAATCCTTTAGAATCGGAGGACAGGGAGAAGGTGGATTAGGAGCAACCATAGTTGAATTAAAATAAGGGAGAGGATTCACGAACCTACTTAAAGAAGGGGGAGGCATATGGTCGCGGGGTTGTTAGAAAATCCATATATTCTAATGACGGCTTTCTTTGCCGTAACGATTCTTGCTATTATTATCTTTTTGCCTATTTTTGAATTGGTTACCCGTTATGACGATTGGGAGCAAATCAAAAATGGTAACCTCTCTGTAGCAATGGCAGTGGGGGGGAAAATATTTGGGATCTGCAATATTTTCCGCCATTCCATTGAGCATCATGATACAATCGGGCAAGCCCTCATATGGGGAGGTTTTGGATTTCTTTTATTGCTGGTGGCTTATTTCATCTTTGAATTTATGACTCCCAAGTTTAATGTCGATGAAGAAATCGAAAAAAATAATAAAGCGGTCGGTTTGCTCTCCATGACTATTTCCATTGGACTTTCTTATGTGATTGGTGCAAGTATTGTTTGAATGAATTGTATAAATCTTTATCATGTGGAAATTTTTCTATGTTTACAAAGTAACCTAGATATCGGTAATATGTATGTAACAACCTAATTGTTGGGTTGGGAGTATTGGCGGTCACTACAGTGGCCGCTCTTTTTTTGCAAAAATATTAGGATACGTCTGCCTAGTGACTGTGGTTTATCCAAAGCGAGAGGTTGGATTTTTATATTTAAATTGAGTATAATTTTGAGGAATTGATTTAATGGAGGAAATCCAATGTTATTAAGACTTGCAATTATTCTTGGCGTTTTTGCTTTAATCTTTATTGGCGGTGGATTGTTATATTGGTATTTCAGCACATAAGGAATATTAAATTCAACGGAAAGCATGAAGCATTCCGTTTTTTTTGTCGATGATCCATGTAAAATGCTAGAATATGAAACATTTCCCTAGCATTTTACGTCTAATAGTATTGATGCAATTTATAGAGAGAAAATTGTTTACATTTATGGGAGAGGAGTACATAGAAAGTGAAGTCTATTTTTCAGAAAGCAACCGTTTTTTTACTAGCATTTGTGATGATTTTTTCTACAGGTTTTAGCGCTCAGGCAGCCCCGACGAATTCCTTGCAGTTGAAGGAAGAAAAAAAGCTGGCACATGGTGCTGTCTATCAAGTATTTTCAAAACTGATAGATGAGAAGCAAATCCAAGTTAATGTGGTAGAAGTAGATTTAAAGAATCCTTCTGTTCAGATTGCTCCAATCTTTGGCGACTCCGGGCAAATTGGAAGTAAGGCCAAGGTAACTACGATGGCTAATCAGAATCAAGCTGTAGCAGCAATCAATTCCAGCTTTTTTAGAATGAACAACGAAGGTGGCACCTTAGGTATGCTTGTTAAGGATGGCAAGCTATTATCTAATCCGGCGGAAGTCCCAGGGTGGAATACGTTTGCACAGCTAAAAGATGGACAAGCAACCGTCCTTACAGATGTCTTGTTTACTGGACAGATTACAGCTCCTAATGGGGATCAATTTCCTATTAAGGGAATAAACAAGACGGAATACTTCCCCCCTGGTTCCCCAGCAAGCAATTATTCGGGCTCCCTACATCTCTTTACAAAGGAATGGGGCTCACTCAGTCGCGGGACACCAACAGGTTATCGTGATGTAGTAGAAATGGAAGTTACGGATGGACTCGTTTCGGATATTCGAATTAATGAAGGAGCCCAGCCTATTCCTGAGAATGGGTATGTACTTTTGGCACATGGAAAGGCGTCACAGTTTATCTTGGATCATTTTGGGTTGGGTGACCCGGTAGAAATAGAATACGGCTATTCACCTGAAGCTTATGAGATTGAAGAAGCGATTGGGGTAAACTTTTTGCTTGTGACAGATGGCAAACCTGTCACCCAATTTCCAACAGACTCCGCTCTGTTAGGGAAAAATGCTCGCTCCGCAATTGGAATTAATAAGAACGGAACAACCCTTTATTTAATAGCTATTGAGAAAACCGAGGCACAACCAGGTGTGACACTGCAGCAATTGGCTGATATCTTAGTAGAACTAGGTGCCTATACAGGGGTGAATCTGGATGGCGGCGGGTCAACCTCCCTTGCTGTTCAGAAACCAGGTGATCTGGGGGTAACGCGCGTTAATGGGCCTGCTTTTGAACGAAGTGTCGCCGATGCATTGGCTGTATTTAACGTAGCCCCTAAGGCTGAGCCAATGGAATTGATGATCCAGGGACCACAGAAGGTTTTAGTGGATTCGGAGGCTGTATATACATTTAAAGGATATGATAAAAACTATCATTCTCTTGACCCGCAAAAGGTGACTTGGAAGGTTCCTGAGGAGTTCGCTAGCCTTGTGAACAATCAGGTGAAATGGATCAAGGGAGGAGATACCAAGATTACTGCATCGATCGAAGGGAAATCGGTGAGCTTGCCTATCTCTGTTGTAGGGAAGGAACAAATTGAGAAGCTTGAGATTGTTCCAGAAGTAATTGAAATTGCTCCACTGCAACAACAGAATCTTGAAATCAAGATCGTATTAAAAGATGGCTCGACCATCGTTCCCACCTCCTCACAGGTAAAATGGAAAGTAGATCAACCGGAAATGGGTCAAATTAAAAATAATCAATTTATCGCTAGTGACAAAACAGGAAGCACTGTTTTAACCGCAGAAGTGGCAGGTGTGAGCGCAGAAGTTGAAGTGAAGGTGGGCTACTTTGACGATATTGAAGGCCATTGGGCGCAGAAAAATATTGAACAAATGGCTATCAAAGGGTTTGCAAAAGGCTTGCAGCCAAGAATTTTTGGACCAAACGAATCGCTAACGCGCGCTGATTTTATTGTCTTTCTTTCAAGAATTCAGGGGTGGCAATTAGGCGATAAAGAGAAGGCAGTTACATTCACCGAAGAAATGCCGCAATATGCCCTCCCTGCCCTGCAATATGCTAAGTATCATGGGATTATGATGGGCGACGAAAAAGGTTTGATGAATCCTGGACAATCGATCAGCCGGATGGAAGTTTCCGTGATTCTTGCCAGACTAATTGAGCAGGCATCTGTTGACGGGGATGCTGCAAGTTTAGCGGAGCTTTACAAAGATGCAGGTGAAATTCCAGAATGGGCTCAGTCTGCTGTTCTTTTATTATCAGAAAAGAAGATTTTCGGAGGAGCCAATCAACAATTCTATCCTCGGAAAAACATTACTCGAGCAGAAATGGCAACCGTACTATTAAGGGCTTTTGTCAAAGAATAATGTAAAGGAAAAATATCAATGCTGAAAAAATGGTACATTTGGCTCTTTGGAGTCGTCCTGCTTATTCCTGTAATCCTTTATGGCACGTGGAAAACTTACGAGTGGATCGTGTTGGAGCGGCTCCGCAGCATCGACATTCAGGTCGCTCCTTATAGCAAGGAAATAACCAGTCAGAAATTTGACGTCATTGTTGTGGGGGGCGAGCCAGAAGGAGTTGCAGCAGCTGTTTCTGCAGCAAGGAATGGTGCAAAAACGTTGTTAATTGAACATCGGGAAGGGTTAGGAGGATTATTAACCTTCGGCATGCTGAATTTCCTGGATATAGATCATGAGATGCAAGGAGAGGTGGCGAATGCTGGGGTCTTCAAAGAATGGCATCAGATGGTTGGTGGAAGGGTAACCTTTGACATCGAAACCGCAAAAAAAGCCTTTCTCAAACTGGTACAGGACGAACCTAACCTTTCTCTGTTGTTAGGTACAAAGCTAACCCAACCGATCCTTGAGGGCAAGAGCATCATTGGGGTGGAAGTACAGGATGATACGGGGAAGCATACGTATTATGCCAAGCGTTTCATCGATTCTACCCAAAATGCTGATCTCGCGGCATTAGCAGGTGTACCCTATTTTATTGGAAATCAGGACATTGGAATTTCCCAAAAGATGTCTACGACCTTAATGATACACCTGAAAGGAGTAGATTGGGATAAAGTGCTGGCAACAGCGTACACCCGTAAATTTGGTCCGGCTCGGGCGAATGTGACTGCTGCGTGGGGATTTGGGCAGCTGCTAACGGCTTATAAACCGAGCCAGCCAGATGTTCGGTTGCGTGGTTTGAATATGGTTCGTTCTAGTGATAACACAATCTATATCAATGCCCTGCAAATTTTCGGAATCGATGGTTTAGACTCTTCCTCCTTGGAAAAAGCAAAGGAAAAGGGACGCAAGGAAACGGAACATATCGTACAATTCCTAAGAAAGGAATTTCCCGGGTTTGAAAGGGCAGAGATTGCCTCCTTTCCTACCGAGCTTTATGTAAGAGAAACCAGGCATGTTTTGGCAGAATATCAACTTCCTATATCCGATGTTTGGGAAAATAAAGATCACTGGGATCGAATCGGCTTTGGCTCATACCCAGTGGATATCCAAGCTACCTCAACGCAAAACACAGGGTATGTCCTGACAGACCCGATTCAATATGCCATTCCTTTTCGTTCCCTTGTTCCACTTGAGATTGATGATTTACTAGTAGCCAGTAAGGCTGCGGGATATTCTTCTCTTGCGGCCGGGAGTGCACGAGTGGTTCCTACAGGGATGACGGCCGCCGAGGCAGCGGGAGTCGCCGCAGCCTTATCGATCCAAAATAACTTGGATTTTCGAGAAATGGCGAAGAGTAAAGAAATGATTTCTAGCCTTCAGGAAATACTAACCAAACAAGGAGCGTTACTTTACGCCTATGAAATCCAATATCCTTACCAAGGAGAATGGTTTTACCCTGATTTACGCGAACTCTTAACATATGGTCTAATTTCGGGTGGATATAAAAATGAGTTTCCAGTCGATAGTCCAATGAAAGAGATGGCTCTCGTTAATTTATTGATGAATGGAATCGAGCGTAAGGATGCAAACCTTTATGCAAAATTAAAGGAAAGGCTTACGCAAGTCCGTTATCTTGTAACGGAAGGACAGGGAGTAACAAGGGATCAGGCAGCTCGCTTTATTGAATATATGGTTTCCGGAACGAAATCAAAAGATCCTTGGACATGGGCGACGAAAAGAAATCTAGTGGAACCTGCTTTAATTTCACGCCTGAATGAAAATCGGGTCCTAACGACAAGTGAATGCTATTCTCTTGTTGCGGGTATTATGAAAAAATTAGATGTAATTGAGAAAATGGAAGGTCGTTCAAAATGATAAGAAAAATACTTTGGGTCGTTATGACCCTTTCTTTACTTTCTTCAATCCCGTTGATCACGGATCGCTATCATGCTGAAACCTCGACAAAGGCGGTTGAATCTGTTGTAGAAGATGCAGAGATATTCAAACTAACCTCAAAGGTCTACAATACTTTCACAGAAGATGAAGTGCTGCAAAAATTAAAGGATAGTGGGGTTACCTCCATAGCCCTCTATGAACAGACCTTAATGGATTTGGTAAAGCGCGGAATCATTAGCACATACAGCACGTCTGATCTATTCCTGCGAACGATGGCACCGTCCCTTCCGCAGCAGCAATCGATTGTTATGTTTCGTTCGGATCTAAATCCAGAAGAAAAAATGAATTACCAAACGATGATGAAACAAGCCTTTCAAGGAGCCATGGACTACAAGTGGAACAATCAAGAAACTATTCTTATTCCGCACCCACTGAATGAAGTTGAGCGGATCTTTCTCGGTATTGACTTCAATCGGTTAAAGAAATTCCAAGATTTTGGCTTTCATGTTGTGGCTAGAATCAATTCTGATCGTTTTTGGAATGAGAACTTTTTGGCCTGGCAATTCGACCAATTAGGCAAGCATGGCGTCAAAAAGTTGATTTTCGAAGGAAAAGGAGTTCTTGGATTTCCAGTCCCTAAGAATATGGAACAAACAGCCGCCTGGATGAAAAATTACGGGATATCCTTTGGATTAGTTGATTTTTATGAGCAGCAAGGCTTTAAAACATTAGGTAAATTAAATGATCTGCACACTTTTCGGGTCTTAAGTATTTCCGATCAAAAAATGGCCTCTACTACTACAGGGGAAGTGGTAGATATGTTTTCCCTGGGAATTCAGGAGCGAAATGTACGTATGGCCTATATCCATATGCCGATATGGAACAGTGACCAAATCCCTTCTGACGTGCTATTAGGAAAGACATTAGACGCGATTAAAGGCATAAACCAACAGATCTCTGCACACGGGTATGTATTTAAAGAAACAAAGCCATTTTTCAATCCGCAAATATTAGAAAAAGGATGGTATAATCTTGTACTGATTTTAGGGTTACTATCCTTAACCAGTTTGGCCTTGGCCAAGTTTCATCGCCTTTTTTTGTATCTGCCGATTCCTTTTGGATTCATCTTATATGCAGGCGCCCAATTGGTGCACCAGGAAATTCTGCTCTTTCAACTATTTGCCCTATTAGGAGCGATCATGGCCCCGGTTCTTTCAACTATCATGGTCATGGACTACGCCGGGAGATATGCATGGAAACCATGGCTCGCTTCAGTGCTAAGCTTTATTGCAGCGAGTCTGGTCAGCTTGTATGGTGCAGTCATTGTCGTTTCCCTGCTCAACAATTTGGTGTTCATCCAATATTTAGAGCAATTTAGAGGTGTTAAGCTTTTATATTTTGCTCCGATTCTTTTGATATTCCTATACTGTTTCCGAAACTGGATCAATCTAAAAAATCTATGGGAATTACCGGTTTACATTTTGAACAGACCTTTATATATCAAGCATCTTGTACTTGCTGGTATAGCTCTTGCGGCAATCGGTTATTTCCTATCCCGTTCAGGGAACGCGGCCACAACCCTGCCCTTTGAATTAGAGTTTCGCCAGTGGTTAGACGACGTGATGGGGGTTCGTCCAAGAACGAAGGAAATTTTCCTTGGACATCCGTTCTTCCTGCTAGCTGCTTATATGATGTTTAAATATAAGAAAGGAAGATGGCTGTTCATTTTGGGTGTCATCGGACAGATGTCTATGGTTAGTACCTTTACACATATCCATACGCCACTTCTGATCTCAATCATTCGTACCTTCAATGGTATGCTTGTTGGGGCGATCGGAGGAGTCATCCTTATTTTAATTGTGGAGTGGATGGGTCGATTCCTTAGAAAAAGGGAGAGAATAGTGACACATGTCGATTAAACGAATTATGCTTTCTGGATATTTCGGCTTTGATAATGCGGGAGATGAGGCGATCTGTGAAGCAATGATCCAGTCTCTGAAGAACCTTGAACCGAACGTTGAGATCATCGTTCTTTCCGGGAATCCGGCAAAAACACGTGACAGATATGGGGTAGAGGCGCTAGATCGGACGGATCTAAAAGCCATCTGGAAGGCCTTGAAAAAAACAGATCTATTTATTAGCGGTGGGGGAAGTTTACTTCAGGATAAAACAGGGAGTCTAACCATCCCTTATTATTTAGGGGTGATTCATTTAGCGAAGCTTGCCAAGGTCCCTGTAGCGGTGTATGCCCAAGGGATTGGTCCGGTGGAAAAGCCGATTTTTCAAAAGTGGATTGGTCGTCTTTTCCGCTCATTGGCTTATGTCTCTGTTAGGGATTCGGACTCGAAAAAATTGTTGCTCGATTGGGGTGTAGAAGAGGGGAAAATTGATCTTGTTGTTGATCCTGTTTTCCTATTGCATTCGTCTGGGGTAGATCGGGGAAAACAGCTTTTTGCGGCAGAAGGAATCGATTTTAAAAAAACTCCCCTTCTGTTTTCCATTCGCCAATGGAAGGAAGGGGAAGGGGATTTTGACGTCTTTGCTCAGGTATGTGACCGATTGGTGGAAGAAGATGAAGAGATTGTTTTCCTGCCTTTTCATTATCCAGATGATTTAAATGCTTCGATTGATGTAATTTCTCGTATGAAGAAGAAAGTACATGTGGTCCAAGGAAGTTATTCTCCTGCCGAACTGATGGATATGGTTTCGGTTGGGAAAATGATGGTGGCGATGAGACTTCATGCACTTATTTTTGCCGCGGCTAGGCAGGTTCCCTGTGTAGGAATTTCCTATGACCCCAAAATTGACGCTTTTATGCAATTGATTAATGAGAAGGCCGCGGGTTATTCTGGAAAACTTAATCCGGATCAACTCTATCATTCTGTCAAGTCCGTTTTGGGGCAGGAAGAGGAAGCAAGACGAGATCTTCAGACGAAAGCCGAACAATTAAAGGATTTGGCCATGAGGCCAGCAAAAAGAGTTATAGAGCTGATCAATCGTTAGGATTGGATAGATAGCGTATAGGTTACAAGCCGATCAAGGGCCCATCTTTTTAGTTCATCATGGTTATTACCGATGAAGGATGCAAAGACGTGTTTATCCTGTTCCTGAGTATTCACCGAATAAAATGAAAGGACCCAGTTTTGTTCGACTTGCTCAATGGAGAAACGAATAAATTTGCCCTCCGTTCTTTTCCAATTAAAGAGGAGTTTAAGCAATTCTTCATTTGCCTCTTGAATGGTTTTCAAAATAGATCACCCCTTTTACAAAGTTTGTAAAAGGGGTTTTCTACATGCTAAAGTAAAATCCTTCCAACTCTACAAAACAAGTGCTTTTTAGACAAAATTAGAATGGGGGAGGGCAGAATATCCCATAATAATAGGAATTAGTTGAATGAGGAGTTTAGATGATGAAGAAACTTCTGCTGCTGTTTTTCTCGTTTGTTCTTCTAGTTGGTTTAGGCTTCGCAGGGTATGGGTATGTAAAATATCAAAACATGGTTGAGCGCTGGTATTTGCCGTTGGAACCCGGAGAATATGCCGGAGAAAAGAATAAGCCACCTACTGAAGAAAAGGTGGAATTAGCTCCTTTTACCGTCATGTTATTAGGTGTTGATTCGCGGGAAGGTGAGAAAAAATCCAGATCAGACACCATTATGCTTGCTGCTGTACATCCCAAGAATCAGAAGGCAGTGTTAATGTCCATTCCACGAGATACACTGGCAGATATTCCAGGTTATGGCCAAGATAAATTTAATCATTCGATGTTTTACGGAGGGCCCCCTTTGGTAAAACAAACAATGGAAAACTTTTTTGATATTAAAGTGGACCATTATGCTGCTGTTGATTTTGACGGGTTTATAAAAATTGTGGACGCCTTAGGCGGGGTAGAGGTGGATGTAAAAAGAAGAATGAAGTATCATGACCCGATCGATGGAACATCGATCGATTTACAGCCCGGACTTCAACTGCTTGATGGGGAAAATGCATTGGATTATGCAAGATTTCGCAAAAGCGATATTGGATCAGCTGCAAGTGATTTTGATCGGATGGAACGGCAACAAGAGATAATCCGTAAAATTACTGATAAAGCAACAGAAATTAGTTCTGTACTTAAGGTATTTAAGATGATGGATATTCTAGGGGAACATGTAAAAACAGATTTCACAGAGGAGAAAATACGAGGTTTATTTCTCCAATTCCGGAATTTCTCGTCGACTAATATCCAGTCCGTGGAGATCCAGGGAACCAACCGCCGGATTCCGATGCACGGGTACAACCTCTGGTTTTATCTTGTTGATCAAGAGGAGAAAAACCGTATTAAAACCATCATTGAAGATACGCTGGCTGGGTCTGAGACGAATGTTACTTCGGTGAAGTAGGTGAGCGATCAAGACCATTTTTATAATTTCAGTGACGCATTTTGGTTATCATAGCCTCGATGATGACCGTTCTTAAGATTTCCAGGGAGTATTTTGGTCATCATAGCCTCAATGATGACCATTTTTATAATTTCAGTGACACTTTTTGGTTATCATAGCCTCGATGATGACCGTTTTTAAATTTCTAATGGGGATTTTAATCATCATTATTCACTCATAGAATCCCAGAATAGGTACAAACCATGTTCTCATACATATAAATGAGTAAATACCATTCCAACCACTACTTAATCTCTAACATTCAGAAAAAAGGAGTGGTTCTATGGA
>Ga0180215_1000969_pt1 | contig 33027 bp, 24 predicted proteins | sample eDN3rd37CBELigBY_FD_128871 | JGI IMG/M metagenome (GOLD analysis project Ga0180215, IMG submission 128871) | Enriched backyard soil microbial communities from Emeryville, California, USA - eDNA 3rd pass 37_C BE-Lig BY (version 2) (version 2) | ecosystem: Environmental > Terrestrial > Soil >...
ATTGAAGACGAGGAGCGCCGGGAGATCGTTTTCGGAAGAGTGCTGATGTACAACACCTTTAGTTTATTTGTGTCGTTGATGGCGTTCTTTCTTGGAGCGCTGCAATATATGAAGGGAAAAGGCGATTCCGCTGCGCTGCTCGCAACGGTTGTTGCGGCAGGGATATTGCTCGTAGCACCTATGCTTGCGCAGATTGTGTTCATCCGTGCGTTTAACAAGCGCTATCCGAAGCGTTCCATTAATATGTACAGCAAGGACGACGACGGAAAGCCCTATATCGACAAGTTGGACGAAGCGGAAAGGTATATCGTATTCAAATCAAGCTACCGGGCGTTCAGCGCTCAGAACTTTGCGCTATATGTGCTAACCTGCGTTGCATTCGCATATTGCGCGATCGTTGAGTTTCAAATTTTTCCGTTTTTGATTTTGCTTACTTTATTTATTGTGAACAACATCAGCTACATGCTTGAAGCGAACAAACATTGCTAAGCTCATGCCGGTTGTGCTACATTAGCGCTATGAACAGAAGGAGGCTGGCCCCATATGAGCAATCAACAGGAAGCGCAAATTAACGAGCAGGAGCTTATCAAATATATCGCAGGCAAGACGAATGCGGATGACAATTCCATTAAGCTGGTGCTTAAGCACGAGCAGGCGTTCATCAACAATGCCCCGGAGGATAAGAACGGCGAGGTCGATATTGACAGCGACGAACTGGTCGACTATATTTTGAGCCGCAAGGACGTTAAGCTGGATGAGCTGACGGTGGAAACGATTCTCGACGCCGAAATGGAGTATTTGATGGAGCGAGGCGTAGCGGGATACATCGATTAACGATTCGCAATAATAGCAATAGATTCACTAGTTACCATATCGCACACGCTGCATCCAACCTGACGGCGCAAGCGCGGCCCTTCAAAATTATCCATTTAAATGAAATTATAAGCATTTTCACCATTGGATTGTTTTGAAAACGAGCTGTTTTTATGCTAAAGTTTAGTATAGAAGAATGCTCGCTGACGCATTGTCGCTTTAGTGAAGCGATTCTTCCAATTCCTGTTTGAAAAATCTTAAAAAAGTGGAAGAAGGAAACCAGGTTGGCAAAAACGCATAAAAAGCTGTCTATAGGTGAAGTTCTAAAGAGAGGTATATTTATTACGATAGGTTCGATTCTAATGGGCGTGGGGCTGGAACTATTCCTCGTACCCAATCAGGTCATCGATGGCGGCATCGCCGGCATATCCATCATGCTTGCCGACACGATGAGCGTACCGCTAGGCACAATTATCTTTATCGCTAACCTCCCATTTCTCCTTTTAGGCTACAAGCAAATCGGCAAAACCTTCGCTATATCTACCTTATACGGAATTCTCGTTATGTCCATCACTACCGCATGGCTCCACCATGTTGAAGCGTTTACGGATGAAAAGCTGCTTGCCGTATTGTTTGGCGGCCTTATTCTTGGCATTGGCGTTGGCCTTGTTATCCGCTATGGAGGATCGCTGGACGGGGTTGAGATTATTTCCATTTTGCTTTCGCAAAAGATGCGCATGTCTGTCGGCCAAATCATAATGATTTTCAACGTGTTTATTTTTATCGGCGCAGGCTTCAAGTTCGGCTGGGATTCCGCGATGTATTCAATGTTCACCTACTATATTGCGATTAAAATGATCGATATTGTCGTAGAAGGCTTGGATGAATCGAAATCGGTTACGATCATTTCACAGGAATACGCAGATATATCGGAGGCGATCAATGACCGCCTCGGACGGAGCACGACGCTTATTCACGCGCAAGGCGGATACTCAAAGGAAGAAACGAAGGTTATTTACTGCGTCGTCTCCCGTATTGAGCTGGCTAAGCTCAAGACGATCATTCAAGAGATCGATCCGCGGGCGTTCATCGCCGTCGAGCACGTTTCCGATGTTATGGGGGGCGGCTTCGACAAGAGCGGGGCACATTAGTTTAAAAGCGCATATAAAATAAAGTGGCAGCCAGGAGCAATCCCGGCCGCCACTTTTGATTTGTCGTCCGCACTATGCGCTGGCTGCGCGCTCAGACGGATCGGATTGGGACGATATTCCTTTATCGTTGACCCCGAGTATGCATATTAATGCAAGCGCCATGCTGCCTGTCGCGATATAGAACAGCGAGGTGTATCCCATAAAGTCCACCATAGCGCCCATGAGCGGCGGCGAGCTGACTGCGGCAAGCGACGAGACGAGATAATAAATGCCTGTGCGCGTTCCGATGCTGGACTCCTTGCCGAGCGATACGATGAACGGATAAGAGTTGATGTTGATCATCGCCCAGAAAATGCCGCCAAAGACGAGCAGCGTGCGGAGCGCTTCCATCGAGTCTACGAGATTGATGGAGCCGTATATGATCATAAGGCCGATGATGCCAAGCGTAATAATGAGCTTCTTGCCGAAGTGCCGTCCGAGCAATCCGCTTGGAATCGCCGCTGCGACGAACGCAAGCGAGAAGAACGCGAGCGAGAAGGAGGATTGTCCTTCGGTAAGCCCCAAATGGTTTTTGCCATACAGCGTAATTAGCGCCTCCACGCCTTGATAGGCAACGAACCAGAAGAAGATCGCGCCGAGCAAAAATACAGTCGGGCGGTTCCACTCGCCCTTGAACGAAATGCGCTCCTTCTTCTCGGCAGGCACATAATGAATCGTGTCGCGCTTCTCTTTAATAAAATAAAAGAGAATAAACATGCAGACAACCGTCAAAATCGATGATGCGGCAAAGGGCAAGGATTGATGCTTGTCGTAAAGCATCGATCCGCCGGCAAAAGCAAGTATAGAGCCGACGCCGCCCATAAAGTTAATGACGCCGTTCGCTTGCGAGCGCTTGCCGTCAGGCGTAATATCGGGCATGAGCGCGACGGTCGGAGACCGGTACAAGCTCATCGACAGGTTCATCAGCACCATGAAGGCGATCAATGTGAACAAGCCGGTATGCCACGGGATGAGCGCGCCGAAGATTGCGGCGAGCGGCATGCCGAGCAGCAGATAAGGCATGCGCTTGCCGAACCGGTTGTTCGTGCTGTCGCTGCGCCTGCCGATCCAGGGCTGCATGAACATGGCGAAATAATTGTCGATTGTCATCATAAAGCCGACTAAGGCCAGACTGGAAATATATTTTTCAAGAAAAAATGGCACGAAAGCGTTGTAAAGCCCCCAGGTAATGCTAATACTGAAAAAGCCAAACCCTAACAGCCATGTTTTCTTCATTCACCGCCGGCCCCCTTCGCCTTCAAAATTGCTGCCAGACGGTCGGGATAATCGGTAATAATGCCCGCTACGCCAATCGCAACAAGCTTCTCCATTTCATGCTGCTCGTTCACCGTAAACGGATGATAAGCGATGCCGCATTCCGCCGCCTCAGCGACCCATTCCGGCAAAATGGCGTACTTGTAAGCATGCAGCGCATCGGCTTTCACCGTTTTGGCGTAGGACCAAGGCTCGAATAAGCCCTCCATATAAAGTATGCCCGTCCGAATGTCAGGATCAATCGCTTTGCAGACGGCAAGCGAATAATGGTTGAAGCTAGAAATGATAACGCGGTCCGCCATATTGTAAGCGCGGACCAGTTCAATCGTTCGGCGTTCGATATCGGGATAGAGGATGACGCCATTTTTCAACTCGATATTGAGTGTAATTTTGGTGTCGGCCAGCAGCTGAAGAAGCTGCTCCAAAGCTGGAATGGGCTCGCCCGCGAATTCCGGAGCGAACCAGCTGCCGGCGTCAAGCGCTTTCATTTCCTCATAGTCCACATCTTTAACAAGCCTTGGATCGCCGGTTGTACGCTTTAACGATTCATCGTGGATAATGACGATCGTACCGTCCTTCGCAATTTGAACATCGATCTCGATGCCTGTCGCTCCCAATTCAATTGCCTTTCTGAAAGCTGCCATGGTGTTCTCAGGACAATACGCGCTAGCTCCGCGATGTGCAAAATTAATTAACCCGTTAATAGTCGTTCATCCTCTCAAATAATGTATAGTGCTACTTACAATATACACGAAAAATGTTAGCTTAAGGTCAACTGAAGTAAAAAAAATGTAAAGCGCGCTGAAAAATAAGCGATGCCTATTGCATACCCTGCAGGGGTATGTTACTATAGCAATAGAAGTTATACCCCTGGTGGGTATACGTTGCTGGAGGTGATAGAAGGTGGAACGCCAATCGAAAGAAGAGGCCCGTCAACACGGCGCGTCATGCAGCATGAATAGCGGTGACGCTGTTGAGAGCTCGGAAGCCGCTCCGCGCACGAGTCATCATTCCGAGAAGATGAAGTCTAATTTGACCTCCAGGCTCAATCGGATTGAAGGACAAATTCGAGGCGTCAAAGCGATGATTGAGAAGGATGCGTATTGCGATGATGTGCTGAACCAGATTGCCGCAGCGCAATCGGCGCTGAACAGCGTCGGGAAGCTGCTGCTGGAGGGCCATTTGAAGAGCTGCGTAATTGAACGTATACAGGCAGGGGAAGATGAAGTAGTCGACGAGCTGCTGGTTACCATACAAAAACTAATGAAGTGATGAAAGGGGAAATTGACAATGGCAAACGTAACGTTGAAGGTAGAGGGCATGTCCTGCGGCCATTGCGTTAGCGCTGTGGAGAAAGCGGTTGGCGGGGCTGGCGCAAGCGCCAAGGTCGATCTGGCGGGCAAGAAGGTTGATATCGAATATGACGACTCGAAAGTAAGCCTGGATACGATCAAGGCGGCAATCGAGGATCAGGGCTACGACGTAGTCTAAATGCAAATTTATCCGAAACTTCGTATTCTAGTTCCATGGGATACGGAGTTTTTTTGCGCGTAAATACGGCATTCTTTGAATGCGTTTACAATAAATTAGCCAATCTGAAAATTTAGGGCTTGAAATGATAGAAAATCGTGCTAAAATAAATCATGTAACATAATTATTAATCAATTAATATAATAGTTACTTCTCTGGGGGTGAGGTTCCAACTTAGTTGATTTCCGGCATTCGTGCTGGAGGCTGACCTGCATACTTTTAAAGTTAATGTTTTTATTAATTGGTTCGAGCAAAGGGAGTCTTAAAAAAGTACATTTTCAAAACATCTTGAAAACGCTTGCTTATTAAAGGCAAGAGCATCTCGGCAATTAGGCTATGCATTCAGAATGAAGAAAGCTATTATTCTGCAAGGGATGAAGGGAGATTTTTTAGATGAAAAAATTTGCTAGCACTCTCATGATGATCTTATCGTTTGTTTTAATCGTAACGGCATGCTCGAGCGGCAATTCGGGAAATACGCCTACGAACAAGCCGACAGACGGCGCTGCGGCTACAGACGCGCCTGCTTCGGAAGCTCCTGTAGAGGACAGCTTTCCTAAATCTTCGATCGACTCCTCTATCTCCGGCGAGGTAACATTCTGGACGTTCCTCGACAACGCGGCATTTGACGGCGAGCTTACAGCAGCCTTCAATGCAAAATATCCAAATGTCAAAGTAAAAACGATTTTTGTTCCTTTCGAGGATCTCCATAATAACCTGCAAACGACACTGGCTGCCGGCAGCGGCGCGCCGGACGTAGCGCTCGTTGAGTTCGGCCAATTCCCTAGATACACCTCTGGAGGCGTGCTGACAGACCTTCTGCAAGCTCCGTTCGATGCAGGCAAGTATAAGGACCAGGTTTCGGATTACAACTGGGCTCGCTGGTCATCCCTTGACGGCAAGCAATTGCTGGGCATGCCTTGGGATATTACGCCAGGCGTAACCTTCTACCGCGCGGACATTTTTGAAGAGCTTGGACTGCCGAACGATCCGGCAGAGCTTGGCGAATATATCCAAGATCCAGAGAACTATTTCACACTCGCGCAAACATTGAAAGCGAACGGCAAGCTGTCCGGCGAATGGCGCGACTGGCCGGCCCACTGGCTTGGCGATTCCTACGGCTACTACGATGAAAATATGAACTGGGTCCGCAACACGGATGAGTTCGTTAAGTTTTTGGACATTTCCAAACGTGTCAACCAGCTGGCTTTGACGCCGCATGACGGCTACATGAGCGACGCCGGCAAGCAGCGTGTCCAAGCGGGCGAGCAAGTAATGATCTTTGACGGAAGCTTCGGCGCTCGTACTTTGGAGGCTAACTTCCCTGAGCAAGCAGGCAAATGGAAAGTTACGTCGCTGCCGTTCGGACTTAACGTAGGCAAAGGCGGTTCTACGTTCGTCATTCCTGCACAAAGCAAAAATAAAGAAGCGGCGTTCGCATTCTCTGAATTCATAACGACAGCACCGGAAGCATGGGAACTGTGGTTTACGCAATCGGTACAGCCGGATTGGAAGCATATTACAAGCACAGACAGCTACATCGGACATTCGAATGCATACTTGGGCGATCAAGAAGATTTCAAATTGTTCGAAGAGCTTGCTGGCCAAATTCCTGTAAGACGCTTGACTCGCATCGACGGCTTGGCATGGCCGCTATGGGTTGAAGGCGTTCTGAATGCAATGGATAACAATATCGACTCGAAGACAGCGCTTCAACAGACGGAAGAGAATATCGCCAATCAGCTTAAGCCGGATATCGACAAGCTGAAGGCTGAGCTTGGGCTACAATAATTTATTCCTTTATCCGAATCATCCTTCGCCAGAGGGATGATTCGGTTCTTCTTTCATGATATGGACGGACAGCCACACAACATCAGGCTTATATTTTTTGCGAAACGGAGCTCGCCGCCACAAGGACGGCGGCAGCCGTTTTCACTTGGGCAAGGGGGTGCTCCTTGGTGATTCGATTGCTGAGCAAGTATAAGGTGTCATTAATCGTTATAGCCGCATTAATCGTTTTCGTGGTGCTTTGGAACAATTCAAGGGGCTACAACGACAATGCAATGGCTGCAATTTCGATACCGGACGGTATTGATGAAACTTCGATTTTGGAAGGCAATGACGCCAGCTCCAAGCTGGAGCCGTCATATTATAAATATTCCGATAGCTGGGATGAGCAGGGGGCTGTCGATACGTCGGGCTTCAGCTTGACGCTGCCCTCCACGGCTTATTCGGACGTAAGCGAGACCGGCGCCGAAATTTTAGCCGGCTTAGGCGGTCAAAGCGGTCAGGCGCTGGCGCTGATCGACGAGAACAGCTGGGTCGAGTATTCGTTTGAAGTGCCGGCAGACGGTTACTATCAGATGGGCATGAGCTACTATGCGCTTGAGGGCAAGCGCTCCAATATCGTTCGCAGCGTCATGATCGACGGAACGTATCCGTTCTATCAATCGAAGAAGCTTGAGTTCACAAGAATGTGGCAGGAGGAAGGGGAGCCTTGGTATGACAATCAAGGGAACGAATTCAATCCGCGCCGCGTCGAAGTGTTTGGCTGGCAATACCGGGAATTCCGCGATGCTGAAGCGAAGGTTTATGAGCCGTTTCGCTTTTATTTGACGAAAGGCAAGCACACGCTGCGCATTCAAGCGGTTAGAGAGCCGGCAGCCATTGGCGAAATTGATATATTCTCGCCTGTGCATCTGCCAACTTATGCGGAGCTGCTGAAGAGCTACGAAGAAAAGGGCTATAAGAAGGTGGAGGGGCAGCTGATCAAGGCGCAAGCCGAGCTGTCCACGCTGAAATCGGATCCGACGCTGAAGCGGATTGAGGACCGCGAGCCTGCGACAGAGCCGTTTAATAAGAACGCTATTATCCTTAACACCTTTGGCGGCGCCAGCTGGCGCACCGGCGGTCAATGGGCGGAATGGGAAGTTGATATACCGGAAAGCGGCTTATATGAAATTGGCGCCAGATACGGCCAGTGGTTCCTAAACGGCATTCCGGTGCAGCGCATCGTCAAGATTGACGGCAAAATACCGTTCAAGGAAATGAACGAGGTATCGTTCAAGTATAAGGCAGAGTTTCAAGTTGCCAAGTTCGGTTCAGGCAATGAAGGCGAAGGGGAGCCGTTTCTTTTCTACTTGGAGGAAGGCAAGCATACCATTCGGATGGAAGTGCAGGTCGGCGCGTTAGGGAAAATGCTTGAAACCGTCACCGATACGACGCGCAAAATGTCGCTCATCGGACGCGAGGTTATTCAAGTGACGGGCACGAACCCTGACCCGAACGGGGACTGGCGTCTGGAGCAGAATATTACCAATTTAGTTCCGCGCTTGCAGTTGATGGCGCTTCGGTTCGACGAAACGATTAAAGGGCTTTATGAGCTTGGCGTTCCGGAAGGAAGCTCCGAGGTGAGCACCCTTTACGAGGCGCGCGATGTGCTGCTCAGTATGGCTGAGGACACGAAGTCGATTCCTGCGCGGATGCTGCAATTTAATGATTTGCAGTCGTCGCTGGGCACTTGGGTGAATGGGCTTAGCAAACAGAGCCTGCTTCTGGATTATTTGATCATCAAATCGACCGATACGGAATGGCCGGCTGAAAGCGCAGGCTGGTTCGCTCGAACGGGCACGATGATGTATGATTTCGGAAGCTCCTTTACGAAGGATTACGGCGGCATCGGCAACATCTATGAGGATGAAGAGGTGCTTGACGTCTGGATTGCGAGAGGCCGGGATTGGGTCGATATTATCAAGCAGATGATTGACGAGGACTTTACGACGGAGACGGGCATTAAAGTGAATGTCAACGTCATACCTGCCCAGCAGATGCAGGTGCTGCTGCTTGCGAGCACGGCCGGCTTGGCGCCCGACGTAGCGCTTGGGGTAGAGGGCGAAATTCCGATCGATTACGCCGTACGGAACGGGCTTGTCAATCTGGAGGAGTTCGACGATTACGAGGAGGTTGCCAGCCGTTTCAGGCCTGGCGCGCTCATTCCTTATAAATATAACGGCGGCAGCTATGCTTTGCCGGAAAATCAAAACTTCAACATGCTGTTCTATCGCAAAGATATTATGGAGCAGTTGGGCTATAAGGAAGAGGATATGCCGGATACGTGGCAGGAGGTTATGGATATTATTCCAATCTTGCAGCAGAACGGTATGGATTTCTTCTATCCGCACGCGCCGAACAATCCGGCGCTGGCGATTAACGAGTTTGCGCCGTTCCTGTTCCAGCATAACAGCGAATTTTACCGCGAGGACGGCAAATATTCCAACTTGGATTCGCCGGAAGCGATGGATGCGTTCAAAATGTGGACCGGACTGTTCACCAACTTTAAAATTTCGAAGCAGGCCGATTTCTACAACCGGTTCCGTTCCGGTGAAATGCCGCTTGGCGTAGCCGACTATTCGACTTACGTGCTGCTGTCGACAGCGGCGCCGGAGCTGACCGGCTGGTGGGGAATGAAGCCGATGCCGGGCATTAAGCAGGAGGACGGCCAAATTAACCGTTCGACCGGCGGCCTTGCGCAGACAGGCATGATTTTCAAAGATACCGACATGAAAGAAGAAGCTTGGGAATTTTTGAAATGGTGGACCAGCGCCGATTCGCAAGAGAGGTTCGGTTCCGAGCTGGAAGCGCTGCTTGGCGTTGAAGCCCGCTGGAATACGGCGAATATTGAGGCGCTTACTCGGATGCCGTGGCAGACCTCGGATATTAATGCGATTTTGGAGCAATGGGAATGGTTCCAGGAGCGCGAGGTCGTTATCGGCGGTTACTATACGACAAGGCATATCGCGAATATTTGGAACCAGATCGTCCTTAACGGCATGATTCCGCGCGAAGCCGTGGAGCAGGGCGTCAAGGAAATCGACAAAGAGCTTCGCAAGAAACGCGAGGAGTTCGGGCTCGAGAACGGCAAATCGGCTAAAGGAGGCGAGCGCTGATGAGTATGAATAGGGAAGCTGCGGCAACGGCGGCTCCTCTCCGCAAGCCGGGGAAATGGTCATTGCTTTGGAGCGAGATGAAGAAGAATAAAGTTTCTTACCTGTTTCTGGCTCCATTCTTAATTTTGTTTACGCTGTTTACAATTGTTCCTGTCTTTACTTCGGTCGGACTCAGCTTTACGTACTATAACATTTTGGAGGCGCCTAGATTTATCGGCCTCTCCAATTATAGGCTGCTGTTCGTTGACGACGACATCTTTTTGAAGGCAATCGGCATTACGTTAAAATTTGCCTTCATTACGGGGCCTGTAGGCTATGTAATGGCCTTCCTGCTGGCGTGGCTTATTAGTCAAATTCCGCAGAAGTACCGGTTTTTCTATACGCTATGCTATTATACGCCTTCCATTACGAGCGCCACGGCGATGTCGGTCGTCTGGCTATACTTGTTCGCAGGCGACCGCAAAGGGCTGCTTAACTATTTTGCGACGCAGCTCGGCATCATCGATGAGCCGTATTTGTTCCTGCAAAATATTAATTCCATCGTTCCGGTTATCATTATCGTCTCGCTCTGGATGTCGATGGGCGTAGGCTTCCTCGCCTTCCTGGCGGGCTTGCAAAACGTGCCGAAGGATTTGTATGAAGCCGGGGAAATCGACGGCATCAAATACAGATGGCAGCAGTTGCTTTATATTACGGTTCCGTCCGTTAAGCCGCAATTGCTGTTCGGCGCCGTCCTGCAGGTTGTAACGTCGCTTACCGTCTTTGATGTCAGCGTGCAGCTGGTCGGCTTGCCGAGCCCGCTCTATGCCGGACATACGATTCTTACGCATTTGTTCGATTACGCCTTTATTAAATTCGAAATGGGCTATGCCGCGGCGATCGCCGTCGTGCTGTTCATTATGATGATCGGGCTTAACCGGCTTATATTCAATTGGTTAGGAAAGGACTGAAAACAATATGACTGGCGCAGTGAAAGGCAGGAAAGTAGATTGGGGCGGCATTTTCCTCTATCTGTTTCTAACGTTATTCGGTCTCTTGATGCTGGCTCCGCTCGTTTATATGGTTTCAACCGCCTTTAAACCGACCAGTGAGCTGTTCTTGTTTCCGCCGCGGTTTTTCGTTCAAAACCCGACGTTCGTCAATTTTCGGGATTTGCTGCTTATAACGGGGACGACGAGCGTCCCGTTCTCCAGATTTATTTTTAACAGCATTCTCATTAGCTCGTGCATTGTAGGCTTCGGCATTCTGGTATCCGCTATGGCGGCATACCCGCTCGCGAAGCATAACATGCCGTTTCGCAGCGCGATTTTCAATATGGTCGTCCTTGCGATTATGTTTTCGCCGCTCGTCGTGCAAATTCCGCAATATTTGCTCATCAGCAAGATCGGCCTGATCAATACGTACTGGGCTATGATTTTACCGTATATTGCGGCGCCGATCGGCATGTTTCTAATGACGCAGTTTTTGCGGCAAATACCGGATGCGCTGCTTGAGGCTGCGCGCATTGACGGCGCCTCCGAATGGCGCGTATTTTGGACGGTCGTCATGCCGATGCTGAAGCCGGCGATCGCAACCTTCGCGCTGTTCAGCTTCATATCGGCCTGGAATGACCCGTATCCGGCTATGGTGTATACGACGGACCAGGATATGAAGTCGCTTCCGCTGGCCATTCAGACGATAAGCGGCGGCTATGGCATCGTCGCCCGTGTCGGCACGCTTGCGGCAGCCAGCTTATTAATGATTATTCCGACGATTGTCGTCTTTATCGTTACTCAGCGGATGGTCCTGCAAACGATGGCGCATTCAGGTCTGAAAGAGTAGGGGGCAGCGGGAATGAAGAATAGATCCAAATTCCGAATCATTGTCGCTTCCGCGATCGCGTTCTTCATCATGGCAGCTGCGGTTCCGATGCAAGCGTCCGCCGCTACGCCGTATGAAGGCTATACAATCAATAAGCTGGGCTATGATGTCCACTCCATTAACGGCTACGTATATAAGGGCTCGATCGATGGATACGGCTTGGAATCCGGCCCTTTCAATGCGCCGGAGGACATTTTCGTCGCGGAGGACAACAGCATTTATATTGTGGACACCGGCAACAGCCGCATCGTTCATTACACGCCGGATTTGAAGCTAGTCAAAATTGTCGGCGATGCGGAGGGTGACGGAAAGCTAAATGAGCCGAAGGGCGTATTTGTAACGAATGAAGGCGTCCTTTATGTTGCCGATACGAAAAATCAGCGGATCGCTATTTTCGACGCGCAGGGCAAGTTCGTTCAAGGCTTCGGCAAGCCGGACAATCCGCTGCTCGGAGCTACCTTCTCGTATTCGCCATCCAAGGTGCTCGTCGACAAGCGGAATTATATGTTCGTAGCGAGCGACGGCAATACGCAGGGGCTTATTCAAATCGATCCTAACGGGCAGTTTAGAGGCTTTTTCGGAGCGAACCATATCGGCTTCAGTTGGTCGCGGCTCATCAATAAATTTATTCTGACCGACGAGCAAAAAGCGAGGCAGAAGGTCGTCAAGCCGTTTGAATTTTCGAATGCGGTGCAGGACGAAGAAGGCTTCATTTATACGACGACGCTTGGCACCGAATTCAATCAATTGAAGCGGCTGTCGCCGGTCGGCGTCGATACGCTCAATATCGGCAACAGAAGATACGGCGGAAGGTTCGACGCGGGCCCTTATTCCGTCCCATCCTTCCTTGATATTGCAGTCGACAATGACGGCGTTATTACCGCCCTCGATCTGCAATCGAGCAAGGTGTACCAATACGACAAGCTGGGCAACTTTCTGTTCGTCTTTGGCGGCGTCGGCTCGCAGAACGGCTTGTTCGTAACGGTATCCAGCATGGATCAAAGCGCGGACGGCACCATCTATGTCGTAGACAAGGGCCGCCACCGGGTCGATATGTTCAGGGCGACGCCATTCGCGGACTTGGTCCATGAGGCGTCCAGGCTTTATGTTGACGGCCGGTATTCGGAGGCGGAAGGCATTTGGAACGAAGTGCTCCAACTAAACAGCAACTACGACCTTGCTTATCTGGCTATCGGCAAATCGCTGTACAAAGCGGAAAATTATAAAGAAGCGATGGCGTACTTCAAGCTGGCCAATTCCCGCCACGATTATTCCGTATCGTTCAAGGAATACCGCAAGGAGTTCATTCGCGACAATTTTACCGTCATCTTCGTGCTGCTGATCGCTGTCATCGCAGGCCTGCGTTATTTAGTTCCATATGTGCGGAGAAAAATTGCGGCTATGCTGGCTAATCGCAGCAGGGACAAGCGCATGAAGCTGCAGGAAGGGGTGTACCATGATCACAACATTTAAGCTGATGCGGCAGGTGATCGTGCATCCGATCGACTTCTATCATTACATTCAAGAGCAGGGCAAAATTACTTGGGGACAGGGCATCTTCGTCGTATTGCTGGCCTATTTGGCAAGAATGGCGGGGCTGCTGCTGACCGGCTACGCCTACGAAACGCAGGAGACATATGAAATATCGTTCCTCCATGAGTTTATTTGGATTATCGTGCCGTGGCTCACTTGGACGGTATCCAATTGGGGCGTCAGCGCTATTCTGGAGGGCGAAGGCAAGTTTAAAGAAGTATTTGTCGGCAGCGCTTTCGCATTCGCGCCGTATGCCGTGTTCACCGTTCCGATTACGGTGCTGACCAATGTGCTGGCGTTGGATGAGCAGTCGATTTACAGCTTCCTGATCAATATGACCTTTGTATGGGTAGCCTGGCTGCTGCTGCTGAAAGTGCGCGTCATTCACGATTTTGAGATTGTGAAAATGATTTGGATTACCGTACTGAGCATAATCGGCATTTTAATTATTTGGTTTATCGGCTTGCTGCTGTACGGCTTGATGAATCAATTGGTCCATTTCTTAATCGATATTTTCAAAGAAGTAAACTTCCGAAGGTAGGTGGACAAGATGAAAAAACAACGACTATGGCTGATCGTTGCAGCGCTGCTGCTCGTTGTAAGCGTGTCCCCTAGACTCGGGGGTACAGATGGCAGAACGACGGTAATCGCCGAGCAGGGAGCTGCAGGTACGGACACTCCGGCGCCTGACGAAGCAAGCGGTCAGACGGCTGATGCAACCGCGGAAGCCGCAGCAGAGGAGGTCGGAGCCGCTCAGCCGGACACGGCGCAACCTGCGGCTGAAGGGGATGACGGGGAGGTTGCGCTCCATCCGATAACCGCCACCAAGCAGATTGCCGAGAACGGTTCGCTCATAATGTACATGGATGAGGAAACCGGAAATATACGGCTTGTCGATAAAAAAACGAAGGCGGAATGGCTCGGCTCGCCGCAGACGCCTAGAACAACGATGCCTAACAATAAGAAGTTTATGGACTCGGCCGTCCTTGTGAAATATACGGAGGGCGTCGATACGTCGCAAACGTATTTAACCAAGGAGAAGGACAACAAGCTTACGCTTGAGCCAATTGAAAACGGCGCGAAGGTTACGTTCCAGTTCGCGAAGGAGCAGTTGGAATTCGCGATGGAATATCGGCTGCTTGAGGACGGCTTCGAAGTGAAGGTGCTGGGCGACTCGCTGAAGGAGAACGGTACGGCTAAATTCGTCAGCATCGAGCCGCTGCCGTTTTGGAACGCCGCTGCCGAGACTGAGGAAGGAGCTTTGTTTCTTCCCGACGGTTCAGGCTCGCTCATGACCTACAAGTCAAGCCATCCGCAATATTTCGCAGGCTATTCCCAGCGGATTTACGGGGCAGATCCTGTCTACTTAAAGCAAGCTAACGAGTCGATTCTCGATTCCGAGTGGAGATTGCGTTACTCGCCTAGCGAAAATATCGCCCTTCCGGTATTCGGCAACTACCGAAACGGCATCGGGTCGCTCGGCATTGTCGAGCAGGGGCAGTACGATGCAAAAGTGAACGGCACTCCTTCCGGTATTCGTGCGATTAATTATTACCGCGCCTCGGTCGAATTCGTATACCGTTGGGACGACGTCATTTATATTGGAGGATCGGGGCAAATTCCGTTCTTCCAAGCCCAGTTCATCAAGGGCGACAGGCAAATCCGCTATGTGCTGCTGCAGGGCGAAGAAGCCGATTATGTCGGTCTTGCTAAAGCCTATGGCAGTTATTTGGCGCAAAATATCGAAGCGGTAGCTCAAAACGAGGTGCCTCTCAAAATTAAGCTGCTCGGCGGATTGCTGCGGGATGAGGTGATCGGCAAAACGTTCATTACGATGACGACGTTCGATCAGGCGCGCGAAATTATTGACGCCTTCCAGCAGAAGGGCGTTACGAAGCTGGAGCTCGTATTTTCGGGCTGGAACGACGACGGCTTATACGGCAATCAGCCGGCGCATTTTCCGGTTGAGAAGAAGCTGGGCGGCGCTAAAGACTTGAAGGAGCTGGCGGCTTATGCGTCCGAGAAGGGCGTGTCGCTTTATCTGGAAGCCAATTACGGCCGTATTTACGAGGAAAGCGACGGCATGAAGAAGAACAAAGATGCGGTTCGCGGCATGGATCGTGAAGCGGTAGAAAGCACCGCTTACTATATCGGCAGCAAGTGGAACAACAGGAATTTTATTTTTTACTGGATGAAGCCGGAGCGGGTCATCGAGAAGCATGTCAATAAAGAGCTTGATAAATATGCAAGCTTAGGCATTTCGGGCGTTCATTTGAAATATTGGGGAGATACGCTCTATTCCGACTTGGATATGAAAAATCCGATTACGCGCGAGCAGACGGCAAGCGCTTGGACCGCTGCTGCCGATGCGCTCCGCGATGCGACCGGAGGCGCTTCGGTCGATTACGGATTTGCGTACATGCTCGGTCATATTGACAGCATAAGCGACGTTCCGCTCGATTCCAGCCATTACATTTACAATGACCGCACGGTGCCGTTCTATCAAATTGCGCTGCGCGGGCTGGTGCCATACAGCGCATCGCCGATCAATCTGCGGGATGATTCGCGGCATGAGCTGCTGCGCATGCTGGAATACGGGGCGCTGCCAAGCCTGGAGCTGACCTATGAGCCGACGTCCAAGCTGCAGAGGACGATGGAGGACCGCCTTTGGAGCTCGGAGTATACGGTATGGCTCGACCGGGCTGTAGAAGAGTATGAAGCGCTGAAGCCAATCTATGAGTCGATTGCCAATGAGCGGATCGCAGATCATGAGCGGCTTCAGGCTGACGTCTATCGAACGACTTACGGAAACGGCGTAAAAGTGATCGTCAATTACAGCTCGAATGCGGTTGTCGTTGAAGGCATTGAAGTGCCGGCGCAAGGCTACGCCATGCAGAATGGAGGGAAATGAGCATGAGCAAAAAGAAGGGGCTCTCGATTAGAGGCCGGCACATACTGGAAGGCTACATGTTCATTTCGATTTGGGTTATCGGATTTTTAGTGTTTATGGCTTATCCGCTCGGCCTGTCGCTGTTTTATTCCATCAACAACCTGGAGCTGACGCAGGGCGGCCTTCAGCCGACGTATACAGGCCTTACGCATTATCGCGCAGCCTTCGGCTCCGATATCGCCTTCAGGCCGCTTCTGATCGATACGATGCAAACGATGCTGACGCAGGTGCCGCTTATTCTTATATTCTCTATGTTCTGCGCGCTTCTGCTTAATCGTCATTTTAAAGGAAGAGGGCTGTTCCGCGGCATCTTCTTCCTGCCGGTCATTATTGCATCGGGTGCGATTTTAAGAGAGCTGCTGGAGCAGGGAGCGGCGAAGCTGCCGATTTTTCTGAATTATAATCTATTCTATCAGCTGCGAACTTTTATTCCCGGCGATATTCTTGAAAATCTGCTTACTTACGCCGATATGCTGACGCTCGTCATGTGGGATGCCGGCGTGCAAATTCTTATCTTTATTGCAGGCTTGCAGACCATCTCGCCGTCCTTATACGAGGCTGCGAAATGCGACGGGGCTACGAAGTGGGAGAGCTTCTGGAAAATTACGTTCCCGATGATCATGCCGATGATATTCGTCAATACGCTGTACACCGTCGTGAACTCGTTTACGAAGGCGGACAACAGCGTCATGACCTACATTATGGATTCCGTATTTAAATCGAACAATTACGCGTACGGTTCGGCGCTGGGATGGATATATTTTACGCTGATTACGATCGTGCTGGGGCTGGTGTTCCTCGTATTCCGTAAAAGTCTGTCAGCCAGCGATAGCAGGGGGTGAGGAAAATGAACACGATGAACTTAACAAAATGGCTGATCCGCATTCAGGGCAAGGCGACGGACGCATGGCGGGCGGCATGGATCAAGCGAAGCAGAAGCATATTGGGGGCGTTCTTCTTCTATTTCGTCATTATCAGCCTTGCGTTCGTATTCGTCTATCCGCTCCTCTATATGATATCGAAATCGCTCATGCGGCCGCAGGATGTCGCCGACGCGACGATTCAATGGATTCCGAAGGAGTTCAGCTTAAGAAACTACAAAGTGGCGATGGATTATTTGAACTATTGGCCGGGGCTGTTCAACAGTGTGCTGGGCTCTTTCGGCAGTGCGATTTTGCAAATTGTAAGCTGCTCGCTGGTCGGCTACGGCTTCGCGAGATACCGGTTTCCGGGACAGGGCTTTTTCCTCGGACTTGTCGTCTTTACGTTTCTTGTACCGCCGCAAACGATCGTCGTGCCGCTGTTTAGAATGTTCCTCGATATGGGCATGATCGACACGCCTTTGCCGATTATATTGCCGAGCTTGCTCGGGCATGGCTTGAAGGGCTCGCTGTTCGTCCTTATCTTTATCCAGTTCTACCGCAGGCTGCCGAATGTGCTCGAGGAGGCGGCGAGAATCGACGGGGCTGGCGCATTCCGCACCTATTGGACAATCATGTTCCCGCTCGCCCGCCCGGCAATGCTGGTCGTTTTCCTGTTTTCGGTCGTCTGGCACTGGAACGATCTGTTCGAGCCAAGCCTATATTTACGTCTCCCGGAGTTTTATAATTTGACGCAAAATATGGCGCTATTCAACGGTGTAGCGAATCTGGATCTGCAAAGCGTAACGAGCTCCGTATCATCAGGCGCGCTCGGCGCTGCGCCAACGCTGCAAAATCAAATTATGGCGGGCGTTATGCTTACGCTGCTGCCGATTCTCATTTTGTACTTATTCACACAGCGTTATTTTGTCGAGAGTGTAGAAAGAGCAGGAATCGCGGGCGAGTAAGCTTGCTTCAGAAATAAACGCATGAAAAAGGATCAGCTCGAAAGAAGTGCTGATCCTTGAATATACGTGAGAGAGCATTTTATTCGCTTCGTTCATAATAGAGCCGCATGACGATATCCTGATTGTAATTGCCGAAGCCGGAGCCGAACAGCGTAACGCCGCCAACGTGCTCCGCTTCAGGCTCTACCGCGATACGGAAGATCCACTGCTTGCTGCCGATGTCGATCTGGTCGAGCGTTACGTTGGAAATGAGCTGGCCGTCTATATATGTTCCTTGATTGTTGATCTTGAGCATTTTGAGCAGCCCGTATTGATTGATTTCCTCCCACCACCACTCGGGGGTGAACTTGCCGCGCTTGCCGCCGAAATCGCCGGGGCTCGTCCATACGCCAAGCTTGACGCCGTTCATATAAAACGTAATGTCGGAGGGCCAGTTCTCATTGGCGAAAGGCGCTTCGGACGATATTTCCAACGATACTTCCAGCTCCGTCGGGCGCTCGCTTTTTAACAGAAAGTTGGCGGTTTTGTATTCGACATAGCCGCTGCTGAACCATAATATTTTGGCGTTGACCCGCTCCGGGTCGAGAAAATAGCGCGGCTCATCGAACATGCCAATCACCTTGACGGTCGTAGCCAGCCCGCAGGTAGGCTCGATCTGGAAATCCGTATAATGGCCGATGGAAATAATCGATTCATGAAAGCTGCGCGAGGATACGCGGTCTTTAGTCGGGAAGTCGATGCCAATGTGTTCCGTGACTAGCTTGCACATTTTTTTCGTGCCGCCGCTGCCGGGAACCATTTCCGACGCAATGATGCCTGCTTTTTCAAGCTTTTTAACATGCATCGTAATAATAGGGCTGCTAAGCTCCAAGGCTGAGGCCAAATCTTTTATATTCATTTCCTGTTGTGATAAAAGCCCTATTATACGCAGGCGCACATCGCTGGCCAGCGCTTCAAATACTGGCAAATGGGCTTCGGATGTATCTATTTTCATAGGCTCACTCCACTGGACAAAATGATCGTGATAAATATCCGTTCTTATACTGTTCTATTGTATAGATAAATAATTTCAAAGACAAATAATTATTGTTCAGCTTCAATAAGCAAAAATAAAGATAAAGAAAAGAAATTGCTGTTATGCAATTCTATTTGGAGGATGAGAGAACATGACCTTGCAAGCATCAGAACAACAACTAATCGCCCCAAATCCGTTAATCGAGCAGCGTGCCGACCCGTGGATACTGAAGCATACCGATGGATATTACTATTTTACCGGCTCCGTGCCTGAATATGATAAAATCGAGCTCCGCAGATCGAATACGCTGGCGGGACTCTCGACTGCCGAGCCGTCCGTCATCTGGCGGAAGCATGACAGCGGTCCTATGAGCTGGCATATTTGGGCGCCGGAGCTGCACTTTATGAACGGCAAATGGTATATCTACTTTGCGGCGGGCAGAGAGGACGAACATTTTGCTATCCGTATGTACGTGCTGGAGAACGAAAGCGCCAATCCGCTAGAGGGCGAATGGGTCGAACGCGGCAAAATCAATACAGATTTGGATTCATTCTCGCTGGATGCGACCAGCTTCCTGCATAACGGAAAGCAATACTTAGTCTGGGCGCAGCAGGACCCGGCGATTAGAGGGAATACGAATCTATATATCGCCCTAATGGACAATCCGTGGACGCTGGGAAGCCGTCAGGTTATGATTTCGAAGCCGGAATACGATTGGGAAACGCAGGGCTATCTCGTCAATGAGGGAGCAGCTGTCCTAAAGCGGAACGGCCGTATTTTTATTACGTATTCGGGAAGCGCTACGAATCATCATTATGCGATGGGCATCCTGACGGCAGACGATACGAGCGATCTGCTGGACGCCTCCTCATGGTCGAAATCGGTGGCGCCAGTCTTCCAAAGCTGCCCGGAGACGAGTCAGTACGGTCCGGGGCATAACAGCTTCACCGTATCCGAGGACGGCAGCCAGGATATTCTTGTCTATCACGCCCGCAGCTACAAAGAGATTGTCGGTGATTCTCTGAAGGATCCTAACCGGCATGCGCGAATAAAAGCTTTTACTTGGAACAGTGACGGAACGCCTCATTTTGGCACGCCGCCCGCGGATCATGTATAATGATTGCGTAATTATACAACTCCGGCGATAACAGGCTGCAAGAATGGAGGTTGGCTTCAATTGGATCATGCCTATAAAGGGAAGACGATTATTGTAACGGGAGCGGGCTCCGGTATTGGCCGAGTTATTGCGCTTAAGTATGCGGAGCAGCTTGCTTCGGTTGCCATTGTCGATAAAAATGCGGAAGGCTTGATGGAGACGGAGCGGCTTCTGGCGCAAGCCGGATATGCCTCGCTCCGGATCGTTGCCGATATAAGCAAGCCGAATGAGATTGTGGCAATGGCAGAACAAGCGGCGCATGCTTTAGGCCGTATCGATATTTTGATTAATAATGCGGGTTTTGGAATATGGAAATCGCCTTACGAGCTGACCGTTGACGAATGGGATGACGTGCTACATACGAATTTGAGGGGTACATTTGTATGCTCCCGCGAGGCGGCAAAAGCGATGCGGCTGACTGGGGGAGGCGCAATCGTGAACATTTCCAGCACGAGAGCCCTTATGTCAGAGCCGAATTCGGAAGCGTACGCCGCTTCCAAGGGAGGCGTTTTGGCGTTAACTCATGCATTGGCCGTATCGTTAGGGCCGGATCGAATAACGGTCAACGCGATATGTCCGGGCTGGATTGAGAACGGAGACTATGCCATGCTGCGTGAGTCGGATCATGCGCAGCACCCGTCTGGCCGTGTAGGCAAGCCGGACGATATTGCGCGAGCATGCCTTTATTTGACCGATCCGCGCAACGATTTCATAACAGGCACGAGTATTACGATTGACGGCGGAATGACGAGAAAAATGATTTACGAGGAATAATTAGACAGGGCTGGCCTTTATAGGCCAGCCCTTATGCGTATATATTTAACCTCATAAGAATAGAAGCGTCTTAATGCTTCTTCTTATATTGGCGGTGAGACTGATCTTGGTAGCATATTCGCTCATTGGGTTGGAGAGCGATATCGATTGAAGCTTCTCACCGGGCCCGCCTTATGGACGACAGGCAATAGTGATCCCCTTGTTAACAGCTGTTAGCATGTGTACAAAGTAGTTAAGTCTTGCATTCTAAAACAACGAAAGCCCTGCCTCTCTTCCGTCCTTGCGGCTCCTTGACCGCGCCAGCGTGAATCAGAATTACAGCACGATACATGATTGGAAAATTAACAATCAAAGGACTCAAAAACCGAGGAATTATTGAATCTTGAAGAGGGGATTATTGGGGTTAAATATTATACATAAATTTTATAATAACATAAATGAGATTACTATGCAAGATCCGTTGTATTTATCACATGATTTTGGGGTACTTGGGCACTCTATACAGATAGAAAAAGGAGGCTCAAGGGAATGCCGGATTGGTTTGAAGTGATGTACCGCACCGCAATGGCGGTCGTTATCTTGTTTCTCATAACAAAATTGCTTGGAAAGCGTCAGGTGTCGCAGCTGTCTCTGTTCGAGTATATTACCGGGATATCCATAGGCAATATCATTGGTTACATATCGCTTGATTTGGACAACCAATGGTACCACGGCTTAGTTGCATTGGCTGTGTGGACTTGCATTTCGGTAGGTATTGAATTCGTAACGCTTCATAGCAGGAAGGTGCGCGATTTTGTTGACGGAAAAGCGAGGGTTTTAGTCAAGGACGGTCAAGTATTCAAAAACAGTTTAAAGAAAGAAAGAATTACTGCAGACGAATTTATGGAGCAGCTGCGGAAAAAAAACGTATACCGGATGGCTGACGTTGAGTTTGCGGTCATGGAGCCAAGCGGCGAAATTAACGTTATGATGAAGAAGGACTATCAGCCGCTTAACGCGAACTTGCTGGGCTGGAAGCTCGGGAAGGAGAAGCCGGGCAGTACAGTCATTATTGATGGAAGGCTCATGCTCGACATGGTCGATAAGGCGGGCTACGACAAAGCGTGGATTGAGCACGAGCTGAAGCGGCGGAAAGTTGATATCAAGGACGTATTTATTGGCCAAATCGACAGCGAAGGGCAGCTGCTGCTTTATAGCGGCACCGAGCGCATATTGGAAGAAGCCAAGACGCAGAAGCCGAGCGATCGAATATTGCAGCTTTCCGAGCAATTTGCCAGCGAGCTTAGGCTGATGGAGAAGCTGGCTCGCAACGAGGAAGAGCGCGAAGCGTATCAACTAGCGCTGGACCGGTTAGAGGCTGCCAATCTTTCGCGGGGAGGCAGCTTATTAAAGTAAGCTTTTATGTGTGAAATCAGGATCAGCCGTTCGGCTGCTTTATAAGATTGATTGAGGTTGCCCATCGGCAATATGGACGTTTTAGACCGTGATTCTGTGGAATTACGGTTTTTTTTCTGTTACAAATAATAAATAATGAATAGGTTATCGCACTTGATGAGAGGAAACAGGTAAACAACAGGCTATGAAGTAAACATTTGCATATTGCTTCTATGGGGTGTTCAGATACAATAATACAATTAATCGAAATGAGAGGGTGTTATCTGTTGCTGAATATCGGAACGAACATGGCCAAGTTTATGTTAGCCGCATTATTGTTTGGTATGGCACTATTAGCATCGTGTGAGCAAAACAGCAACAAGAATCGTGATCAGGATGAGAAAACAGCAAATGAGAATTTATATGACGAGCCCTCATTATCTAAATACAATCCGCCGATAGAAATCACTTTCGTAAGAGAGATTAGCGACGGCCTGGAAGATACCATTAAAGGACTGTCTGGCGAAACGCTGCACGACAACAGATGGAGCCGGCTCTATGAGCAAGTGTTGGGAATAGATATCGAGTATGCGTGGACCGCCAGGAGCGAGCAGTATTTTAAAAAGCTGGACATTATGCTTGCTTCCGGAAATATTTCCGATATCGTTAAGGTCAATGCGCAGCAGCTAAGGCAGTTAAGCAATGCGGGATTGATACAGGATTTGACGCAGGCTTACGATGAGTATGCCTCGCCGTTGCTGAAGGAGATTCAATATCAGGAGGGAAGCGGCACGCTGGAATCGGGCATGATAGACGGGAAGCTGATGGGTATACCCGAAACGGACTCCTCTATTGAAAAAGCTATGTTTATATGGATAAGAACCGATTGGCTGGAACGGCTGAATATGAAGCCGCCGCAAACGATGAATGATTTGCTGGCAATTTCGAAAGCGTTTACACATAGCGATCCGGACGGGAATGGCGAAAATGATACGTATGGGCTTGCAGTTACCTATTATTTGTGGGACCCCATTATGAGCGTAACCGGATTCATGGCCGGATACGGCGCTTATCCGGGTATGTGGCTCCAGGATGATACCGGAAAGCTTGTTTACGGGGGGATTCAGCCGGAAGTTAAGCAAGCGTTGAAGGTGCTTCAGGATATGTATCGCAACGGTCAATTGGACAGCGATTTTGCTTTTAAAAACGGAAGCAGAGTAAAGCTTGATATTGCGGACGGAAAAATCGGCATGATGTACGGAGAGCAATGGGGGTCTTTTGTAGTGCAGTCGAGCCGGAGCAGCGATCCGGATGCCGAGTGGCAGGCTTTTCCCATCGTTTCCGCTACGAATGAAGCTGCGATGGTTCCGTTAAAGTTCAGCACCAGCCAATTCTATGCCGTAAGGAAAGATTATGCATATCCCGAGGCGATTATCAAAATGTTCAATTTGCATCTTGAGAAAAACTGGGGAAAAACCGCCGAATACGAGACGTACTACAATACAACGGTTCCCGTATGGGGACTTTCGCCGGTAACTCCATTCCCCGCGAAGAAAAACTTGGAGGCTTATCGTCAGATCGAAGAAGCGCAGCGGCTCGGCATAGCATCTACATTGCAGGACGAAGCCCGATTCATTCAAAAGAAAATCGACTTGTACTTGTCAGGAAAAGAAGATAGCGAATCGGGGTGGGGATGGGAAAAGACCTACGGTCCGTCAGGAGCGATGAGCGTGCTTGACCGTTATGAGAAAGAAGGGCTGCTGCTGTTTGATGCTTTTGTCGGCGCGCCGACGGAAACGATGATGGAGAAAATGAAGATTCTGGACGATCTTCAGCATGATACATTCGTCAATATTATTCTAGGCAATCCCGTTGACGAATTTGATAAGTTTGTTCAGGAATGGCTTAGGCTCGGCGGAGTTAACATTACAAACGAGGTAAATCAGTGGTACACGGAAAGAGTGAGCAAGGAATGACCGGAACCTGGACCGGAGCGCATTCCTTCCCCCACTAGTGATACTGTATTTAGTTGCATAATAGCTGCATCGGAGGATTGAGCTTGTTCAAAATACCGGTTAATTCAATGCGCAATACCATTTTCGTTAGACTGGTAGCTACCTATCTATTGATTATACTTCCTATCATCGTTCTGGGTATTTATTTGTACAATTGGAGTTACCAAAATGCGAGCCAGGAAATATCCAAAAATACACAGGCGCAATTATCGGCTTACTTGGACGATTTGAACCGTGAAATCGAATGGATGGAAATACAGCAATACGATTTTTTGCAGGATGGTGAACTGAACAAGATGGCGCTGACTTGGGAGATGATGAGCAGCGTCGAAAGAAGGGCGAGTCTGAACGATTTGCTGCCGAGGCTTGTCTCCATAAAAAACAGCAGCGCGTATATTAAAGACGTTTACGTGCATATGCGCACCATTGACAGAACGATTACCGCCATGACCGGCATCAATACTTTTGACGTTAAGCGGTATGACGATATTCGATCAAGCATGAGCCCAAACAATAATCGGCTTGTTCGAATTCGTAATAATCTGAATTTGATCGCTTCTCAATATGGGGCGAAAAAAGGGGATGAGCCTCTATTTAATATTCAAATCGAATTGGATGCGGAGAAGCTTAAGGATTCCTTGGCGCTAATTAGCGTGTATCCGGAAAGCGGATCATTCCTAATCTCCGAAGCGTCGGGTTATACGCTGGCGAGCAATACCGAGGCGGCCTCGATCATGCTTAGCTATCTGGATACCAATAAAGAATTAAGCAGCAAGACGCTGAGTATCGGAAGCGGCAGCTATCTTATCGATCAAGCCTATTCCGACAGGCTGAAGCTTTCCGTCGTTACCTATTTGACGGTGGAGGCGGTCAAGAGGCCGTTGAACAAATTTTACATATGGGCCTGGCTGTTTGCGATTACGTCTCTCTTTGCCTTAGCCACTTATGCATTTTCCACTTACAAGTTTGTCCATAAGCCGCTGCTCCTGCTTGTGCAAAGCTTCAGAAAAATGGAGGCAGGCACGTTTGATATTCAGATCGAGCATGGGCGGAAGGACGAATTTGGGTACTTGTACGATAGATTCAACAACATGCTCAGAAAGCTGCAAACGTTGATTGATCAGGATTTCAAGCAAAAGCTGATGATGCAAAAAGCGGAATTAAAGCAGCTGCAATCTCAAATCAATCCTCATTTTCTCTATAATAGCTTTTTTATTTTGAACTCACTGGCCAAAACGGGGGATACGGCAAGAATTGAGCTGTTCACCAATATGCTCGGAGAGTATTTCCGCTTCATTACGCGCAACGGAGAAGACAATGTGCGATTGTCGGAAGAAATCAGGCATTCACGCATGTACACCGAGATACAGAAGCTTAGATTCTCAAGGCGGATTTCAGTCGAATTTGACGAGCTGCCGAAGGAAATGGAGCAAATTATGGTGCCGAGGCTAATTATCCAGCCTATCATCGAGAATGCCTATGAGCATAGCCTTGAAGGGATGCCCGATGACGGTCTGCTTCGTGTTACGTTCCATATGATGGCTGCCGAAGCTTTAATTATAGTTGAAGATAATGGGCATGACATTAGCGATTCCGAAATCGAAGCGTTAAGCAGACGACTGGACGGCACGGCCGAATCCCATGAAATGACGGGCATCATTAATATTCATCGGCGAATTGTTCTGACTTATGGGGAAGGCAGCGGATTGTTCTTGTCCAGAAGCCCGTTGAACGGTCTGCAGGTCGTCATTCGAATCAAGCTGACGGGGGAGATGGACAATGTATAGACTGTTGGTTGTCGACGATGAGGAAATTATTACGGACGGTTTGTATGAAGTGTTTCATCAATTGATGCCTGAGAAGCTGGACGTTTGCCGCGCCTATTCCGGCAAGGAAGCGCTTGGCTGGATGTCGCGCACCCGAATTGACATCGTGATGACGGATATTCGCATGCCCGGGATGAGCGGATTGGAATTAACCGAAAACATTTTAAGCCTGTGGCCGAGATGTCGAATCATTTTCCTTACCGGTTACAGTGAATTTGACTATGCCTATAAAGCGATTCAAATGCCCAATGTGCGCTATTTGCTGAAGACGGAAGGCTACGATAAAGTAACGGAGACGGTAAAGGAAGTCATAAGGGAAATAGAAAACAGCAACTATATGGATGATTTACTGGGGCAATCCCGCGAACAGAACGAAGCGCTGGAATATATGGAGCAAGGGGAGTTTTTTCGGCAATTCGTTACGGATAGCCGCTCATTCGGCGGCAATCCAGAGCAGTTGGGCGCCGATTTCCGGATATTGAATATTAGACTGGACCAAAGCCTTCCTGTTGCGCTGGCTCTTGGCCGCATATCGTATCCCGCCGGCAAAGCGTATACAGAAAAAAAAGACGCTCTCCAATCGGTAAGATTCATATGGAACTCCTTTATGGGCGACCAGATTCAAAGTATCGGCATTGCAGACAAGCACGGGGATTTGTTGTGGGTGCTTCAATCGCAGCCATCGGCTGAAGATAGTTCCGGAAATCGGCTGCTTCTTTATTTGGAAGGCACGCTGGAGCTCATACAAGAAGCCTGCCTGAAGTCGCTTGGCCTTGCCGTGTCGTTCACGATAAGCGGCTCCTACTGCGAATGGGATGCCGTAACCGGGCAATATGAGAGGCTGCGTCAGCTGCAGCAATTAAGGCTTGGCGATGGAATTTCGATGATTCTGAAGGATAGCCTTGGGCCGACCGGGTCATCGAGCGGCCGGGACGGCGCTGCGCCAAGCGATAAAGCCGACAGCTTGGAAGCTCATCTGGAAGCGGGCAGGGAAGACGAGTTTTTGAAGGAGCTGGATCAGCTCTCGAAGTCCGTGCTGAATGGCGATGACAATATACAAAGCGCCGCACAAGCGTATTATTCCGTCGCGCTCGTTCTGCTCGCCAACATGGAACGGCTGGGGCTGCAGGCTCAAATCGGCGAGCGGGGAAAGCTGCTGCGTCTGGATGGCCATGTCTCGATGAAGGAGGCCTTTCTGTACTTAAAGCAAACGGCGGAGGACATATTCCGGTTCAAGCGTATGGACGACCGCGACAAAACGACTCATGTCATCGATCGGATTTGCCAATATATTGAGGAGAATCTTGGCGAGGACGTATCTCTCGTACATCTTGCGGAGGTTCATTTCTTCAATCCATCGTATTTATCTCGCTTATTCAAGCAGGAGCGGGGCATCAATTTATCCGAATACATTGATAAGTGCCGGATCAGGAGAGCGAAGGAGCTTCTTAGAGACGGGGATTTGAAAGTAAGGGAAGTCGCGCTGCTGGTCGGTTACGACGCCGCGCATTCGTTTACGCGATTTTTCAAGAAAGCCGCGGGCTTGACCCCTCAAGAATATCGTGACAGCTGCATGAAGTAGATGATAACAATCTATCGTTTGACGGGTCATTTATGAATGATTCGGCAGGTTGTGACCATGCCTCTCAGGCGTTACACTTTTTACGACAATTCATTAACCGCACGGCCGGCCGGCAGTCATTACAATTGTTGAGGCTTGATCATAGGGGGGCGACTAGCATGATGGCCAAAAAGAAGCCATTCTTGATCGTTACTTGCGCTGCAGTTGTCATAACTGCGGCGTGTATTATTTATTTGTCGGGTAAAAACTCATCATCCGATTTAGAACAAGAAGCGACGGGAGAACAGACGACCGCAGCGCTGGCCGCTTATCTCAACGACAGCCGAGTGGAGCTAAGCAAAAACAAAGGAGCCGTTTACGAGCTCCGGCTGCTAATTGACGATTTTCCGGCCGGGAAGCAGGTTACAAGTTTGGATGCCGACATCCGCATCCCGAATATGTTCGATGTGGATGGGATAGAGCCTAACGAAACGAATTTGCAAGCCGGTTTCATTACATTTCAGCTAGTGGAGGGCGGAATAACGCTTCAAGTCCGCAACGACGGCAATTCTGCAATCTCGTTTTCGAATCGGGACAACGGCAAGGAACTGGCTAAGCTCAAATTAAAATTGAATCGGGAGCTGACGTACGAGATGAATGAAGAAATTAAAGTGAACAAGCTGGAGATCGGTTATTCGGACAAACGAACCGAAGCCTACGATGTAAGCGGTGCCGCCGCGCAAGCGAGCTACGCTCCTCCTGCCGCCGCTATCGGTAAGCTGCCTCCTAACGGAAACCCGGTGGTAGCCCATAAATTCGGCGCTGATCCTTATGCGTTAGTATTTGAAGATCGCGTTTATTTGTACAATACGAACGATGCGTTTGAATATAGCAGCGACGGCAGCGTCAAGGACAACAGCTACAGCTCGATCAATAAGCTGTCGATTATCTCCTCCGACGATCTCGTGAACTGGACAGATCATGGCGCCGTTCAAGCCGCAGGCAGAGATGGAGCGGCCAAATGGGCGACGCAATCATGGGCGCCTGCGGCCGCACATAAGGTTATCGACGGAAAGGACAAGTTTTTTCTGTATTTCGCCAACAATGCCAGCGGCATTGGCGTGCTCTCCAGCGACAGTCCGGTCGGACCGTGGGTCGATCCAATCGGCAAGCCGCTTATTTCTAGATCTATGCCGGGGGTTGAGGATGTAACTTGGCTCTTTGATCCCGCCGTACTCGTGGATGATGACGGGAAAGCGTACATTTATTACGGCGGCGGCATTCCAGAAGGCAAGCACGAAATGCCGAATACGGCGCGCGTGATGCAGCTTGGCGACGATATGATCAGCGTCGTCGGAGAAGCTTCCGTTATTCCGGCGCCATATATGTTCGAGAGCTCCGGCATTAACAAGGTAGATGGCCTATATTATTACACATACTGCTCCAACTTTATCGAGGGCGTTCGTCCGGACGGTCCTCCTCCTGGCGAGATTGCCTACATGGTCAGCGACAATCCGATGGGGCCATGGACATACAAGGGGACTATTCTAAAAAACCCGGGTCATTTCTTCGGTGTGGGCGGCAACAATCACCAAGCGATATTCCAGTTCCAAGAGAGCTGGTACATCGTATACCATGCCCAAACGCTGTCGAAAGCGATGGGTGTGCCTAAAGGATACCGCTCCACTCATTTGAATCAAGTCTTCTTTAACGAGGATGGAACGATTGAGAGCATTGATGCGAATATGAGAGGCGTCGAGGCAGTCAAAAGTCTGAATCCGTATAAGCGCACCGAAGCAGAAACGATGGCATGGAACGCTGGGATTAAAGTGGAGTCAGTACCGGCGTTGGGCGAATCCGGCAGTACAGGTCTGGCTGTAACCGATATCGACAACGGCGACTGGATTGCGGTAGCCGGCGCAGACTTTGGGGAAGGCGCGGCTTCCTTTACGGCATGGATCGCCGCCGAGGAAGGCGGCAAGCTGGAGCTTAGGCTGGATAGTCCGGAAGGCAAGCTTGTCGGAGCGCTTGACGTGCCTTCGACGATTGGTCGTGAGCAATGGACAGAATTGACGACATGGGTATCAGGCGTTAAAGGAAGTCATCATCTCTATTTCGTGTTCAAGGGAAAACCGGATCAGAAGCTGTTCGTCCTTGATGCGTGGCAGTTTAACCGTTAGAAATAGATGAATGGATAGAAGTAGTGCGGAAAGTCACTTGCTTGAGCTAAGGCAGGCGGCTTTTTTTGCTTTTTTTGCTTTTTTTTAATTTTATTTGTCAATGAGACAAAACTACTATTTAACGGGTTGTTGCTTTTTATCTACTTTGCTATAATCAATTTTCCAAAATATTATATCTATGGGTTTATGGAGGGGAACAGGCTTGAGCCGTTTTGATGTATCTGTTATTAGAAATACGGCAGTAGATTTTCTCATAGATTTGCGATGGATATTGAGACATACGTTCAGGCGAGCCCCGTGGCTTGTATCCGGTCTTGCAGCCATTACTCTAGCGGAAGGCGCAGGGCCTGCCGTCATGATCTTCGTTACACAGCATCTTATAGACGTTGTACTTGCGGGCGCAGGCACCTCTGCTGAAGGATTTATTCGCATCGTTCCATGGGTAGCCGCTTTTTTTGGGGCGCAAATGCTTGAAAGCGAGCTGATGTGGCGCATTCGCAACCCTTTGCAGCTGCGGCTTCGTCAAACGCTCGAATTTACAATCGGTCGCGAGCGGCTGGAGAAGGCGGCGTCCTTGCCGCTTGCATATTACGAGGACAGCCGGACTTTCGACAAGCTGCACCGCTCCGGTCAAGCGGGAAGAGCCATTGAGACAGCTTTTCATGAGGCTCTTGGATTTTTTCGGACTGTCGTTAGCATGATTGCAGTTGCTCTAATGTTTTCCGTTATTTCGCCATGGCTGTCCTTGCTGCTGCTTGCGCTGTTTATTCCCAGTTCCTTACTTGATGTTCGGGGCGCCAAAATGTGGATGGAGCTTACTTACGGTCAAACCGAGGAGCAGCGAAAAGCCGACTATTTCAACGGTACGATTACAGGCCGGGCGGAGCAGAAGGAAATTCGCGTATTCGGCCTAGCAGAACCATTGATGGGCATATGGCGAATGTATCGCCGAAATCTTCGGGGTGAGCTGCTTCGCCAACAGAAGCAGCTTCGGCTTCAAGCGTTGCCGGCGCAGCTTTTCATCGCCGCCTTTCATGCTGGCCTCGTTGTGTACCTTGCGTTCTTGCTGCTTGCGCATACCGTAACGCCGGGCTTGTTCGTCGCTTTGTTTCAAGGGGTTGGCGAACTGCGCACTATCCCGCTCAGCGCCAGCTTGTCGCAGCTGCTTGAGACGCTTGGGCGTATCCGCTTTGTCCGCGAATTTATGGAGGACAGTATGAAGGCGCCGCAGGAAGGGAAGCTGCCATTTCCCGATCCGGTACAGGCGGGCTTCGCGCTGGAGGAGGTTTCGTTCCAATATCCGGGAAATGGAGGGAAGGTGCTGGATCGACTGTCGCTGCAAATTCGTCGCGGTGAACGGGTAGCGCTCGTCGGGGAGAACGGTGCGGGTAAAAGCACCCTTGTCCGGCTTCTTCTCGGCTTGTACGTGCCGACAGAGGGCCGTGTTACGGTGGACGGCACGAATTACCGGGAAATACAGCCCGGACAGCTGCGTAACCGTGTCATTGGCGTATTTCAGGATTACCATAATTTTGAATTTACGCTCGGTCAGAGCATCGGGATCGGCGATCCCGACAGCTTTGGAGGCGAGGACGGACTGACGCCGAATGCCGACAAGGTGAATAGAGCGGCAATGCTAGGCGGCGCAGCTGCGTTTGCCGACTTGCTGCAATCAGGGCTTGATACGCCCATCGGACATACGCTCGACGGCAGCGTTGGCTTATCCGGCGGCCAATGGCAGCGTGTGGCGCTAAGCCGCGCGCTGATGCGGGATCCGGAGCTGCTCATTTTAGACGAACCGACTGCAGCATTGGACCCGAAGGCGGAATTCGATGCTTACGCCAAATTCAAAGAGATTGCCCAAGGGAAATCGGTGCTGTTCATTAGTCACCGGCTTGGCTCCGCAAGGCTTGCCGATCGAATCGTCGTGCTGAAGAACGGCTCCATCATCGAAGAGGGAAGTCATGATGATCTGCTTGCGGCTGGCAAGCAATATTCACGGATGTGGGAGGAGCAGTCACAATGGTATCTATAGAGAACAAAGTTTCTATCCGTCTCCTGCTGAGATTCATTGGATGGATGTTCCGGGTCGATCCCAAACATACGGCTTTGTCGTTCTGCTTCCAAATGATGATGTCGTTATCGCCCGTATTATATTTGTGGATGTTCAGCCGCATCATCAATCATGCTGTCGCTGTTTATGAGGGAACAGGCGACCATGCCGTCTTGCTTCAATGGATTGCCGGCTGGGCCATCTACGCGATTCTTAATCAACTGTTCTTTCCGTTGTTTTCGATTAACGATGAACGAGTACGCCAAGAGCTGGAGGATGAGCTTGTCCAGCGGCTCCAGCATAAGGCAACGCGGCTGAGGCTTGAAGTTATGGAGCGCAGCGATATTCACGATTTATTAATGAGGGCCAGATCTGCCGCCGATCCGGGAGTGTTCCTGAACTTGACATGGGGCATGTTCGATATTGTCAGGACAATATTGACGGTAGTATCTGTCTCGGCCGTCGTAGCGATCTGGAGCTCGTGGCTGCTGATCGCAATCATCCTCGTCGTACTGCCGGCATCCCTTTCGAAATTGACGGAGGTGCAACTGAAATATAAGCTGGGCAAGAAGCAAATTGCCGATCAGCGGCTATTGAATTACATTGCGGGGCTGCTCACATCGAAGGGGGCTGTGAAGGAAATTCGAGTCTTTCAAATGGCGCCGTTGCTGCTTAGATGGTGGACCAAGCTGTTTTGGAAAGTTTCCGACGAGCAGTTCAGACAAGAACGGGATCAAAATATGGCCCGAGCCCTTCAGCATATATTCGGGTTTATCGGACTTTCGGCAGGAGTGGGATGGTGCGCGTGGGCTGTCGTCAACGGCGGGCTGTCGATAGGACATTTTGCCGGGATGCTCGTAGCGCTGCAGGCTGTGCATCAACAGACGAGGGCATTGTTTAATCAATCGGGCTATACATATGAGTGTCTGCTTAAAATAGGCGACTTTTTTACGTATATGGATCTGGAGTCAGAAGAGACGGAGAGTCCTGGGACTGCTGTCCGGAATATCGGCGACATAACTGCAGAACGTATTTGTTTTCAATATCCGCAAGGAAAAGAGCCCGCTGTCCAGGATGTGAGCTTTGTGATCCGCAAGGGAGAGAAAATTGCGCTCGTCGGCGAGAACGGCTCCGGCAAAACGACGCTA
>Ga0180215_1000970_pt1 | contig 32967 bp, 34 predicted proteins | sample eDN3rd37CBELigBY_FD_128871 | JGI IMG/M metagenome (GOLD analysis project Ga0180215, IMG submission 128871) | Enriched backyard soil microbial communities from Emeryville, California, USA - eDNA 3rd pass 37_C BE-Lig BY (version 2) (version 2) | ecosystem: Environmental > Terrestrial > Soil >...
GCGGGCAGTGCTGCTAGGCGAGCACCCGCTTTAGCGGGAGAAAAGGAAAAGGCGCCGTCTCTGCGTAGATCAGAACGGCGCCTTGCTGCTGCATTGTCATCTCCGCTTGCGTGAAGCGGCCCAAAAGGCGAGTATAACGAGCGGAATGAGGATGAACCAAGGAATGCGAATCGTAATGCGAAGAATAAAGGCCAGAGCCATGATGGAAATGAGGCCGATAATAATGTATAGGCAGCCTCTGCCGAACGTTTCGATCGCAATCGCCTCCTAAATGAATTTGATTTTATTTACGAGGTTGGATATCATTCATAAACCAAGAAATATGCGTGCAATTGTCGCAAACTAATATTGTCGCATTCCGATTCGCCCAGTCCAGACCCAAAAAGGTAGCGCCTCTTGAGTTCAACTGGCGATAGTCTTTGCTGAAGCTGTCATACCGGCATATCGGGCATTGGATATCGGTATTGCCAATTGCATATCTCATATCCGATCACTCCTTCTTGATTGTCATATATTGTGATACGTTTTGAACGCTGCGCCGGTTTCAAGTAAATAAAAAGAGAATCCGCCAGCCGAGGCTGCGGATTCTCTGGGAAAAGCAAGGAGTCAAGACGCGGATCCGTTGTAGAACGTTACGCGCACCGAAATCGGCGACGTCGTGCCCTCGGATCTCAGAATGAACAATCCGTTATAAGGCGGGCTGTAGTAGCTTACGCCGACGATCTGCACGCTCGAGGAGCCTGAAATATTGCCTATTTTGTATTGATTGCCTGCGTGCAAAATGGAATATTCGCCGACCACCCTGCCGGAGGAGGAGAGCTGTTCGATTTTTGCGACGATGGCGCTGACGGTTACTCCGCTTTGCGGCACGAAAATGATCGGTTTTGTTTCACCTGGATTAATGGTAAGATAGATTGGCGTATTGAACTGGTTGGCAACGGTTAACGCATGGGTGGCTGGACTGAACACGAGAAACAGGCTGAGAGCTGCAATGATAGCCGTTAATCTTCTAGCAAAACGCATCATGCACAACACCTCCCAATAATGTAAGCGGTGTACCGCTTCATTCATACTATAAATTTAATGCATGATTTTGTAAATAATGGAAACGGACTATTTTTTTGTGCGCTCAGCTGTCTTTTCAGCAACAGACCTGCGGCGGCTAGTGGGCCAAATGAACTGTATCAGTTGACTTTCCTTGTCGAAAGAATAATAATAAGAGCATATTGCGGAATGGAGCGCTCCCAAAAAGGAGGAAGCAATGAAGCATACGCTCGAATCAATCGCGAAATTAGCGGGAGTATCCAGAGGGACCGTGTCCCGAATCGTTAACGGAGAATCCGGCGTGAAGCAGGCATCGAGAGAAAGGGTATTGCGCATCATTGAGGAAACGGGCTACTACCCCAATTCGCAGGCAAGAAGCCTTGCCGGAGGCCGGACGAACAATATCGGCGTCGTCTTTTTCGGCAATCAATCCAATATGTTGACTCACCATCTCTTTTATGAAGTGCTCCAGGGCATACAAAGCTCGTCAGCAGCCAACGATTACGATCTGCTGCTGTTCGCGAACCGCAGCGAGAACGATCGGGAATATTGGAAGCGGATCGGCGATAAAGGCAAGGTTGACGGACTTATCATAATGGGCGAAAGAATCGAAGAGACGTATTTGTCTTATTACCGGTCGAAGCAAATCCCTTATGTGCTTATCGGCAAGCGGATTTTCGAAGAGCTGCCGCTTATATGCGTTACGTCCGATTATCGGGCCGGCGCTTATGAAGCGGCCATGCATCTCATCAACCGGGGCCGGAGGACAATTGCCTATTTGCAAGGGATACAAGGCGCCTATCATGAAAGCGAGCGGCTCGCCGGCTATCGGGAAGCGCTGGAGGCGGCAGGAATAGGCTTTGACCGCAGGCTGCTGCTAGAAGGAAATGCAGACGAGGCGCAAGCGTTCAAAGCGATGGAGGGGCTGCTGCAAAGCGGCATTAGCGTTGACGGCGTATTCGCAGGCAATGACTTGATGGCCTTTGGAGCGATGGATGCGCTGCGACGCCATGGCCGCGATATTCCCGGCGATGTGTCCGTCGTCGGCTTTGACGATGTGCAGGCAGCCGCTTATCATAAGCCGGCCCTGACGACCGTCAGACAGGATAAGCTGAGGCTTGGGAAGGAAGCGATTTCTTTGCTGCTGGAAGCGATGAACGGCAGCCTTGGCTTAGAGCAATCGAAGGATGTCATCATTGAATGCGACTTCGTCGTAAGAGAAAGCAGCTAAATGCTATAAGGGCGGATATGAGAGGAGCGCTTGTATCCGTCCATTGTTCTCAATAATTTGGGAGCGCTCCAAAAATGGAAGGGAAGATGCAGTGATGAATAATAAATATGATGTTATCGTATTAGGCGGAGGACCCGCGGGCATAACGGCGGCCATTGGCGCTGCCAGAAACGGAGCTTCCACCTTGCTGGTGGAAAAGTACGGTTTTTTAGGCGGCATGTCTACGGCTGCGCTCGTATATCCGTGGATGACTTTCCATTCCGCAATGGGCGAGCAGGTTATTAAAGGAATCGCGCAGGAAATTGTCGACCGCTTAATGGAGCGCGGAGCGTCGCCCGGCCATTTGCGGGATACAATTGGCTTTGTTCATACGCTGACCCCTTATCAGCCTGAGGCGTATAAAGTGCTCGCTTATGAAATGCTCCGCGAATCCGGCGCAGACGTGCTGCTGCATACGTCCGCTATTGAAGTGACAATGCATGAGGACGTCGAGCGCATCGAAAGCGTTACGATTTATAATAAAAGCGGGATCAGCAAGCTATATGCGAAAACATTTGTCGATGCTACAGGCGACGGCGACATCGCCTATATGGCCGGTGCGGAGTGGGAGCAGGGCAACGCCGAAAACAAGGTGCAGCCTATGACGATGAAATTCCGGATGAAAGGCGTAGACGTTGAAGCGGTTAAATCGTATATGGTTCACAATCCTTCCCAATTTTATGAAAAATCGCTCGTAGGCGAGCTTGACCGGCTGCCGCTGACAGGCGTAATGGGCTTCTATAAGCAATGGGAGGAAGCGAAGCTTCCGATTGCGCGCGAAGGCATCTTGTTTTTCGCAGGTCCCGGAGAAGACGAGGTGCTTGTAAATGTATCGCGCGTATCGGGGCTGGACCCGACAAGAGCGGAGCATTTGACGGAAGCCGAGTTTGAAGGGCGCCGGCAGGTGCTTATGCTGGAACAATTTTTCCGGCAATCGATTCCGGGCTTTGAGCGCGCGTCCGTATCGGAGGTAGGCTCGCAAATCGGCGTGCGGGAAACAAGGCGCATTATCGGCCGCCATGTGCTGGACGGAATGGATGTGCTTGACGGGCGCAGATTTGACGATGTTATCGCAAGAAGCGGCTATCCGATCGACATTCACAACCCGGAGGGCAAAGGCGTGACCGCGAATTTCATTCGAGAGGGCGGCGCCTACGATATTCCATATCGAAGCATTGTTCCGCTTTCTGTATCTAATTTGCTGCTTGCGGGACGATGCATTTCGACGACGCATGAAGCGCAGGCGACGACAAGATTGACGCCAAGCTGCATGGCGATCGGCCAGGCAGCCGGAACGGCAGCCGCTTTGGCGGCGCGTCACGGCTGCCGGACCGACGAAATATCCGTTCGCGAGCTTCAGGGGCTGCTGCTTGAGGGTAAAGCCGAGCTCGGACTAAGCGCAGCGCAAAAATAATCGAATAAAGCAGATAAAAGCGAAATAGCCTTCAAACCCGCTGAAACCGTGGGTTTGAAGGCTATTTTCATAGGGAGCCGATGCCGAGTTTTATTTATTTTTCGACAAGAAAGGCTAAAAATTTGAACATTTTGTGTTGACAGATGTAAGCGGTTCATCTTATAGTAGCATCATAGATCTAAGATAGATCTATCATAGATCTAAGTTAGATCTCTTAATATCAGCAACCAATTATGGGTATAAGCTTACTTCCTTGAGAAGAGGCTATCGAGTAATGTGCTGTTGTAATGATTTGGGAGGAAGCGTGGAAATGGAAAACAATCAACTACTGCTCGCCTTCTATGGCGATGACTTCACAGGCTCTACGGACGCCATGGAAGCGCTTGCTAGCAGCGGCTGCAGAACGGTACTGTTTCTAGAGCCTCCGACCCGAGAAATGCTGGAGCGATTTCATGGAATACGCGCTATAGGCGTAGCGGGCACCAGCCGGGCGAAGGGGCCAAGCGAGCTGTCCGAAGAAGTTGGGGGCGTAATGGAACGGCTTGCGGGGACGGAAGCGCCGGTCGTTCATTATAAAACCTGTTCGACCTTCGACTCGTCTCCGGCGTATGGAAGCATTGGGGAAGCGATCAAGACTAGCCGTCCTTATTTCGCGGGACAGGAGACGGTACCGCTCCTTGTCGGAGCGCCTGCGCTTGGCAGGTATACGCTGTTCGGCAATCATTTTGCAAAATACGGAGGAGAGGTATTTCGGCTGGATCGCCATCCCGTCATGTCCCGCCATCCGGTTACGCCGATGGGCGAAGCGGACCTGCGCCTTCATCTTCAAGCGCAGCTCGATGAAGAGATGGAGCTGATGACCATTTTGGAGCTGGAGGGCACAAGCGAGCAGTTGAAGGAAAGGCTGGATGCCAAGCTGGCGAAGAAGCCTGCCGTCCTTCTATTCGACGCTTTGGACGAAGAGCGCCTTGAAGCGAGCGGGAAGCTGCTATGGGATACCGCTCAATCCGGCAATCGTTTTCTCGTTGGATCTTCCGGCATCGAATATGCGCTTACCGCTCATTGGCAGCGAGAGGGCGTCATTTCAGGCGAGATGATTACGAGCGGCGAAACGATTAAAGCAGCGGACAGGCTGCTTGTCGTATCGGGCAGCGCTTCGCCAACGAGCTCTCTTCAAATCAAGACAGCGCTGGAACAAGGGTTCAAAGGGCTGCGTATCCCGCCGGAAGCAATCGCGAGCGGAAGCGCGCCTGAAGAGCTGCTGCGCGAGGCTGTCCGCCTTCTCAGAAGCGGTGAAAGCGTTATTCTGTACACGGCGCTCGGCCCTGATGACGCCATGATCGCCGAGACGAGAAAGCAGCTTGAGGCGGCAGGCATACCGGCGAAACAAATGGGCGAGCATATCGGCAGGCAGCTGGGCAGATGGACGAAGCGGATGATGCTGGAGAGCGAGCTGCGGCGCGTCGTTATCGCTGGAGGCGATACTTCCGGGTTCGTGACGAGCGAAATGGGCATTTATGGCCTTGAAATGCTTTTGCCGGTATCGCCGGGAGCTCCGCTATGCAGAGTGTATGCTTCGGATGAGCGCATGGACGGCGTAGAGCTCGCGCTTAAGGGCGGACAATTCGGAAGCCCGGATTATTACGAGCGGGTTCGCTCAGCTTCTGCGAATGCTTGATTCGATTTCATTTTGAAGGAGGGGGTGCAGATTATGGCAGGGAAGAAAACCGCGAATTCAACACTTCTGCTAAAAGATATTGCGTATAACGAGATCAAGGAGCGCATACTTGACGAACGATTTGAGCCGGGCGGTTTTTTGTCGGAAAGAGAGCTGATTGAGCTGCTGGAAATGAGCAAAACGCCGATCAAGGCGGCGTTAACGCGGCTGGAATCGGAAGGCTTTCTAACGGTCTCGTCGAAGCAAGGCATATTCATTCAAGATTTGGCTCTAGACCGGATTATTGATATTTACGATTTGCGTACTGCACTGGAAACCTTCAATATCGGGCTTGTTATCGGACGGTTAAGCGAGGAGCAGAGCAGAGAACTTCAAGAAAACTTGCAGCTGACGAAAGAAATCGTGGAACGGCTTGACGTCAAAGCTTTCGCAACTGCCGATCACGAATTCCATTTGCTGATCAGCAAGTATGCCGGCAATGTGGAGATCAACAGGGTGCTGCTCAATTATCAAGACCATTTGCTGCGCATTACGCTGCGGCATTTGCGCAAGGATCCGCATCGGATGGCGCTCTTTTACGAAGATCATGTGAAAATTTTTGAAGCGTTGAAAAACAAAGACGAGAAAGGCGTCGAGTTGATGAAGGAGCATCTTCAAAATTCGAAGCAAAAGCTTTTCATATAGAGATACGAGTAGGGACAACAGGAGGAGAAGCAGCATGAAAGCGGTATTTGTGGAGGATACGTACAGCGTTGTAGTAAAGGAGGTTGAGAAGCCTGCTGTAAGGACTAACGACGTACTGATTAAAGTAGTGGCGGCAGGCATTTGCGGTTCGGATATTCATACCTATAAAGGGCTTCATCCGTTCCGTAAAGCACCGGTTATTATCGGCCACGAGGTTGCGGGAGAGGTTGTCGCAGTCGGTGAAGGAGTAACGAAGTTTGCAGTAGGCGACCGGGTGACGGTAGAGCCGCAAACAGGCTGCGGAAAATGCGAATACTGCCTTCGCGGACAAACGAATTTCTGCGGACATCGCGGCGCGCCTGGAATCGGCGACTGGTACGGCGCAATGGCGGAATATTTCGCAGCTCCGGAGGAAACGGTTTTCAAGCTTCCTGACGGCATGAGCTATGAGCTGGGCGCGCTTGTGGAACCGTTCGCAGTCGGCGTGCACGCTGTACGGAAGGCGAATATCGAGGTTGGAGACAAGGTTGCCGTACTGGGCGCAGGACCGATTGGCCTGCTTGCGATGGCTGCGGCGAAAGCAGCGGGAGCGACGACGACGCTCGTTACGGATGTGATGGATTACGCGCTCGAAAGCGCTTCGGAAATGGGAGCAACCCATACGATGAACATTCGCGATAAAGCGGATTGGATGGATGAGGCGAAGAAACTGGTCGGCGGGGAATTTGACAAAGTGCTGATCGCCGCAGGCGTTCCGAACATTATTGACCAATCGCTTAAGCTGCTGCGCAAAGGCGGGCGCATCGTTACGATCGCCATGTTCCACGGCACGCAAACGTTCGATATTCACAATCTGCAAAATCAGGAAAAAGAAATTGTCGGCTGCATGACGTATACCCGTGCAGATACGATAACGGCAATCGACATGCTGATGGCCGGCGCAGTTAACGACAAAGCGCTTGTTACCCACAAGCTAAGCTACGAGCAGGCTGCCGAAGGGTTTAGACTGGTCGACAAAAAAGAAGACCGTTCATTAAAAGTGTTGGTAACGTTCGAGTAGTTTAACTATAACTTTCACCAGGGGGATTTACAGATGTTTAAAAAATTTGCACTTACAATTATGATTGCTGCGATGTTTTTGACGGCTGCATGCGGTAACGGGGGCGGCGCAAGCAGCGACGGCGGCGGCGCTGCGGCTGGAGAGGACAAGCATGTTAAGCTTCGCCTTGGCCACATTACGGGAGAAAGCGATGCATGGCATCAAGGCGCATTGAAATTCGCCGAGCTTGTAAAAGAAAAAAGCGGCGGCACAGTTGAGGTTGAAGTATATCCGAGCTCTACGCTTGGCAACGACCGCGACCTGATCGAAGGCATGCAGATGGGTTCTGTTGACTTCGCGCTTGTAGCAGGCGTTTTGTCCAACTTCCATGAGCCGTTCTCCATTCTTGAGCTGCCGTACTTGTTCCGCGACCAGGAGCATTTGGAAAAAGTGCTTTATGGCGATGTAGGCGCAAAATTGAAAGCTGATTTGCTGGATAACGCGAAGATTCGCGGTCTTGAGTTCTGGGTTCGCGGACCTCGCGAGCTGACGACTAACAAGAAGGTTGAGAAGATTGAGGATCTGAAGGGCATTAAAATTCGCGTTCCGGAAATTCCGGCTTCGATCGAAGGCTGGAAAGCAATGGGCGCGGCGCCAACGCCAATGGCGTTCGGCGAAGTATATTCTTCCTTGCAGACAGGCATTATCGATGCGCAAGAGAATCCGCTAGCGTTTATTTCCAGCAACAAAATTCAAGAGGTTCAAAAATATCTCGTAATGACGAACCATGTATACGGATATGTATTGTTGACAATGAGCGATTTGACATATGAAAAGCTATCTGAAAATCAGCGTAAAGCGGTAGAGGAAGCAGCGAAGGAAGCTACTGAATTCGAAAACAAGCTAGTTGCCGAGCAGGAAGAAGCGCTTAAAGCGTCCCTCCAAGAGCAAGGCATGGAGCTTATTGAGGTAGATACGGCGCAGTTTGCCGAAAAGGTTAAGCCGGTTCAGGAGAAATTTGCTGCGAAATACGGCCAAGAGCTGTATGACAGCATTATAGCTGCACAATAATAACATTTTCACCATTGTTAGGCGGCCGGCTTTCCCGGGTTTGCGCAGCGGCTGAAATCCAGCTGCCTAACTATGATTTTTAGGTATGAGAACAGGAGGCAAGCGGAGTGAAAACAGTCATCAAATGGATCGATATGCTGAACAAAGCGGTCGGCGTTATCGTTACAATTATGCTTGCAGTGATGTCACTTCTCATTTTAATGCAAGTTATTAGCCGTTTTGCGATCGAGCATCCGTATGCTTGGACAGAGGAGCTCGCCCGGTATTTAATGATCTACTCCGTGTTTCTTGGAGCGGCGCTTGCGCTTAGGCAGCATAAAATGATCGCAGTGGAAATTATAGCTGAAAGCCTGAAGCCTAAAGCGAGAAAAATGATGAAAATCGGCATTATGATTTTGACCGTAGTATTTCTGATTATTTTGTTAAAGCAAGGCTTGAACATGCTGCCGATCGTAAGCAGACAGTCTTCTTCAGCGCTTGGCTGGTCGATGGACAAGGCTTATATGGCAATCCCTATCGGCGCTGCTCTTATGATCATTAATGCTATTGCGGTCATTTTTGAATTTTTGACAAAAGAGCATGTAGAGACGAGCGAAACTGCGGAAATAATGAATGAGCTGAAGAAAGGAGAGGAACTGTAATGGGCGTAATACTATTCGTTTTGTTGATTCTGTTCTTCGTAATAGGCGTGCCTATTGCAGTTGCCATGGGTCTCGCATCCGCAATCGCGATCTGGGTGGATGGCGGAACGCCGCTAACGGTTCTCGTACAGCGTTCGTTTACGTCGCTGGATTCATTTCCACTGATGGCTATTCCTTTCTTTGTGCTTGCGGGCGTATTGATGGAGTACGGGGGCATTTCGAGAAGACTCGTTAACTTCGCCAACGCATTGACCGGCCATTTCTCAGGCGGTCTGGCAATTGTAACCGTTTTTACGGCGATGTTCTTCGCTGCTATTTCCGGCTCAAGCGCGGCAGCGACAGCCGCTCTCGGCAGCATTCTTATCCCAGCGATGATCAAGCGCGGTTATCACAAAAATTTTGCCGCATCGATTCAATCGGTATCCGGCGAGCTTGGCGTTATTATTCCGCCTAGTATTCCGCTAATCTTATATGGCATTTCGACGGAAACGTCGGTCGGCGATCTGTTTATGGCAGGATTCCTGCCGGGATTGCTCGTAGCAGCTTCCTTGATCATTACCGTCACGATTATTGCGAAGAAAAGAAAATATGCGAAAGAAACAAGAAAATCAGGCAAAGAGCTGTGGATTGCTTTTAAAGAAGCGTTTTTGGCGCTGCTCATGCCGTTGATCATTTTGGGCGGCATTTACGGCGGCTACTTCACGCCGACAGAGTCAGCAGGCATTGCGGTAGCTTACGCCTTTATTGTAGGCGTCCTCATTTACAGAGAAATCAAAATTAAACAGCTCGTTACCATTTTCACGCAATCGGTTGTAACGACATCCGCCATTATGTTTATTTTGGCAAGCGCGGGCCTTTTCGGCTGGATTTTGACGAGAGAAGGCATTCCGCAGCAGGTTGCTTCGTTCTTCATGAGCATATCGGATAGCCCTACGATCTTCCTGCTGCTGGTCAACCTGTTCCTCCTTATTGTTGGGATGTTCATGGAAACGAATGCTTCCATCATTATTTTGGCGCCGCTTCTGCTTCCGGTTGCAGTCCAACTGGGCATCGATCCGGTTCACTTCGGCATTATTATGATCGTTAACCTGGCGCTTGGCATGTGTACGCCGCCGCTTGGAATCAATTTGTTCATCTCATCGCAAATCGCCAGAATCAATTTGCTTCAAATAACGAGAGGCATGATTCCTTTCTATATCGCACTATTAATTACGCTGATGATGATTACGTTTATTCCTCAAATATCGATGTTCCTGCCATCCATTCTTAAATAGAAGGCAGGCATGTCTTAAGGAAGACTAAAGATAGGAGAGAGAGAAATGCCAGATATCCACACGATTCGCAAAGAGCTACAACATACTGGGAAATATATGATGCAATACGGGCTGGCGTGGGGAAACGCCGGCAACATTAGCGCTAGAACGACCGATGACCGCTATGCGATTACGGCGAGCGGCACCTTCCTCGGCGAGCTGGATGAAGCCGATCTCATCGAATGCGATATGAGCGGCAACGTATACGGCGCCGAAGGGCGGAAGCCGTCCAAAGAAACGCCGATGCATAGGGCGATCTACGAGAGCCGGCCGGAAATCGGAGCAGTGCTTCATGCGTCGCCTTTCTACAGCACGCTTGTCGCATGCTCCAAGATCGACATCCCTTCCAACTACTTTGTTGAAACGATGTACTATTTAGAGAAGGTAGCACGCGTGCCATACTATCATCCGGGAAGCGGCGCGCTCGGCGAGGGCGTGCGCGAAATGGCGAAGTCCGCCAACATTTTTCTGCTGGAAAACCACGGCGTGCTCGTCTGCGATACGACAATCCGCGAAGCGCGTATGGCGCTTCAGACGTTGGAGATGGCTTGCAGAACGCTGATCGTATCCCGTTCCGCCAATATTGAAATGGCAGGACTAAGCCAGTCTGTCGAAGACGATTTCTTGAACAACGCAGGCTATAAAGCAAGACGCAATTGGGATTTGTAAAGGATTGCTGCTTAGCTGCGAAAAAGCCCGTCGGCTGTTAACGCCGAAGGGCTTTTTCGCATGCAGGAAAACTGTTATAAAGGCATCGTCCAAACGATTTCAGCGATTCTGACGCATGCCTGCCTCGTGTGTAGCTGAAGCAGTACATGATCCGGCTTGACGTCAATAATGGTGCCTTCGATCGCGCCTCTCGTCGTTTCGAGCAGGACGCAGCGTCCCGTCAATCGCATTAGCGCTTCTACGACGTAAGGGTCAATGGACGAAATCGTTTGAACATGCGTCGGGCTGACCGATTTTTCCGCTCCTGCTACATGATGACCGTATGGATACATGAATTTCACTCCTTGAATAGGTTTGAACCCATTGTATGCATTGCTTCCTATTTGGGAGTGGGCGTATGCCTTAGCATACACGCAAAGAAAAAAGCCCCTCGCTATTTGCAAGGGGCTCATTCCTATCCGCATTTAACAGAGGGAAGCATACGCCAGTCTATTAATAGCCGTTGCCGCATCCGCAGCCGTTGTATGGTCTCTCGCTGACGCTTTCAACTCGATTGTTGCGGCTGAAAATGCCACAGCTGCAAGCGATAATGACAAGCAAAATAAAAAGCACAAGAATGGTAGCGACATTGCGGTTACTGCTGCGAACTTCAGACATTTAACAAGCACCTCCATGAGTATTGACTACTCTGTAAAATATGCAATGATAGAGCGCCATGCTTGGATACTTGTACTTATAGGATACTAGCCTTCCATAGATAGATGACAGTAATAAGCTAGGCGATGTATTGCTAGAGTTCAGTGAAAGGAGGACATCAGTCCTTCCAGGCTGTCGGGAAAGCGTCGAGTACTTTTATGTAATTGTTATGGACTAGCATTGAGGAGCAGCATATAAGAAAAGCGACAGTGCCCCGAAAAAGATGCAAAACTGCAGGTTTTTTTTGATTAATGCTAGTGGAAATCCAAGAAAGCCTACCATAGTGCAGGCTTTTCCGCTGCAATGATAAGAATCGAGCAATTGGCGCGATATTTCCTGCAGTATCGTATCTTTTTCATCCAGATCACCCATCTTTACGAACTAAAGATGTACATTTGCAACAATTTTCAGCCTATCAAGGTTATACAGCTTTATTTATGGCTTCAAAAAAACGAAGGATACTTGACGGCCTAGGAGGACGTTAGTCCTCCGGCGTGTGATCCGCGACTAAGCGCGTTACTGAAGTGGTATCGCCTTCTTGAATTTCGCGTTCTGTCGCCTTTGCTTCCAGTTCATCGTCATTATCGATGCCTGGGGCGACCTCTGGATCATGCTTCTTGTTCATCATTGTCACCTCATGGATAGATTGGGCATGAAGGACAGAATGTATGCAATACGTATGATAAAAGCCCGCCGGCAATATGGCCAGCGGGCTGAAATACTTCAGGATAAAAAAATTTATTAGGTTATTCCAGGCCGGTCTGGCCTTTGTTCACAAGCTTATCGCCTTGGAACATGAAAATAGCGTTCGCTCCTTCAGCGCCTTTCCCGTTAAAAGCGTATAGAGCTTGATAATCATCTTCGCCGGCTTTTCCGGATTCCGATTTCAATTCACCTTCGCCGCCGACGATCTCAACAACAATCTCATAGCTCATGCCGATCTGGATCAGATCGAATACGGCCTTTGTAACGATCCCGTCTCCAGAGGACACTTCGACTTTCTCTGTCCCGTATACATCCTCGCTTACTTGGCTTCCCCCGTTGCCCGCTGTCGAACAGCCGGTCATGATAAGCAGGCAAGCCAGAATGACTGCTAAATACTTCATTCAACTCTCCACCTTTTCTTTAATTCACATTTAACTATTTTACTAGATTGGAGGGCAGTTGGCTATACCGGGCTGATGGACGCAGGTATGAAGCGGGCCAAGCTGTGGCCGGCCTTCAATAGGAGCCTATTTATGATCGCGTCTCTGACGCCGGCGGTCTCAACAAAAAATTAGATAAAAATAACACTTTGCATATCGCACATAAGAACGTTCGTTTGGTATATAATAAGAACAAACGTTCTTACTTAGGTGGTGTTATCCATGCAGGCGTACATTGGCAAAGTCGTGCAGCTCATCTATATCGACAAACAGCGGAAGGTGTCTATCCGGAATGTTAAGGTTTTGGAAGTGAAAGACGGCCGGCTGAAAGCCTACTGTTACGCTGCACGGGCGCCGCGAGTATTTAACATTGACAGTATCGTGGACGCAGAGCCTTTACAAAGGAGAGTTGTTTTATGAGTTTAAAATTGACAGGCAACGGCCTGTGGGAAAGCAGCAGAATGATGCTGCCTGAGCATAAGGTGCGAATTCAGCAACAAAATCATGAACTGAAGCGCCGTGAACGAATCGAAATAGATAATCAGGAATGGCAGTCTATTTCTAGAATGGTTTACGAGTCGATGAAGCAGCGCCGTCTAATTACGTTACGCATGTATCATCCTTTTGAAGAATTGCAGATCATTGGCATCGTCGATCGGGTGGATACAATCAATAATCGCTTTATGGTTGACGGCGAGTGGTTTTTGCTACTGGATATCGAGAAGGCTGAATCGGAAGGGGAATTTTGATTGGTTCAAGTGGCTGCGAGTACAAAAAAATCGGGCGCCCCTTTCGGGACGCCCTCCAAGACACTGAAGTACGGCTCACCATTCTTCAACTTGGGCATTGTTAGGGGCTATTGTTATACACCATCCTAGTATTTTAAAATTGCCGAATGTTATATTGCAGAGTATCTTCAATGTCTTCGATTCTGAGTATGAGTCGTTGAATTTGAGTGAGATCGAATTCAGAAGAAAGAGTATTGGAGCTATAAGCTGCTTTCTTGACAATCGGCAACGCGATGCCGACCAGTCGATTATCTACTGCATGTCGAGTATAAGCGTAATCCGGCACAGTGATGGCCGGTTGATATTCATCGTATTCCTCGGATATAAAACGCTGAAAAGGGGCAGCTATATCGATAAACAGAGTCCTATCCCAATCAAATGTACAATCCTCAACAATCATCCATACCGGCATCAGTAAACCATCGAAACCAGTCTCCTCATATATCACTTTAACGACCATATTTGTAATCACCTCGTTTCTGAGCAACTTGTCCTTTAAGTTGATTTAATAACGATGCGGGCCTACGGGTAGCTATTGCTTTACCCGAAGATTATAGATTGTGGATGAAGTCATCGGCGGCAAATGGAGCTGATGATATGAACTATAGGTGATTTTGTATCATAAAAAAAGCACAATTGTACCTACAATGTCGTTCAAAGACACAAAACAGCCAACATTGTAAGAGACTCACTATTTTCTTGTGACAATACCTTGAATAACGGAAAACTCTATAGTTAATCTCGTCATGATCGATAATTGCCGCAGCACTATAGATTACTTTTTCTTAAATATTGAACAAATTCTCTAAATAAATTGATATTATGACTTATCTTAAAACGAATTAATAAAATGGGGATTACAGCTAATATCGTTATTACCAAGCACATAAGAATCGAATCTAGGATCACTGACGGTAACGCTTCATGATATTGTTTATCTATTTCATCTTGGGACATGCTTGGATATTCTCCAGCTTTAATATTATTTAGTTTACTGATTGCAATCCAAAAGGGAACTAAAAATCCTATCATAGTACTCTTCATATACGAAGTATGCATCCTCGAACTTCATTTCATCTCTAGATAGACTATCCTCACCATAAATCTCTACTTGCTCCTCATAGGGACAAGCCATTCAACATAATGAATTCGGAAATTGCATAGTAGACACATACTGCTTGTTAGCAAAGTCTAAAAAAGCCCGTATGAGGGCTCAAAATTTCTCAGGTTTTTGAATTTTAATTGAGGCTACTTCTCCACACTTTTTACAAAATGTATATATAACCGGAGATCCAGTACCGAAAATTTTACCGATTGGCCTTACCTGAGCGTACCCATTGATTATTTCACCTTTAGTAAACTTATTACTTCCACAAGCTTTACAAGTTAAGTTTTCTTGATTCACGATAACACCACCTGTTTTGAGCAATTTTAACACATCGACAAGGTAATAGATAGAAAATGACTTTATTAACAATAATAAGATGTACTTCTATGAATGCTATCTTTTTATCTTCCCAAATTTTGAACGTAACAAAAAGTAAACAAAGTATGAGGGTAAGAACATGGGGAAAAAGGCAGAACTAGTCAAGCTTATAAAGACATACGTATTGGCTCGTAGTTTCCTTTTTAAATCAACTTGAATTTTATGGAGCGATTCAAGATCATATCTATTATAATCATTCATTAGCTCCAACAAAAATTAGAGGAAACGGAAACAGCCTTGGTAAACAAAGGATGTATTAAAAAAATCGGGCGCCCCTTTCGGGACGCCCTTTTCATGGGAGAGGAGAAACCGGACGAAGAACTTATGGGGAAACGTAAGTCTTCTCCGCGGTTGTCTACGACATCTTCCGACGTCGATGAGTCTATTTTGTCCGCTTTAGGTCCGATTATACATGTGAGGAATAAAATGAACTTTTTTATGAAAAAAAACCTTCAATAAGCCAGATGCTATCATTTACAGACGATTATTCGCATGTGAAGAACGCTTTATTAATAAAGGACAAATATGGTACGATAGGCGGGAATGGAATAGAAAGGGGTTAAAAGCAGTGAGAGTCATTGCAGGCGAAGCCAGAGGCCGTGCGCTGAAGGCGGTTCCAGGCATGAATACGAGGCCGACGACGGATAAGGTGAAGGAAGCGATTTTCAGCATGATCGGGCCTTATTTCGATGGAGGGCTTGCGCTTGACTTGTTCGCGGGAACCGGCGGACTGGGCATTGAAGCTTGGAGCCGGGGGGCAGAACGAACGGTATTTATCGACCGGGAGAAAATGAGCATCGATACGATAAGGCATAATACAACTGCGGCCGGTATGGGACAAGCCGCCGAAATTTATCGCAATGACGCAGAGCGCGCCGTGAAGACATTGGCGAAGCGAGGCATGAAATTCCGGCTTGTATTTCTTGATCCGCCTTATAAAATGACAACGATGGACAGCATGATGGAGCTGCTGGCCGAGAACGGCCTTTTGGAGGAAGGCGCCGTCGTTGTCGTCGAGCACGACGCCGGGCATCAGTATGCTGAGCGGCATGGCGGTTTTTACCAGTCAAGACATGCGAAATACGGCGACATCGCCGTATCGATATATAAGTATGACAGCAATGAGGCCGATAACAGGAGTGAAGCCGATGACAGACATCATAATGACAACGAATAATGGGGAACGCATCGCCGTATATCCAGGCAGCTTTGATCCGGTGACCTACGGGCATTTGGACATTATACAGCGATCAGCAAAGCGGTTCGACCGGCTGATTGTCGCCGTTTTGAACAATACGAGCAAAAATCCGCTGTTTACAGTAGAAGAACGGCGAAACTTGCTTACTGCGGCGACGAAGGATATCCCGAATGTTGAGATTGACGGCTTTCAGGATTTGCTTGTCCGGTTTATGAAAACAAAGAATGCGAGCATTATCGTTCGCGGCATTCGATCGGTAACGGATTTCGAATACGAGCTGCAGCTCGCTTCGACGAATCAGCTGCTTGACGATGAGATCGACACCATCTTTATGATGACGAATCCGAAATATTCTTATTTGAGCTCCAGCATCGTAAAGGAAATCGCCCGCTTCAACGGCGCGGTGCATGAGCTTGTGCCGCCTGTCGTTGAGGAGCAGCTGAAGCTGAAATACGCGGCCAAGCGGTTAACTTAACCGTCTGTAGACAGCGTGCAGCGCGAAAGCGAGTAAAACGGCAATAAGCGCCAGCAGCAAGCTGCCTGAGACGGAGAAGCTCCAGAAGGAAGGCATATCGGCATGCTTGATGACCGCAGGCAAGGGTGCGGCCGCTCCGTTCCCGGCAAAAGCCGGCAGCGAGCTGTCCAGCAGCAGCGATAGCGGCTTCGAGAGCAAGTAAGTGAAGCAGAAGGCATGCAGCGCATGCAGCAGCCTGACAGCGATGAACGGCCGCAGCTTTAAGTCCGTGCCGGAAACCGCGTGGGAAGCTTGTAAAATGCTGCCGAGGCCGCTCCAAGCGAGTACAGCCGCTATAGCGGCTGCGTTCATTAGGCTGCCACCCGACGGCGATTGCCATCGTGCCGCGCCATAGGAGCCGAGATGTCCTTCGAACAGCGATTGGCTTATAAACGGCAGGCCAAGCTTTGCCAGCAGCGGCGTGAGCAGCGGATCGGCCAGCTTGGCGAGCACGGCTGCGAATATAATGAAGCCGCCTATGGCCAGCAGCTTTTGGACGCTAAGCGTAATGGAGTCGCCAAGCGCTTTGCCGAAACTGCGGCCATCCTGCTGGCGCCCTGCATACATTGCGTGGGCTGCCCGTTTAAGCAAGCTTGGCATCGGGACGGCTGGCTTAGCTTGTCCTGCTGCAGGGGCATTCTCGCTGAACATCGAAAGGATGAACAGCAGCCACAGCGCGGACAGCCATACTGCGGCAGCAATGAGTATGCCTAGAAAAGGCTTCTGCAAGAAACCGGAGCCGATGACAACCAGAATAAACATCGGATTCGGCATATGGGCGAGCGCCAGCAGACGCTGACCCTGCGATTTGGTTACGATGCCGCGCTTGCGCAGGTCAGCTGCTCCCTCGGAGCCGATCGGATATCCTCCCAGCCAGCCAAGAACAAGGACGAGCGCAGCCTCTCCCGGAAGCTTGAACAGCCGCGATGTCGCCGGCTGCATAAGCGCTCCGATCGCATGAGTGAGCCCGAAGGCGGCTATCAGCTCGAAGAGGACAAGATAGGGGAGCAGACCGGGAAAAACGATGTTCCACCAGATGGACAAGCCTTGGAGAGAAGCTTGGAAGGCGGCGTCGGAACGGAGTATGACTCCGCTGATTAAAGCGATGGAAAGAACGGCGAGCGCAACGGTTCGGGCCAAGGCAGTTCAACTCCTGAAATCCGTCTATACGGAGTAGTCTTTGGACGATAAAGGGATTGCTTTTTAGTGGCGCTGATCTCGAAAAAGAAAAGTTCAACATTATCGATAGTGCTTCGGCAGAGGCTTTTTTTATTGAAGCGAAATATATAAATCGGACAAACGTATACGTTAAATAGTACGCTCCTTTTGACGAGCTTAGACCTCCGTCGCGTCGAATGATAAGAGGAAGCGATATTGGAATGGGGGGATGGCAGTGAAGCAGCGGCGAGCGTCGGAATGGCGGCGGACAGGGCTGGTTGCGCTGCTGACAGCGGCCTTTATGTGGCTGTTGCTGTACGCGCCGACTCCATTTGTCGTCTTTGAGCCGGGGCTTGCGGTGCCGGCGGCTCCTATGGTGAAGGCGGAAGAAGGGGACGAGGCTGGCGAGGGAGCTTTTTTGCTGACCGCGGTGAAAATGATCGAGCCGAATATGTGGAATACGCTTCGCGCTATGGCGGACGTTGACCGGGACGTTTATTTGAAGAGCTCCGTTCTGAACGGTTATACGAAAAAAGAATATGCGGAGCGGCTGACGGTCGTTATGGAAGGTTCGCAAAATAATGCGGTGGAAGCTGCTTATCGATATTTGGGTCTTCCTTATCAGTCGATTACGACGGCAATTGTCGTTACAGATGTGAAGCAGGCTGGAGAAAACGGAGGCGCTTCTTTTAAGGCGGGAGATCGGCTGCTCGGCATTAGCGGCGGCCGGCGCTTTCATGCTCCGTCCGACATCGTCGAAGAACTTGACAAAGCGAAGGGGCAAAAGACGATATCGTTTGAGGTGGAGCGAGCGGGTGAACCGTTAACCGTTACAGCAGTAGTGAAAGCGTCTGAACAGCCTTTGACGGCCGCATCGCTTCCGGCTGCGCTTGGCGTAAGCGGGCTGACGGAGCTTCGCAGCCTGGAGCCCGCCGATGCCGGCAACAGCATTAAAGTGTCGGCCGGATCGATTGGCGGGCCTTCGGCCGGCCTCGTATTTGCGCTGCAAGTCATTGATCTGCTGACAAGCGGCGATATGACGGGCGGTCGCCGCATTGCGGCAACAGGCACTATCGCGCCGGACGGCACGGTAGGCGCGATCGGCGGCATTAAGCAGAAGGTAGTCATTACGAGCAAGGAAGGCGCAGAGCTGTTTTTGGTGCCGGCGAACAATTATAAAGAAGCTGCCGCAAAGGCGAAAGCTATCGGCACGGATATGGAGATCGTAAGCGTAGAGACGCTTAGCGATGCTGTCCGACAAGTTTCTTCTTTTATCGGCGCATCAACGGCTCCCCGCCACAGCAAGTAAGCGTCTTACTAGACATAGATCGGCTTGTCTCGATAATCGCGGAACAAGTCTGCCATATTCGCTGGCTTGTTCGATTGCGCGAGCATATAGACGCCGCTTGCCCGAATATCGAGCTCCAAATACGGGTAGCGCTCTTCCGCTTGCGCGGCGCTTAACAGCACGGGAAGCTTTGCTGCGGAGCGCATCCGGCGCAGCAGCTGCCGCCCTTTGTCGGTAAAGCCGAGCACACGGATATATTGGATGCCGGCCTGGAGCCTTTCCTTTGTGAAATCCGCTTTGCGGTGGCCCAGCAGGACGGCCAGCAGGGCGCGCTGGAGCTTCGTTCTTGTGTAACGCTTCGTTTTGAGCGCTTGCAGCAGCTCTTCGAAGTTAAAAGACTGCAGCTTAGGAAGCAGATTGCCGATCCGGTGCTCAAGGCCTTCGGTTATATCGTGAAGCTCGCTCAGCTGCTCTCTGGTGCGCGTAACGATGCTGTGCAGCAGCGGATCCGTGAAATGATCCCAGGTTATCGGGCATAAGCCGGCATCCCATTGCTCGGACAGCAGCCGATAGGTTGTCGCCGGAACTAGAGGCTCGGCAAGCTCGGGCCGCCTCTCATCCGCGAGCAGCTTGCGGATTGCCGTAGCGCTGGCAATATTCGCATCGGAAACGAATTGCTGGCTATATTGCGATTTCTCGCGCCGGATCGTCAGCGGCTCCATCTTGCCGGAAATGCGTTCGAGCGCGATCAAGTAGTGAAGGCCGAGCGTATGGTTCGGCTGGGCGAAAGCGAAGTCGGATTCCGAGGCATAGCCTTGTTCCGCCAAATATTCGCTTATGGCCGCGCTGTAGGCGCCGGGATATGCAATGCCGGCAGCCAAATGCATCTTGAGCTTCTCTTTAAAAGCTGCAGGCTCATGGGCAACGAGCTTGGCCGCTTGCCATAGCGGCGCGAGCTCGCCGCTTTCCGTTCCGAAGCAGAAGGCGTCTACGACGCCGGTTGCTTCGAGCAGCGATACAGCGCCGTAGCCGAACCATTCGGCGGCTTGCGTAGCGTAAGCGACCGGTAGCTCAATGACGAGATCGCAGCCGCCTTCCAAAGCCGATTGCGCGCGCGTCCATTTATCCATAAGGGCCGGTTCGCCGCGCTGCAAAAAATGCCCGCTCATAACAGCGACGACAGCGTCCGCTTCCGATATTTTTTGCGATTGCTGCAAATGATAGAGATGTCCGTTATGAAACGGGTTATACTCGACGATAAGGCCGACAGTGCGCATAGTTCCTAACCTTCCTTTTATTGGTGAACGTTAATTCATCATAGCATATTGAAGGAAGGGGTTGCAGCAGCCGGATCGTATTGTTACAAACTCGTGTGAAAATGTTGACAAACCGGCTCGTTGATAGATATAATAATCTTTGTTTGTTTGGGGTGATCTTATGCGGTTTCATATGCAAGAAATGATGTCCAAAGGCTTGGATGCGACAATCAACGAGCAGTTGGACGTGTCGGGTCTTTTTAAAGACCGGCAGGATGTATATCGAACAGGACCGCTTCACGTATCGTTAACGGTCGCCGGACATAAAGGCTTCGTTGCTGTCGATGGAGAGCTCTCCATTGATATGGAACTGGCTTGCTCGCGCTGTCTCGATTCGACGAAGGTGCATACTGTAATTCCTCTGTCCGAGCAGTTCAAGCAAGTTTCATCGACTGAAGCGAGTGATGAAGAGGACGAAGAGGACGATGATTTCATCGAAGTTGAAGGAGAATGGCTGGAACTGCTGCCTGTTGTGGAAGAGGCGCTGCTGCTCTTCATGCCGTTTGCTCCATTATGCGACGATGAATGCAGAGGACTTTGTCCAAATTGCGGGCAAAACTTAAATGAGCGCACATGCAGCTGCAAGACTGAGAGGATCGATCCTCGCTTTGCGGCACTGAAGGATTTATTTAAAGAGTAATTGTTGGTCTGACTACTGTGAAGGAGGTGGGAAATATGGCAGTACCTCAAAGAAGAACATCCAAAACTCGCCGTGACAAGCGTCGCACGCATTTCAAGCTGGCTGTACCTGGAATGGTGAAGTGCGAGCAATGTGGAGAGCTCAAGCTTGGACACCACGTTTGCAAAGTGTGCGGATACTACAAAACAAAAGAGATCATTTCCCAATAATGAAATGATTATCCAGAGAACGCCCCGTCATATGACGGGGCGTTTTTTTGGGAAAAGAGCGGATTATTTTACGCCGTCATTGCTTTGGGGCGTATTTTTATATATACTGATTTAGTACCTGGTGTTAAGAGCAGAAGCTATTTGCGGATCGGCTTATGCCAAGGTTAACTTGGAATGACTGTCACTAAACTGTAAAGGCGGTGCCGATCATCGAAAGAATGCCTAAAAAGCAGCGGCATGAGCTGCTTGCCCAATTGATAGAGGATAATCCGTTTATAACGGATCGGGAGCTTACCCGCTTATTGAAGGTCAGCATTCAAACGATTCGTCTGGATCGGATGGAACTGGCCATACCGGAGCTTAGAGAACGGCTTAAGCTGATGGCTGAGCGCTCGTACGACAATGTTCGTTCACTGCCTCTGCATGAAGTGATTGGCGATATTATTGATTTGGAGTTGGATAAAAGCGGAATATCCGTTTTTGATATTCGCGAGGAGCATGTGTTCTCGCGTACTGGAATCGCACGCGGGCATCATGTGTTCGCCCAGGCGAATTCGCTGGCTGTCGCCGTCATTAACGACAAAATAGCGCTTACGATGTCGGCGGACATCCGATTTATTCGCCCTGTTAAGCTAGGCGAGAAATGTATAGCGAAAGCTTACGTCCGCTCAACTACCGAGGGACGGCGCAAAGCGAAGGTCGAAGTCATTACTTACGTGGGCGACGAAGCCGTGTTTCAGGGAAGCTTTATTATATATCGTTCCGCTAAGGATTTGGACAATGGAGGAGGAAGCGAGCATGCGGATCGCAATTGACGCCATGGGCGGCGACCACGCGCCTGCGCTGATTGTACAGGGCGCGCTTGAAGCAGCCGCGGAATGGCCGGATACAGAGCTTTTGCTCGTCGGCGACACTGCTATTATCGAATCATTTATTAAAGGGCAGAAGCCAAGCAATATTACGATATGTCATGCGGACGAAGTTATCGCTGCGGACGATGAGCCCGTAAAGGCGGTGCGCCGCAAAAAAAATTCTTCGATGGTCGTTGCGGGCCAGCTCGTCCGCGAAAAACAGGCGGACGCGATGCTGTCAGCCGGCAATACCGGCGCGTTGATGACGACGGGGCTGCTCGTCGTCGGCCGTCTGGACGGAATTGAGCGTCCGGGGCTTGCTCCTCTGCTCCCGACGAAGGATAAAGTCGGGACGCTTGCGCTTGATCTGGGAGCGAATATGGATGCGAAGCCGGAACATTTGCTGCAGTATGCAATCATGGGCAGCATCTACCGTTCTAAGGTGCATGGCATTGAGAAGCCGCGCGTAGGACTGCTTAATGTCGGAACGGAAGCGAAGAAAGGGAATGAGCTGACGAAGGAGGCCTTCGATCTGCTTGAAAATGCGCCGATTCATTTCGTCGGCAATGTGGAAGCGAGAGACGTGCTTTCCGGGCAATGCGACGTGCTTGTATGCGACGGCTTTGCAGGCAATATTATGCTGAAGTCGCTTGAGGGCACCGCCGGCATGATATTCTCGCTGCTCAAGGATGCTTTCAAACATTCGATGCTGACGAAGCTTGCGGCAGCCGTTATGATGCCAAGGCTGCGCGAAATGAAAGGCATGATGGACTATAAGGAGCATGGCGGAGCGCCGTTGCTCGGTTTGAACGGCCTGGTCGTGAAATGCCATGGCTCATCCGACGCCATAGCTGTGAAGAACGCCGTAAGACAGGCGCGAATTGCAATTCAAGGCAATCTTACAGAATCTATTGCTGCAGAAATAAACGGGAAGAAGTGAATGGATCAATGAGCATACAATCTGTCGGTATTATCGGGACTGGCAAATACGTGCCGGAGCGCGTGCTGACGAATCGCGATCTTGAAGCGATGGTCGAAACGAACGACGAGTGGATCGTCACTCGAACAGGCATTAAAGAACGCCGCCTTGCGGCAGAGAGCGAAGCAACCTCTGATTTGGCCTATCATGCGGCCAAGGAAGCGATTGCGGCAGCGGGGCTGACTGCCGAAGACATTGATCTTATTATCGTTGCTACAATTACACCGGATATGTTTTTCCCGTCGACGGCTTGCTTGCTGCAGGATAAGCTTGGCGCGAAGCAAGCGGCGGCGTTCGACTTGTCCGCAGCCTGCTCCGGATTTATATACGGTTTGGCTACAGCGACTAGCATGATTGTAAGCGGCTTGTACAAGCATGTGCTGGTCGTAGGCGCAGAGACGCTGTCGCGTATTACGGACTACACGGACCGTAATACGTGCATCTTGTTCGGGGATGGGGCAGGCGCGGTTGTGCTGGGCAAAGTAGAGGAAGGACGCGGCTTCCGCTCGTTCGAGCTGGGCGCTGACGGCGGCGGCGGCGATCTGTTGAAAGTTAGCGGCGGCGGATCGCGAATTCCGGCATCCGCGCAATCAATAGCAGACAAGCAGCACTATCTCCATATGGCGGGCAATGAAGTGTTCAAATTCGCCGTCCGTATTATGGGCAATGCGGCGGACGAAGCCCTTGTCAAGGCTGGGCTCTCGAAGGAGGATATTGACCTGCTCGTTCCTCATCAGGCGAATATTCGTATTATTCAATCCGCGCTTAACCGGCTGAATCTGCCTGAAGAGAAATGCATGATCAATCTGGATAAGTACGGCAATGTATCTGCGGCTTCAATTCCGATTGCGCTTGCGGAAGCGGTAGAGCAAGGCCGCGTAAATGAAGGGGATACGCTCATGCTGGTCGGCTTCGGCGGCGGCTTGACATGGGGCGCGTCCGTCCTGGTGTGGTAGACCGCTTTTACGATGCAAGTTTGCTCCGCAAACTTAAGCAGATGCTTTCGAAGCAAGTTTGCTCCGCAAACTTTTAGGAGGATAATATTCAAATGTCAAAAATAGCTTTTGTATTTCCAGGCCAAGGCTCGCAGGCTGTTGGCATGGGCAAGGACGCGTACGATGCGTTTGAGAGCTCGCGCGCGATATTCGAGAAAGCCGATGAGGCGCTCGGCTTTGCGCTAAGCGACATTATTTTCAACGGACCTGACGAAGCCTTGAAGCAGACGGCCAATACGCAGCCTGCGCTGCTGACGGTCAGCGTCGCGCTTCTGCAGGCGATGGAGGGCCGCGGGCTGAAAGCGGATTATGTGGCGGGCCACAGCTTAGGGGAATACAGCGCGCTTGTAGCCGCCGGCGTTCTGTCGTTCGAGGACGCTGTCCGCACTGTCCGTGCGCGAGGCATGTTCATGGAAGAGGCTGTGCCGGGTGGCACCGGCGCAATGGCGGCTGTCCTCGGCGCAGAGCGCGGCGAACTCTCTCGCTTGTGCGAGGAAGTTACTGCGTCTGGCAGCGCTGTGGAGCTTGCTAACGTCAACTGCCCTGGTCAGATCGTGGTGTCCGGAACAGCGGCCGGCGTTCAAGCTATCGTCGAGCGCGGCAAGGAAATCGGAGCGAAGCGGGTCATTCCGCTTGAAGTAAGCGGGCCGTTCCATTCCTCGCTTATGCGACCGGCAGCTGACAAGCTTGCGCATACGCTGGCGGACGTTCAAATGAGCAATGCGGCTATAGAGGTTGTCGCCAACGTAACGGCCAGCGCCGTAACCGCAGCGGAGCAAATTCGCAGCCTGCTGGTGGAACAGGTCTATTCTCCGGTGCTATGGGAGGATAGCGTCCGCTATTTGATCGGGCAAGGCGTGGACACCTTCGTTGAGATCGGATCGGGCACCGTTCTAGCGGGCTTGATCAAAAAAATCGACCGGAATGTGCGGGTTATTTCGGTTGGAAGCGTTGCTGCGCTTGATGCTATCGACGCGCTGCAGCTGAATTAAAGCAAATAGGAGGGGATTCGCATGTTTGCCAGCTTGGAAGGAAAGAAGGCGCTCGTAACGGGAGCGTCGCGCGGCATCGGCCGCGCGATCGCGATTGCGCTCGCTGAGGCGGGCGCCGATGTGGCGGTCAACTATTCAGGCAGCGAGGCTGCGGCCGCAGAGACGGCGAAAGCCATCGAAGCGCTTGGAAGGCGCGCTATCATTTTGAAAGCCAATGTAGGCAAGGCTGACGAGTTTGATGCGATGGTAAAGGAAACGATCGATCAGCTCGGAGCAATTGATATTCTTGTGAATAACGCAGGCATTACGAGAGATAATTTAATCATGCGTATGAAGGAAGAGGAGTTCGATCAAGTCATCGAAACGAATCTGAAGGGCGTTTTCAATGGCATCAAGGCGGCGACGCGCCCGATGATGAAGCAGCGCTCCGGCCGTATCATTAATATTTCCTCCGTTGTGGGCGTGCTCGGCAATCCGGGACAGGCGAATTATGTGGCGGCTAAAGCAGGCGTAATCGGCTTGACGAAGGCCAGCGCGAAGGAGCTTTCTTCGCGCGGCATTACGGTAAACTGCGTTGCGCCAGGCTTTATCCAAACTGAAATGACGGATAAGCTCCCTGAAGATATGCGAGCTTCGCTTGCCGGCCAAATTCCGCTTGCGCGGCTAGGCGATCCGGCTGATATCGCAAACGCGGTTCGTTTCCTTGCATCGGACGCGGCCTCCTACATGACTGGGCAGACGATTCATGTAGATGGCGGAATGTATATGTAGCCCATTTCAGCGATCCATTTCTTATACAACGTTGCGTATGGAAATTTGTCTTCAATTCTCGTATAATACCATGGAGGAGGTGAACCGGATGTCTGAAGTAGTAGATCGCGTTAAACGTATCGTCGTCGACCGTCTAGGCGTAGACGAAGCAGAAGTTACATTAGAAGCTTCCTTTAAAGATGACCTCGGCGCTGACTCTCTTGACGTAGTTGAATTGGTCATGGAGTTGGAGGACGAGTTTGACCTAGAAATCTCTGATGAAGATGCAGAGAAAATTTCTACAGTGGGAGAAGTAGTTAACTACATACAATCCCATACGTAAGCCATTTGGACGAGTCCCGTTGAAATATACGGGACTTCTCTCCATATAGCGAATCTTCAATTAACGATGATAGAGCAGAATGCTTTTATATACATGATGTTCAGGCAGCATCAATATTGCAGTATGATGAGGTGAATCGATTGAAACATAGAGTTGTCGTAACCGGTATGGGTGTAATGACCTCGCTAGGCTCCGATGTAGAGCAATTTTGGGGCAATTTGATGGAAGGGAAGTCTGGCGTTTCCGTTATTGAAGCGTTCGACGTTTCGGAATATCCTACGAGAATTGCAGCAGAGATCAAAAATTTCAATCCTGAAGATTACGGCCTGGATAAGAAGGAAGCTCGCCGCATGGACCGTTTCGTACAGTTCGCATCTGCAGCCAGCATAGCTGCATTGAAGGACTCGAAGCTGAACATCGGTGAGGATATCGATGCTGAACGTATCGGCGTTATGCTCGGATCGGGTATTGGCGGTCTTGGCACATGGGAGGATCAGCACAATATTTTGCTCGAGAGAGGCCCGAAACGGGTTAGCCCGTTCTTTATTCCGATGATGATCGCCAATATGGGCTCCGGCCAAGTGTCGATGATTACAGGCGCGAAGGGGCCGAACAGCACAGCTGTTACAGCTTGCGCGACAGGCACGCATTCGATCGGAGATTCCTTCAAAATCATCCAGCGCGGCGATGCCGACGCAATGATCTGCGGCGGCGCGGAAGCGACGATCCGTCCGACAGGAATGGCGGGCTTCTGCTCGATGCGCGCGATGTCTACCCGCAACGACGAACCTGAGAAGGCGAGTCGCCCATTCGATATCGAACGCGACGGCTTTGTTATGGGTGAAGGCGCAGGCGTCCTCGTGCTTGAATCGCTTGAGCATGCCCTTGCGCGCGGCGCTAACATTTATGCCGAGGTGATCGGCTACGGCATGAGCGGCGACGCCTTCCATATGACGGAGCCTGATCCGGACGGCGCTGCGCGCTGTATGTCGAAAGCGATTAAGGATGCGGGCATTCAGCCGGAGAATATCGACTATATTAACGCTCATGGCACATCGACGCCGGTAGGAGACCGTTCGGAAACGATCGCGATCAAAAAAACGTTCGGGGATCACGCCTACAAGCTGGCGGTAAGCTCGACAAAATCGATGACGGGCCATTTGCTGGGAGCAGCGGGCGGCGTCGAATCGGTTATTCTCGGCCTCACATTGAGGGACGGCATCATTCCGCCAACCATCAACTTGGATAATCAAGATCCAGAGCTTGATCTCGATTATGTGCCGAATACGCCGCGGAAAGCGGATGTCCGTTATGCGCTGTCCAATTCCTTTGGTTTTGGCGGTCATAATGCTACGATTGTGATGAAAGTTTATGAAGCGTGATCTATTTCAAGAGCTGCAGCAGCGGCTCGGGCTTCGCTTTACGAAGACGAAGCTGTTGAAACAGGCCTTTACGCATACCTCCTACGTCAATGAGCATAAACGCGGTTCGATTGAGGATAACGAGCGTCTCGAGTTTCTGGGAGACGCAGTGCTGCAGCTGCTTGTGTCTCAATATTTGTACACGGCTTATCCGAAGCGTCCTGAAGGCGAGCTGACGAGGATGCGCGCATCTGTCGTTTGCGAGCCGTCGCTGGCGCATTTTGCGGAGCGTCTCGAGCTCGGCACTTACGTATTGCTGGGGAGGGGCGAGGAGCAGCTTGGCGGAAGACAGCGGCAAGCGCTGCTTGCCGATTTGTTCGAATCGTTCGTGGGAGCGATATTTCTTGACGCAGGCATCGACGCGGCAAGAGCCTTTCTTACACAGCATATGTTTCCATTCATCGAATCGAATGATTACGGCTTGCTGATGAAGGATTCGAAGTCCAAGCTGCAGGAGCGCTCGCAGCATCACGGGCTTGGTCCGGTCGAATACCGCATCGTTGAAGAGAAAGGGCCTGCGCATGACCGCGAGTTCGTCGTCGAAGTCTATTTGGGCGACATTCGATATGGCGTCGGTTCCGGCAGAACGAAGAAGGAAGCGGAACAAAGAGCCGCAGCGGAAGCGTGGCGCTCTTTGTCCAAGGAACAGCAATAACTGATAACAGATTGGAAGCTGCCCCATAGGACATGTGGGCAGCTTTCTTTTGTTGAGAAAGTTTCGATAACTTACTCCATTCATTGTCAGGGACTCCGAGGAACAGCATATAAAGCGGCAGTGTAGAAAAAAATGCGTAAGTACATTTATTTTGAAATAACTCAAACGAATTTACTGGAAAGCCTGCGAAAGTGCATGCATTTCGACTGAAATGCTACGGATCGAGCATTTGACGGACGAATTCCTGCATTATCGCATCTTTTTCATCAGGATCGCCCATTCTTTATAAAAAAGATGCATATTTGCATCAATTCCCAGGTTACCAGCAATAGATTCATTTATACCCTCCGAATAAATAAGGGGTTGCTCGACTGCCTCTAGCTATCCCTTTACATTCAGGAATAGTGTTTTAATTGCGGGAAACAAGAAGCTGCCCCAAGCCATCTGTGGCTTGGGGCAGCTTCTTTACTTATTTATTAGTGTTGGGGAGTAATCCGTTTGTTAATGTCTGTGCCATCTGCGCCTTCTGTTTTCGGTTTGATGAATTTCGCTTTAGCGGCTGCTGTCAGCTTGCGGATTGCAGGGAGCAGGAAGTAGTCTGCGCCGAACCGGCCGCCGTTCGCTCCGGCTACGAGTACGATTATTCCGAGAAGCACTAGCCAAGGGTTCGTGCTGATTGTGCCTGCGAACAGGAACATGAAGTTCATCAGTAGTCCGAAGAATGCTGCGGCTGTCGTTAATGCTCCTAGTATTAGTCCCAGTCCTACGAGAAACTCGCCTAGCGGGATAACGAAGTTGATCAATTTAACATTCGGTAGTGCAAAGTGCTCGATAAAAGCGGTGTACGTTGGGTAGACCAGTTCGCCTGTTGCTTTGTCGGCTACCGGATTATTGACTGCGTTTGTCAAATACCCTCCTGCGTTGAACGCTGTCTCACCAGTTAATTTATGGAATCCGGCGGTCATCCATGCCCACCCGAGCACTAATCTTACTACCGTTGCTAGGGCTGCTGCTACTTTTGTTTCTCTCCACCATTTCATCATTTGAATCGACTCCTCTCGATACTGTGTGTTGCTCTTGCTTATGGTTTAAGTATATGGCAGACTCATCCACTCATTTGTGATTTTTTTCACATACATTGCGTCAGATGTGTCAATATGGTTAACGAGCTACACAAATTGTGATACAATAGCGGATGAGGTGAACCCTAAAAGATGTTTCTAAAACGGATTGAGCTATCAGGCTTTAAATCATTTGCCGATAAAACGGAAATGGAATTTGTAACCGGCATTACGGCGGTTGTAGGCCCTAACGGCAGCGGCAAAAGCAATATTTCCGACGGCATTCGCTGGGTGCTGGGCGAACAAAGCGCCAAGAGCTTGCGCGGCGGAAAGATGGAAGACATTATTTTTGCCGGCAGCGATGCGAGAAAGGCGGTCAACTACGGCGAAGTATCCCTCACGCTTGATAACAGCGATGAGGCGCTTCCGCTTGCGTATAATGAGGTTACAGTAACTAGGCGCGTTCACCGCAGCGGAGACAGCGAGTATTTAATTAACAAGCAGCCGTGCAGGCTGAAGGATATTACCGAGCTCTTTATGGATACGGGCATCGGCAAGGAAGCCTATTCCATTATCGGACAAGGTCGGATTGAAGAGATTTTGAGCACGCGCTCGGAAGATCGAAGAGGGATATTCGAGGAAGCATCGGGAATTGTCAAATACAAGTCCCGCAAACGCGAGGCGCAGAAGAAGCTCGACGAGACGGAGCAGAACCTGCTGCGTATTCACGACCTTGTGTCGGAGCTGGAAGATCAAGTGGAGCCGCTAAGAAAGCAGTCGGAGAAAGCGATCCGCTTCAAAGAGCTTCGCGAGGAGCTAAAGTCGAAAGAAATCTCGATGTATGTACATAGTATCGAGCAGCTTCACAGCTCGTGGTCGGAATCGAACGGCAAGCTGGAGAAGCTGCAGCAAGAGCGGCTTAAGCTTTCGACGGTCGTCAGCTCGCATGACGCGATGCTGGAGAAGGACCGCCAGCAGCTTCGCGAGCTGGAGAGTGAGCTCGACGGCTTGCACGCTCTTATGCTGCAAATTAGCGAGGACTTCGAAAAATGCGAAGGGTATGGCGAAGTGCTGAAGGAGCGCCACCGTAACTTGGAGCAGAACAAGCGGCAGCTGGAGGAATCGATAGTCGCCCAGGACAATCGGATTGGCGCATTGACGAAGGAAGAGGCGGAATTCCGCAGCCGCGCTGCTGCGCTGGAGCTGCAGCTGGCGGATTTGCGGTCGAAGCTGACGCAGGAAGAAGCGAATTTGCTCGGTGTGGCTGGCGGTGCGGTAGCAGATGCGGAGGAAGCGCTGAAGGGCGAGCTGCTTGAGGTTTTGCAGGCGATGGCCCAGCACCGCAACGAAATCCGTTATGCTGAGCAGCAGCAGGAAACGCTGAAGCGCCGGATGGAGCGCATCAATGAAGATCAGCAGAAGTGGGCGGACGGGCAAGCCCGTCTTGACGAACGCAGAGCGCAGCTGGAACTGGCGCTGAATGAAGTGCTGGCTGAGCTGGAGAATGTGCGCAATCGCACGCTGGTTGAGTCCGAGCAGTCGAAGGCTATTATGCAAAGCTTGGATGAAGTCACTTCTTCCATTAGACAATGGGAGCAGAAGCTCGACAGCCATATTTCCAGGCGCGATACGATGAAGGAAATGCAGGATGCGCTGGACGGCTTCATGCAGGGCGTTAAGGAAGTCATTAAAGCGTCGCGCAGGTCGGTCGGCGGCATATCCGGCGTACACGGAGCCGTCGCTGAATTGATTCGAGTGCCGCAGCGGCTTGAGACGGCGGTCGAGACTGCGCTGGGCGGCGCGCTGCAGCATATCGTTATGGAAGACGAGAAGTCGGCGCGCGCGGCGATCGCCTTTCTAAAGCAGCGTCAGCTTGGCCGGGCGACATTCCTGCCGCTTGACGTTATTCGCGGCAGATCGGTTCCCGAAGGAGATAAGCGGACAGCCGGCTCGGTTGACGGTTTTATAGGCGTTGCGGCCGAGCTGGTCGAATGCGATAGCAAGTATTCAGCCATCGTTCACAGCTTGCTTGGCAATGTACTGCTGGCAGAGACGCTGGAGCAGGCTAACCGGATCGCCTCCAAATGCCAGTATCGCTTCCGCGTCGTCACGCTGGAAGGCGATGTCGTCAATGCGGGCGGTTCGATGACAGGCGGCAGCCTGCAGAAGAAAGGCGCAAGCTTGCTTGGCCGGACGAGGCAGATCGAAGCGCTTGACAGCGAAATTAATAACGCGCAGGCGACGGTTGCCAAGCTGCGCGACAAGCTAAGCGATCTGCGGAAGGAATATTCGATCCGTACGCATAATGTTGAAGAGCTGCGCTCACAAGCGGAGAAATGCCGGATTGACGAACAGCAGTACCGGGCGGAGCTGCAGCAGCTCGCGAGCGAAGCGAAGCTGATGGAGGAGCAGCGCCAGCTGAATACGGCAGACCGCAGCACGCATATAAGCGAGCAGGAAGCGCTGCAGAAAGGGGCTTCCGAGGCGGCTGCCAAGCTTGAGCAGCTTTCCTTGGATGAAAGCAGGCTTCAAGAGGCCATTCGAATGGCTGAGGAACGCCGCAAAGCGAGCGAATCGGCGAAGGAAGAGCTTCAGGGCCAGCTGACGGACATCAAAATTGCGCTGGCGAAGACGGCGCAGGAGAAGCAGTCGTTCGAGGATCAGGCGACTCGAGTCCGCAGCGACATCCAGCGCGCCAAGCAGGAGCTTGCGTCGCTAAGATCGATGTCGGAGCAGCAGGAGCAAGAGACGGCTAGACACGGCGAGGAGACGATCGCCCAGATCGAGCAGCTCAATCATCTGCGCATTAAAAAGACGAAGTGCGCCGAAGACACCGATCTGAAGCGCGCCCAGCGGGCGCAGCGGATTCAGGAGCTGGAGCAGGGCGAAAGCGAGACGAAGGATCAGCGGGCTCAGCTGAGAGAAGTCGAGGAACAGATGCGCCAGACGGAAATTGCAGCTAACCGCCTTGACGTGGAGCTTGACAATATATTGAGAAAGCTGAGCGAAGAGTATGAACTCAGCTATGAGCTGGCGAAGGAACAGTATCCGGTGCCGGAGGATATCGCCGGCACACAAAACGATGTGCGCGATTTGAAGCGACAAATCACTTCACTAGGCGAAGTAAACCTCGGCGCCATCGACGAATACGAACGGGTAAAGGAACGCTTCGATTTTCTGTCAGAGCAGAAAAATGACCTGATGGATGCGAAGGCGACGCTTTATCAGGTCATCCGCGAGATGGAGGATGAAATGTCGAAGCGGTTCAAGACGACGTTCGAAGCGATTCGCGGGCACTTCGTCGTCGTATTCTCCAAGCTGTTCGGAGGCGGACGCGCCGATCTGATTTTGGTGGAGCCGAACGATGTTTTGGAGACCGGCATCGATATCGTCGCTCAGCCTCCGGGCAAAAAGCTGCAAAATTTGCAGCTGCTATCGGGCGGCGAGCGCGCATTGACGGCAATCGCGCTTCTATTTGCGATTTTGCAGGTGAAGCCGGTTCCGTTCTGTGTGCTCGATGAGGTAGAAGCGGCGCTCGACGAGGCGAACGTATCCAGATTCGCCCAATATTTGCGCGAGTTTTCCGGGCTTACCCAGTTTATCGTCGTTACGCACCGCAAAGGCACGATGGAGGAAGCCGATGTGCTGTACGGCGTAAC
>Ga0180215_1000971_pt1 | contig 32966 bp, 22 predicted proteins | sample eDN3rd37CBELigBY_FD_128871 | JGI IMG/M metagenome (GOLD analysis project Ga0180215, IMG submission 128871) | Enriched backyard soil microbial communities from Emeryville, California, USA - eDNA 3rd pass 37_C BE-Lig BY (version 2) (version 2) | ecosystem: Environmental > Terrestrial > Soil >...
AGAGCAGACCGGAGGCGAGCCCCAAGCGGGAGCAGATCCTGGCGGGCGCGCGCGCCCTCTTTCTCGAGCTGGGGTACGAGCGGGCCAGCGTCGATGCGATCGCGGCCCGGGCCGGGGTCTCGAAGGCCACGGTCTACAACCACTTCCGCGACAAGGAAGCCCTGTTCCTCGCCAGCTTCGGCGCCGAAACCGAGGGGCTGCGCCAGAAATTCCACGCGGTCCTGGAGACGCCCACCGGCGACATCGAGGGCGATCTCCGCACCATCGGCACCTGCCTCCTCGGCCTGATCGCCGCCCCGGGCCAGGTGATGCGCCACCGCACGGCGGTCGCCGAGGCGGATCGCTTCCCGGAGCTGGGGCAGCGGCTCCACGAGTGCGGCCAGGCGGTGGGGCGGGCGCGGATGGCGCGCTACTTCGCGCGCGCGGGCGAGCTGGGGCTGCTGGAGGTGCACGACCCGATGGATGCGGCGATCGACTTCGCGTCGCTCTGCGTCCACGATTTGCAGCAGGCGCTCCTGCTCGGCAGGATCGATCGGGTGGACGACGCGGCGATCGCCGCCCACGTGGAGCGGGCGGTGCGGACCTTCCTCCGCGCCTACCTGCCGCGCTGATCCCGGTGGAGGGGGAGGGTGAGGAGGAAGCGGCTCCCCTCGCCCTCCCGGCTCCGCACCACCAGGTCGCCGCCGTGGGCGCGGGCCACCGCCCGGGCGAGGAAGAGGCCGAGGCCGAAGACGCCGGTGTACCAGGCAGAACCCGGCGGCCACGGCTCGAAGAGCGGCTCGAAGACGTGGGGCAGGCGCGCCGCCGGGATGCCGACGCCGAAGTCGCGCACCTCGATGGTGGCCCGTCCGTCCTCCCGCCCCACCGTCACGTGGATGGCGCCGCCGCGGGGCTGGTAGCGGATGGCGTTCTCCAGCAGCGCCTCCAGGCTCATCTCCAGCCGCGCCTCGTCCACCTCCACCTCGACCGGCTCGCCCGCGCAGAGGAGGATCCGGTGGTGCTCGGCCCGCTGGTGCACCTGATCGATCACCTTGCCCACCAGGTCCGCCAGCGAGACGCGGGAGCGGTGCAGCTCGAGGCCGCGGCTCAGGGCGTTGGCCTCCTCCAGCTCCCGGGCGAGGTGCGCGGTCCGCTCCGCGAGGCTGGCGATCTGCTCCAGGGTGCGGCGCTCCCGCTCGCTCCGCTCCCCCTGCCTGCGGATCAGGAGCTGGGCGTAGCTCTTGAGGGAGGTGGCGGGCGTACGCAGCTCGTGGGCGGCGGCGGCGAGGAAGGCCTCCCGGAGCCAGAGGGCGTCGCGGAGGTGGCGGACCAGCCGGGCGTTCTCCACCGCGGCGGCGAAGCGATCGCCCAGCGCGCTGGCGATGCGGACCTGCTCCGCGTCGAAGGGCTCCGTGTTGCAGCGCACCACCGCGAGGACGCCCGAGAGCTTACCCCGGAAGAGCAGGGGCACGGCCACCCCGGCGTTGAAGCCGATCAGCTCGGAGAGGGTGCGGAGCGCGCCATCCTCGCTGCCGGGTCTGTTGACCGCCACCACCACCCGGCGGGTCCGCGCCGCCTCGGCGGTGGGGAGGGGCGCGTCGAGGGGGATGGTGGCGATCGTCTCGAGCGACCGCTCCGGGAAGCCACGCTGGGCGACGAGGCGGAGCCGGTCCCCGTCGAGCACCCAGACGCCGCTCGCGTCCGCGTCGAGGGAGGAGAGGATCTCCCGCACCATCACCTCCGCCACCTTGTCGAGCTCCACCTCCCGCACCGCCGCCGATGCGCTGGCGGCGATGGCGGAGAGCTCGTTGGCGCGGGCGCGCAGATCGGCGGTGGCGTCCTCCAGCGAGGTGGCCATCTCGTCGAGGGAGCGGGCCAGGGCGCCCAGCTCGCCACCGCCGTGGGGCAGGCCGGTGCGGGCGGAGAGATCGCCCCGGCGCAGCCGCTCGGCGGTGGCGGCCATGGCGCGCAGGGGCTGGAGGACGAGGATCTGCCCGCCCCACCACGCGGCGCCCAGGCTGGTCAGCCCCAGCACCGCGAGGATGAGGAGGCTCTGCACGGTGACCCTGTCCACCGGCTCGAAGGCGTCCTCGGCGCCGATCCCCACCACCACCGCCAGCCCCAGCGGCTGCTCGCCGGCGCGCAGCCCCGTGTAGCCGTAGATGCGATCGACGCCGCCGAGCTGGCGGGTGCGCAGCGTCCCCGCGCGGCTCCCGTGGATCGCTTCGAGGAGCAAGGGGCTGGGGAGCCGCTCGCCGACGACCAGATCCACGTCGGGCAGGGAGGCGAGGAGGATCCCGTCCGGCCCGAGGAGGAGGAGCGTTGCGGTTTCGGGGAGGCGGATCTCCTCCGCCAGCTCCCGCACCCACGCCAGATCGAGAGAGGCGAGCATCACCGCCTCCACCTCGCCGCGCTCGTCGAGGATCGGGTTGGCGAGGTTGATGGACGGCTTGCCGGAGTAGTGCCCCGGCACGTAGGAGCTGGTGGCGAAGCGCTTCTCCCGCACCGCCTCGGCGAAGAACCCGAGATCGGAGATGTTGGCGGGGCCGCGGTTCAGGCCGCTGCAATAGACCTCGCCGTCGGGCCGGGCGGCGCCGATGTTGGTGTACTGGGGGAGCCGGGTGAGGAGGTTGGCGAGCACGGCGTCGCAGCCGGGCTGCGCCTCCCGCACCTCGGGGAGCTGGGCGAGGGCGATGAGGAGCTGCCGCGCCCCCTCGATCAGCCGGTCCTCCTCCACCGCCGCGATGCGGGCGAGGCGGAGGGCGTTTCGCTCCACCTCGGCGCTGCGCGTCTCCCGCAGCTCGTTCCCCATGTAGAGGAGGAGCGCCAGGGCGGGGAGGAGCACGAGGAGGACGAGCAGCGCCACCCGGAGCCGCAGGCTCTGCCGCCGGCTGCCGGGCAGGAGGCTCGCGGATCGCTCGTTCGTGGCGGACGGACCGCGCTCCACGTCCTCACAGCCTCCCTCCGAGAGCTTGGCACGTGCAGCGGCCGGCGGCGGCGCCGGCGGCACGCCCCGTTCGAGCGTGACGTCGGATCTCCTCCAGGCGAGCCAATCAGGACGCGGCGTGCGCCGGCTCCAGCGCGGCGCGGGCCGCCTCGAGGTCCGCGCGGAGCGCCTCGCTGTGGCGCACCGGGTAGGGGGGACCGCCCGGATCGAGTGCCCGCAGGCGGGTGGGCAGGGCGTCGAGCCCCGCGCGGATCCGGGCGCGGATCGCCTCCAGGGGCTCGGGCGGATCGAGCCGCCTGCCCTGCCGCATCACCGGGACGAGGAGCCTGGCGCCGGGGAGCTCCTCGTCGGCGCGCCCCACCACGTCGCCGGCGAGGACGCCGCCCTCCGCCTGGCGGAAGATCTGCTTGGGCCCCGGGTAGAGCACCTTGGTGGGCGAGAGCTTGATCCGCCCCTCGCCCTCGTAGGCCACCAGCTTGTAGACCACCCCGAGGCTGGGGGCGTCCTCCGAGACCACCAGGCGCGTGCCCACGCCGAAGCCGTCGATCGGCGCGCCGCTCTCCACCAGCTCCGCCACCCGCCACTCGTCGAGGTCGGACGAGGCGATGATCCGCACCCCGGTCAGGCCCGCCTCGTCGAGGATCCGCCGCGCCTCCCGCGCCTCGGCGCCGAGGTCGCCGGAGTCGATCCGGATCGCGCCCACCCGCAGCGGATCCTTCGCGCGCGTAGCCAGCTCCGCCACCAGGCGGACGCCCTCCCTCGTGTCCCAGGTGTCGACGAGGAGGGTGGAGCCCGGGTGGACGGTGGCGAAGCGCTCGAACGCGCGGCGCTCGTCGCCGAAGGCCTGGACGAAGCTGTGGGCCATGGTGCCGTAGACGGGGATGCCCCACCGCTGTCCCGCCTCCACCAGCGAGGTGCCGGCGAAGCCCGCGAGCCACGTGGCCCGCGCCACCTTCATCGCCGCGTCGTGTCCGTGGGCGCGGCGCGCGCCGAACTCCACCACCGTGCGGCCGCGCGCCGCCTCCACCACCCGCGCCGCCTTGGTGGCGATCACCGTCTGCACGTGGATCTGGTTGAGGAGCCAGGTCTCCGCGAGCTGCGCCTCGACGATCGGCGCCTCCACCCGGAGGATCGGCTCGTTGCCGAAGATCAGCGTCCCCTCCGGCACCGCCCAGACGTCGCCGGTGAAGCGGAGGCGCTCCAGCTCGGCGAAGAGGCGGTCGCCGAAGATCCCCAGGCCGCGCAGGTAGTCGAGATCCTCGGGCGCGAAGCGCAGCCCCTCCAGCCAGGTGAGCGCGTCGTCGAGGCCGCAGGCGATCGCGTAGCCGCGCCGCGGCGGCAGGTGGCGGAAGTAGAGCTCGAAGGTGGCCCTGCCGGTGCAGCCCGCGGCCAGGTAGGCCTCGGCCATGGTGAGCTCGTAGAGGTCGGTGAAGAGCGCGTGGCTCAAGGATGGGCCTCCGCCCCGAGGATTTCGCTGCTCTCCACCAGCCGGGCGCCGCGCTCCTCCATCTCGGCGAAGGCACGCTCGCTGTCGCCGGGCTGGAGATCGATCCCCCGGCAGGCGTCGCGGATCACCCAGGTGTCGAGCCCGAGCCTGCGGGCGTCGCGCACCGAGTAGAGGACGCAGTAGTCGGTGGCCAGGCCGCAGATCGCCACCTTCCGGATCCCGCGCTCCTCCAGGTATTCGGCGAGCCCGGTGGAGCGGCGGTGGGCGTTGTCGAAGAAGGCGCTGTAGCTGTCCACGCGCGGATCGACGCCCTTCTTGAAGACCGCGGCGAAGCGGGAGGTGTCGAGCTCCGGCGAGAACGCCGCGCCCCGGGTCCCCTGCACGCAGTGGGGGGGCCAGAGCACCTGCTCGAGCCCGTCGAGGAGGATCGTCTCGCCCACCTTCCGGCCCGGGTGGTTGCTGGCGAAGCTCCCGTGGTCCGGCGGGTGCCAGTCCCTGGTCGCCACCACGAGGGGGAAGCAGCGGATCAGCCCGTTGATGAGGGGAACGATCTCGTCGCCTCCCGGCACGGCGAGGGCGCCGCCGGGGAGGAAGTCGTTCTGGATGTCCACGACGATCAGCGCACGCATCCCGGTTCAAGATGGGGGTTGCGCCGCGCCGGTGAAAGGGGGCCGCCCGGTCGCGGTCAGGGCCAGTGGTTCCAGCCGTTGACCGCGTGGCACGAGTCGCCGATCAGGTCGAGCCACACCTGGCGCTGCGTCTCGCGCAGGCGATCCATCTGCTGGAAGGCGCCCAGGGAATCGAGCTGCCGCACGGCGAGGGCGAGCTGTCCGCGCGCGGTGTAGATGTCGCGGAGCTGCTCCGGCGACGGGGTGAAGCCCGCCTCCGCCTTGAGCCTGCCGGTGGTCTCGAGGAAGTGGCCGTAGAACTTGACCATCTGCGTGAGCACGGCGATCCGGTGATCGGGGCGCGCCTGGAGCGCCGCCTCGTACTGCGGCCGCTCGGAGCGCACGCGGTAGAAGAGCACCTCGATCTGCCGCTCCCAGCGCTTGCCCCAGCGGGCGCGCACCTCGGGGTGGCGCGCCCAGCTCCCCAGCGCCTGCACGAGGTGGAGGCCGCCGCACGGGTGGCTGTAGATCCCCTGCCGGTTCTTCGGGACGGAGGGGCTGCCCGCGTCCATTCCCGCGGCGAGGGCGGCGTTGGCCCGCTCCAGGTAGGCGAGCGCGTCGTCCATCACCTGGTTGAAGTCGATGGTGTCGCCGGTGCCGTTCTGGAAGACGGCGCCCTCGCCGGGCTTGAGGGTGCTCGCGAGGAGATCGAGGGTCCAGCCCACCTGCTCCCAGTAGTGGTCGTTGGAGGGGACGTGGTGGAAGCCGCGCCTGGCGCTCTCGACGAGCTGGGCGAGGCTCACCTTGCCGGCAGCGGTGTTCCAGGTGGTCCCCTGCTGCAGCCCCGCCTGGACCAGCGTCTTGACCAGCAGGTTGGGGTGGGCATCGGCCGGCGTGCCGTCGGCGGTCCGGGCCGGGAAGCCGTACGGTCCCACCCGCGGATCGTTCGCCTTCTGCAGGAAGTCGGCGACCATCGCCTGGGTCGCCCGCCTGCCGTCCCGCGCCCGGAAGTCGGCGCCGAGGCCGGTGACGCCGTGGGCGAGGGCCCAGGGGTTCTTCGGATCGGCGGCGTGGGTCCGGCACTGCCGGACGAGGAGCTCGTGCATCTCGTTCCGCGGCGCACGGGCCTTCGGCGCGGCCGCCGGTGCGGCGAGCGCCGGCGTGGCGGCGAGGAGGGCGGCGAGGAGGACGGGCAGGCGGTGGGTCTTCACGTCGACTCCCAACGGGTCGGAGCCGTGCTTCCTTCCCGCGCTCGGTGTGGGAGCGACCAGCGATACCACGTACGATCCGGCCCCTACAAATCGGCAGCGCGGCGGGGCAGGCGCACGGTGAAGGTGGTCCCTCCCTCCGCGGTCGATTCGACCTCGATCGATCCGCCGTGGGCCAGCGCGATCTGGTTGGCGATGTAGAGGCCGAGCCCCAGGCCGCGGGAGGTGCTCCGCTCCCGATGCGCGCCGCGCCGGAAGGGGTCGAAGAGGCTCGGGCGGATCTCCTCGGGGATGGGCGGCCCCTCGTTGTGGACGGAGAGGAGGAGGGTGCGCGGATCCTCCGCCTCGCGGAGGCAGATCGACACCGGGCCGCCGGGCGTCCCGTAGGAGATGGCGTTGCCCACCAGGTTGGAAAGGACCTGGGCGATCCGATCGGGATCGAAGTCGCCCCAGGTGTTGCCTGTGACGATCAGCCGGAACTCCACCTCCGGGTGCGTCGCCTCCATCTCGTCGAGGACGCGGTGGCAGACGCCGCGCAGATCGACGGAGCGCCGCTCGATGGGGATCCCGCCACCGAGCCGGCTGCGGGTGAGGTCGAGGAGGTCGGCGATCATCCGCTCCATCCGCTCCGCGGAGGAGAGGATCCGCCCCACCAGGCGCGCGTGCTTCTCCGGCAGGCCCTGCCGGAGGAGGAGGGCGGCGCTGCCGATCACCGCTGCCAGCGGGTTGCGAAGGTCGTGGCCGAGGATGCCGATGAACTGCTCGCGGAAGATCGCCTGCCGCTCGGCGATCTCCCGCGCCTGCTGCTGGGGCGTGATGTCCTGGAAGGCGGCCACCGCCGCGGTGATCGCCCCCGACTCGTTGCGGATCGGCGCGGCGTGGATCGCAACCGAGAGCGTCCTGCCGTCGGCGGTCCGCACGGTGATCTCCTCCCCCACCGTGAGCTCGCCGGTGCGCAGCGCGCGGGTGTGGGGCCAGTCCTCCGGCTCGAGGCGGCTGCCGCCCGCGCGGTAGCCGGTGAAGGCGCGGTGGTTGCCGAGCTTCGCGCCGACCCGAGGGCCGCCGAGCATGCGCACCGCCGCCTCGTTGACGAAGGAATAGGTGCCGTCCGCCTCCACGATCATCACGCCGATCGGCATCTGGCGCAGGACCGCGTCGAGGCGGCTCACCGCGCGCTCCTTCTGCACCCCCGCCTCGGCGAGCCACGTGCTGAGCTGGGTGACCCGCCGCTCCGCCTTCTCGCGCCGCGCCTCCTCCCGGGCGAGCCGCCGCGCCCGCTCCTCCGCCTCGCGCCGGCCGGTGAGGTCGCGCGTCACCTTGGCGAAGCCGATCAGCTCGCCGGTCTCCTCGTCGCGCAACGCGGTGATCACCACGTTGGCCCAGAAGCGCGAGCCGTCCTTGCGGACGCGCCAGCCCTCGTCCTCGATCCGCCCCTCCCTGCGGGCGATCTCCAGCTCCCTCTCCGGCTTTCCCGCCGCGCGGTCCTCCTCGGTGTAGAAGCGGGAGAAGTGCTTCCCGATGATCTCGTCGGCGGCGTAGCCCTTGAAGCGCTCGGCGCCCGGGTTCCAGGTGCGGACGTAGCCGTCCGGATCGAGGAGGAAGATGGCGTAGTCCCGGACGCTGTCCACCAGGTGGCGGAACTGTTCCGCGGTCGCGGAGCCGACCCCGACGGACGGCTCCGCGAACTCCTGCCTGGCGTCCTCCATCGCCCACCTCCACCCGGTGATTGTGGCGGCCCGCCACCGGACGTGCAAAAGGGGCAGGAACGGGAATTTCCAACGGATGGACACGTGCGCACCGATCGCCCCGGTGGCGCATCGGATACGCTGCGCGCGGAGGAACGATGGACGGAATCAGCCGCAGGAAGGCGCTCCAGCTCCTGGCCGCAGGTTCGGCAGCGGTGGCTGCGGGCGCGTCGTGCAAGCGACAGGAGGAACCGATGACGATCGAGAGCCAGCAGGATGCCGTCCTCGGGATGGAACGTCTCCAGTCCCCGTGGAAGACGCCCGACCCGTTCCTCTTCTGCGCCCACCACGACGACGCCTACCCGGCGGGCAACGAACGGATGGGTCCCGCCGCCTCGCTGGAGGGGAGGACGATCGGCCAGGACTTCGCCGGCAAGGACGGCTGGAACATGTACCACGGCAGGGAGGTGCCGGGCTTTCCCCAGCATCCCCACCGCGGCTTCGAGACGGTGACCCTCGTGCGGCGCGGGCTGCTCGACCACTCCGACTCGCTGGGCGCCCGCGCGCGCTTCGGGCGGGGCGACGTGCAGTGGCTCACCGCGGGGCGCGGGATCAACCACGCGGAGATGTTCCCGCTGGTGGAGCGCGACAGGCCCAACCCCCTCGAACTCTTCCAGATCTGGCTCAACCTCCCGCGGCGCTCGAAGATGGTGGCGCCCTACTTCTCGATGTACTGGAGCGAGGAGATCCCGCGGCTGGACCACCGCGACGCGGCGGGGCGGAAGACCGAGGTGGTGGTGGTCGCCGGCTCGGTCGGCGGCAGGCGGGCGCTGGCGCCGCCGCCCGACTCGTGGGCGGCGGACCCCGCCGCCGACGTGGCGATCTGGACCATCGACATGGAGCCGGGCGCCACCTGGGCGATCCCCGCCGCCGCGGCGGGGAGCAACAGGCGGCTCTACTTCTTCCGGGGAAGCGCGCTCCGGGTGGCGGGGATCGACGTGCCCGCCTACCACGCGGTCGATCTCCAGGCGGATCGCACCGTGCTCCTCGAGGCGGGGGCGGACGGGGCGGAGATCCTCGTGCTCCAGGGGCGGCCGATCGGCGAGCCGGTGGTGCAGTACGGCCCCTTCGTGATGAACACGCCCGAGGAGATCCGGCAGACGATCGTCGAATACCAGCGCACGCGCTTCGGCGGCTGGCCGTGGGAGAGCGACGCCCCCGTCCTCCCCAGGGAGGAGGGGCGGTTCGCCCGGCTGGTGGACGGCAGGATCGTCCGGCCCACCTGATCCGGGCGATCCACCGGGGGGGCGGCGTGGCGCACGGCTGCGCTCCCCCGAGGGGCCGTGTGCTCGGTTGACGATTCCACCCTCCATGCAGAGGTTGCCTCGGCCCGCCGCACCGGAGAGCAGACGAGGCCCCCCCGCCTCGGGTAGGGAAGGCCTGGAACGGGAACGCGGCGCGGTAGACGCGGACGGTGGACCGACGAGCGGCTTCTCTCGCGCCGGACTCGTCTCCGAAGGAGCGACTTGGAGACCCCGGTCAATCACAACCAGCTGACGCTCGAGCAGCGCGCGGTGCTCCTCGTCGACAGCGTGCGCGACTACGCGATCTTCTTCGTCTCGCCGCAGGGACGGATCGAGAGCTGGAACGCGGGCGCCCGGATGCTCAAGGGGTACACCGCGGCGGAGATCGTCGGCGAGCCGGTGAGCCGCTTCTACACCGCGGAGGATCGGGAGGCGGGGCTGCCGGAGCGGCTGCTCCGCATCGCCGCGGAGCAGGGGCGGGTGGAGACCGAGGGGTGGCGCGTCCGCAGGGACGGCAGCCGGTTCTGGGCGGACGTGGTGATCACCGCGCTGCGGGACGAGAAGGGCGACCTGCAGGGCTTCGCGAAGATCACCCGCGATCGCACCGACAGGAAGCGTCTCGAGGAGGAGCGCGTGCGCCGGGTGCAGGCGGAGGAGGCGCTCCGCCTGCGCGATCAGTTCCTCTCCATCGCCTCCCACGAGCTGCGCACGCCGCTCACCGCGCTCCAGCTCCAGCTCGAGGATCTGCGCCTGCGGCTCGCCGGCGCGGACGGGAAGATCCAGCAGCGCATCGGCAGGGCGCTGCGGAGCGGCGAGCGGATGGCGGCGTTGATCGACGCCCTGCTCGACGTGGCGCGGATCTCCACGGGCCGGCTCACATTCACCCGGGAACCGTTCGATCTCGGCGAGGCGGTGGGCGAGGTGGTGGAGCGCTTCTCCAGCGCGGCGGCGAACGCGGGCTGCGAGCTGTCGCTGGAGATCGAGCCGGGGATCGTCGGCGCCTGGGATCGCCTGCGCATCGAGCAGGTGGTGGTCAACCTCCTCTCCAACGCGATGAAGTTCGGCGCGGGCGCGCCGATCCGCGTGGCGCTCCAGCGATGCGGCGCAGGCGCGCGCCTCGAGGTGCGCGACCACGGACCCGGCGTGCCCGCGGAGGATCTCGTGCGCATCTTCGGCAGGTTCGAGCGGTCCACCAGCGAGCGGCACCACGGCGGGCTCGGGCTCGGCCTCTACGTCACCCACGAGATCGTGGCGGGCCACGGCGGAACCGTGGAGGCGCGCAACGCGCCCGGCGGCGGCGCCCTCTTCATCGTGCAGCTTCCGGTCGAGCCCGTCGGAGCGGACGGGGGTCGGAAGGCCGGTTGATGGGCAGCAGGGTGCTCGTCGCGGAGGACGACGCGGCCATCCGCGATTCGCTGGGGGAGATCCTGGAGGACGCGGGCGACGACGCGGTGGGCGCCTGCAACGGCCGCCAGGCGCTGGAGATCCTGGGCGCGCCGGGGCCGCGCCCGGCGCTCATCCTCCTCGACATGACGATGCCGGTGATGGACGGCGCCGCCTTCCGCACGGCGCAGCGCGCCACCGCCGGCCGCGCGGAGATCCCGGTGATCGTCTTCTCCGCCGACCGCGATCTCTCGCGAATCTTCGACGCTCTCCACGTCCAGGGCGTCTTCCACAAGCCCCTTCCCCTCGCCGAGCTCCTGGCGACCATCGCGCGGTTCTGCCGCGCCGCCTGAAAGCGGGCGCTCCACCTTTCCCACGCCGGATCCGGGGGACGCCAAGCCGCAGCGCTCCTGCACCCCTGCGCCGATTCCCCGCAACCCGGCGCTGGCGGATCGCTCCGCGGTGGGGTCGGATCCGCGGGCAGGATCTGCGCACCGGGTGGGTGTTTCTCGCACCCCAGAAGGGTTAGAGATCCTAATTCTCATAGCAATCCAAACGAATTGTGTTTACTCTCGGCGAACGTCACGGGGAGGTTCCGCGTCCATGTCGTCGTTCGCACATCGCCGGCGCTTCCTGGCCGGCTTCGGCGCCGCGCTCCTGGCGGCGCCCTTCGTCGACCTGCTCGCCACGCCGGCACGGGCGGCAGGTGCCGCCCGACCGAAGCGGCTGCTCGTGTTCTTTACCCCCAACGGCACCATCCACCGGTTCTGGCGCCCGCAGGGTGGGGAGACCGACTTCACCTTTCCGCCCGGATCGATCCTCGAGCCGCTCCAGGCGCAGCGCAGCAAGGTGATCCTCCTCGACGAGCTCGACTTCCACGAGGCGGACAACCACGCGCCGGGCATGAAGGCGATGCTCACCAACAACGGCACCGCCGGTGACGTGGGCGGCGGCAAGAGCATCGACCAGTTCATCGCCGAGCACGTGGGCGGATCCACGCGCTTCCGTTCGCTGGAGTTCGGCGTCCAGACCAGCTCCTGGGGCGCGGGCGATCAGACGCGGATCAGCTACGCGGGGCCCAACGTCTACGTCTCGCCCGACGACGATCCGCTGGGTGCGTGGACGCGGATGTTCGGCGATCTGGCGGGCGGTCCCGAGGCGGCGGCGAAGCTGCGCCAGCGGCGCAGGAGCGTGATCGATCTCGCCCGCGCGGAGCTCGCCGATCTGCGCGGGCGGCTGGGGCCCGCGCAGCGCGCCAAGCTCGACGTCCACCTCGAATCGCTCCGGCAGGTGGAGCTGGGGATCACCGGCGGCGACCAGGGGAGCTGCACCGCCCCGGTGCCGCCGGAGCGCGTCGGCATCTACCAGAACGACCTCTTCCCGGCGCTCACCCGGGCGCAGATCGACCTGGCGGTGCAGGCCCTCGCCTGCGGCCTCACCAACGTCGCCTCGATCCAGCTCTCCCACACCGTCGGCGATCGGGTCTACTCGTGGGTCGGCGTCACCGAGGGGCACCACTCCCTCTCCCACACCGACGACAACAACACCGCGAAGGTGGCGGAGTTCGTCACCGCCGAGCGGTGGAACACCGAGCAGTTCGCCTACCTCCTCGAGAGGCTCGATTCGCTCCCCGATCCGCAGGGAGGCACGCTCCTCGACTCCACCCTGGTGCTCTGGGCCAAGGAGCTGGGGGACGGCCGCCTCCACACCTGCAAGTCGGTCCCGTGGGTCCTCGCCGGCGGCGGCCTCTCCACCGGGCGCTACCTCAGGCTCGGTGGCGCGAAGCACGCGCAGGTCCTGGTCTCCATCTGCCACCGCTTCGGCCTGACCAACCAGACCTTCGGCAACCCTGCCGCGGGGAGCGGCGGGCTGGGGGTGCTCTCGTGATCCGGACGCTCGTGGCGATGGGGGTGGCGCTCCTCCTCGCCGGCTGCGGCTCGATCGTCCAGCCGGTGGAGGGGAGCGCCCGGGACGGTGGCGGCGGCAGGGGCGGCATTCCCGGCGGCGGCGTTCCCGGCGGCGGCGGTGGCGGCGGCGGCGCCGGGCCCGGCGGCCCTTCCGGTTGCGCGGACGATCCGGTCTTCTTCACCGACCGGGTGTGGAACCCGATCCTCGAGCCGCGCTGCCTCACCTGCCACATCGCGGGTGGCACCGCGAAGGACACGCGGCTGGTGCTGGTGCCGGAGAGCAACCCCGACTGGCTGGCGATCAACCAGGCCGCTTTCCGTGCCGCGGCGGCGCTGGAACACGAGGGCGAGCCGCTCCTCCTCCTCAAGCCCACCGGCCTCCACCCCGCCGGCCACACCGGCGGCAAGGTGATCGAGCCGGGAAGCCAGGCGGCGCGGGATCTCGAGCACCTGGTCGCGTGGGTGCGCGGCGAGATCCCCTGCGGCGACGAGACCGGCGGTGGCGGCAGCGGCGGGGGCGGCCTGCCGCCGATCGCCTGCGAGGACGAGGCGGGCCCGCGCCTGCTCCGGCGCCTCTCCCACGCGGAGTACCGCAGGACCATCGCCGATCTCCTCGGCCTGGAGGCGGAGCGCGCCGGGAGCTTCGCGCCCGACCCGGCGGTGCGCGGCTTCGCCAACGAGGCGGGGGCGCTGCAGGTCGATCCGCTCCTCGCCGATCAGTACCGCGCCTCCGCAGAGGAGCTGGCGGCGGCGGCGGTGGCCACGCGCCTCGACCAGATCATCCCCTGCCACCGCGAGGCGAGCGCGGAATGCGCGGCGTCCCTGATCCACGACTTCGGCCTGCGCGCCTTCCGCCGGCCGCTCACCACCGAGGAGCAGCGGCGCTACGCCGATCTCTTCGTGGAGGTGGCGGAGGAGGACGGCTTCGCCGAAGGGGTGCGCTGGGTGATCACCGCCATCCTCCAGTCGCCCCACTTCCTCTACCGCTCGGAGCTGGGCAGCCGCAGCGGCGACGGGCTCTACACCCTCGGCCCCTGGGAGCTGGCCACCCAGCTCGCCTACCTCTTCACCGGCTCGACGCCGGACGCGGAGCTGCTCGCCGCGGCGGCGAGCGGCGCCCTCGCCACCGAGGCGGGGCTGCGGGCGCAGGTGGAGCGGCTCGCCGCCCATCCCCGCTCGAAGGAGACGATGTCCGCCTTCTTCACCAGCTGGCTCGAGCTCGAGCGGCTGCAGACGGTGCCGCGCGACGCCGCGATCCATCCCGCGCTCACCCCGGCGATCCGCACCGCGATGGAGGGGGAGATCGCCCGGGTGGTCGCCGACCTGGTGGAGAGCGACGCCACCCTCGCCGACGCGCTCACCCTGGAGCGCTCGTGGATGACCGACGAGCTCGCCGCCTACTACGGCATCGCCCCGGGGACCGGTCCCGCGGACGAGGCGGGATTCCGCCGCGTCTCCACCGCCGGGACGCCGCGCCGCGGCCTCCTCGCCCTGGGCGGCGTGCTGATGACCCACGCGCTCCCCACCGGCTCCTCGCCGATCCACCGCGGGCTCCTGGTGCGCGAGCGCTTCCTCTGCACCGACCTGCCGCCGCCGCCCGCCAACCTCGACACCTCGCCGCCGCCGGTGGATCCCGCGCTCTCCACCCGCGAGCGCTACGCGCGCCACGCCTCCGACGAGGCCTGCGCGAGCTGCCACGACCTGATCGATCCCATCGGCTTCGCCTTCGAGCACTTCGACGGCGGCGGCCGCTGGCGGGAGCGGGACGGCGCCCACGAGATCGACGACAGCGGCGCGATCGTCCGCTCCGTCTCCACCGACGGCACCTTCCACGGGGTGCAGGGGCTGGCGGAGAAGCTCGCGGCGAGCCGCGAGGTGGAGCGCTGCTTCACCGGGATGTGGACAGCCTGGGCCCTGGGGATGGCGCAGAGCGACGCCCTCGCCTGCGCGCTGCAGGAGAAGTTGCCCGCGGGTGGCGGGATCGCCTCGCTCCGCCGGGCGGTGACCGAGCTGGCCCACTTCCGGACCCGCAGGGGCGGCGCGGAGGAAGGCAACGCGCCGGCGCCCGCGGTCGATCCCGGGCCGGTGGCGATCGCCTGGACGCCGCCCACGGTCTCGCTGGTGATCGACGAGACCGGGCGCTGGGGGAGCCGTTACTGCGTGGACGCGACCGTGACCAACCGCAGCAACGAGACGCTCGCCTGGCAGGTGGAGACGGAGGTCGAGGGGACGATCACCGACCTGTGGAGCGCGGTCTCCGCGCCGGGTGCGGACGGGAAGACGATCTTCTCGGGCGTGAGCTGGAACCGGGAGCTGGCGCCGGGCGCCTCCACCACCTTCGGCTGGTGCGCCCAGTAGCGCGGGCGGGCGCGCTGGCGGCGCAACCGCGGCGCTCCGCTGCCCGGCTGCCGGGGCGGAGGCGGCGGCCGGGCAGACGCAGCACCGCGCGGGAGCGGGGCGCGGCTCACGCGAGGTCGAAGAGAAGCGCCTCGGTCTCCTCGGACGCCTCCAGGACGAGGCGCGTCGCCTCCGCCGCGGAGAGGGAGGCGCCGTCGCCCGCCTGGAGCAGGGCGCCGTCGAGCTTCGCCGCGCCGCGGGCGATCTGCACCCAGGCGTGCCTGCCGGCGGGGAGCTCGTACGTGGCGCGTTCGCCCGGTCCGAGGAGCGTGGCGTGGAGCTTCACGTCCTGGTGGATCCGCATCGAGCCCGCCTCGCCCGTGGGCGAGACCACCAGCCGGAACCGCCCGCGCCGCTCCTCCTCGGGAAAGGCGCGCTGCTCGTAGGAGGGGGGCAGGCCGCGCCTCTCGGGCAGGATCCAGATCTGGAGGAAGTGGAGCGGCTCGTCGGTCCGGTTCATCTCGCTGTGCATCACGCCGGTGCCCGCGGTCATCCGCTGCATCTCACCCGCGCGCAGCGTCCCCACCGTTCCCAGGCTGTCCCGGTGCTCGATCGCGCCGGAGAGGACGTAGGTGACGATCTCCATGTCCCGGTGGCCGTGGGGACCGAAGCCCGTGCCGGGCGCTACGCGGTCCTCGTTGATCACCCGGAGGGCGCGGAAGCCCATGTGCGCCGGGTCGTAGTACCCGGCGAAGGAGAAGGTGTGGTGGCTGTCGAGCCACCCGTGGTTGGCGTGGCCGCGATCGCCCGCCCTGCGCACCGTGATCACCGTTCGTCTCCTCTCTCCTGCCGCGCCGACGGTGCGAGCCACCGCCGCGCCGGCTCCTGCCAGGGCGGCCCCCGCGAGGAGGCCGCGGTGGGTGAAACCGCCTTCGCTCACGCTGCCTCCGGACGGGGCTCTTTGTCGAGGAAGCCCGCGCGATCGTCGCGGGCGGTCTACCGCGGTTTCGAGGCGCGCCCCGTCGAACTCCACCGCGGCACCCGTCGCCGCGCGCATCGTTCGCTCCTGCGTTCGGGGCCTTCCTGCGCCCTCGCGAACCGCACCGTCGCGATCCCGGGGGACGGCCCGGGTGGAACATCCTGCTTCAACGATGAAGCTCGACGAGATCCGTTTCAGGCCAGGAGGGGAGGGACGCCGATCCTGGCGGTCGACCCGCCACCTGCCCGCCCGGGTGAAGGCTTTCGTCGGCTTCCTGCAGGAACGGATGGCCCGCTGACGGCAGAGCCGCCATCCTGTGGATCGCGACAGATCGGCGGGAAGGCGACCCGCGGGAGGAGCGATGCGCGTCGTCGAAGCGGAGATCGCGCCGCCGACGAAGGAATTGGTGGGCGGCTTCGAGGTACGCCGCGCCCTTCCTTCGCTGCAGCGGCGCACGGTGGGCCCCTTCGTCTTCTTCGACGAGATGGGGCCGGCGATCCTCGGTCCCGGGCGCGGCCTCGACGTGGCGCCCCATCCGCACATCGGGCTGGCAACCGTCACCTATCTCTTCGAAGGGGAGCTCCTCCACCGGGACAGCCTGGGGACCGTCCAGCCGATCCGCCCCGGCGAGGTGAACTGGATGACCGCGGGGCGGGGGATCGTCCACTCCGAGCGTACGCCGCCCGGGCTGCGGCAGGTGGAGACGCGCCTCTTCGGCATCCAGACCTGGCTGGCGCTGCCGCGGGAGCGGGAGGAGGACGAGCCGGCCTTCGCCCATTTTCCCGCCGCGGCGCTGCCGGTGGTGGAGGGGGAGGGGCTGCGGCTGCGGGTGATCGCCGGATCGTTCGCCGGCGCCACCTCGCCGGTGCGCGCCGCCTCGGCGACGCTCTACGTGGAGGCGCGCCTCGATCCCGCCGCGGTACTGGCCCTCCCCACCACGTACGCGGAACTGGCGATCTACGTGGTGGAGGGGACGATCGAGCTGGGCGGCGACAGCTACGGGCCCAACCGCCTCCTGGTCCTCGCGCCCCGCGCCGCGCCGATGCTCCGGGCGGAGGGCGCGGCGCGGGTGATGGTCCTCGGCGGCGATCCGATCGACGGCCCGCGCCACCTCTGGTGGAACTTCGTCTCGAGCAGCAGGGAGCGGATCGAGCAGGCGAAGGCCGACTGGGGGGCGGGGCGCTTCCCCCGCGTACCGGGGGAGGGCGAGTTCATCCCCCTCCCCGGTCCCGGCCAGCCGGCCACGGTCCGCTATCCGTGACCGCCGCTCACTGGATCAGCCCGTGGGGGTCGAGGACGAACTTCCGCGCGGCGCCCTTGTCGAACTCCTGGTAGCCGCGGGGCGCGTCGTCCAGCGGGATGACCGTGGCGTTGACGATCTTCCCGATCTGCACCCGGTCGTGGAGGATCGCCTCCATCAGGTAGCGGTTGTAGCGGAGCACCGGCGTCTGGCCGGTGAAGAAGGCCTGCGATTTGGCCCAGCCGAGGCCGAAGCGGAGGCGCAGCGAGCCGTGCCTGGCCGCCTCGTCCTTCGCCCCGGGATCCTCGGTGACGTAGAGGCCGGGGATGCCGATCCGGCCCGCCGGCGCGGTGATCCCCATCAGCGAGTTGAGGACGGTGGCGGGCTTCTCCTTCGCCGCCTCGGCGCCGTGGCCGTGGGCCTCGAAGCCCACCGCGTCGATGGCGCAGTCCACCTCCCGCGCGCCGATCACCTGCTCAATCAGATCCTCGAGCTGGTCGCTCTTCGTCAGATCGATGGGCACGAATCCCACCGACTTCGCGTGCTGGAGCCGCTCCTGCTGCATGTCGCCGATCATCACCACCGCCGCGCCGAGAAGCTGCGCCGACGCGGCGGCGGCGAGGCCCACCGGACCGGCGCCCGCCACGTAGACCGTCTTGCCCACGCCGACGCCCGCGTTGACCGCGCCGTGGAAGCCGGTGGGGAAGATGTCGCTGAGCATGGTCAGGTCGCGGATCTTCTCCATCGCCTGCGCCTTGTCGGGGAAGGGGATGAGCTGGAAGTCGGCGTAGGGGACCATCACGTACTCCGCCTGCCCGCCGATCCAGCCGCCCATGTCCACGTAGCCATAGGCGCCGCCCGCCCGCGCCGGGTTGACGTTGAGGCAGACGCCGGTGTTCTGCTCGCGGCACATGCGGCAGCGGCCGCAGGAGACGTTGAACGGGACGGTGACCAGGTCGCCGACCTCGAGGAACTCGACGTCGCGCCCCTTCTCCACGATCTCGCCGGTGATCTCGTGGCCGAGCACCAGCCCGACGGGCGCGGTGGTCCTGCCGCGCACCATGTGCTGGTCCGAGCCGCAGATGTTGCTCGAGACCACCTTGAGGATCACCCCGTGCTCGATCTTCTTCCCCTGCGGGTTCTCCATCTTCGGCCAGGGGATCGACTGCACTTCGACCTTGCCGGGGCCGAGGTAGACCACGCCACGGTTGCTCGCCATCTCGCCTTCCTCCCGGTCAGAATGCAGCGGCGCCCGCCATCGCCACTTCGTGGTCCTGATCGCCGCTACCGCCGCTGACGCCCACCGCGCCGACCACCTTGCCGTTGCGCCGGAGCGGAACGCCGCCGGCGAAGATCATCACCCGCCCGCCGTTGGAGGCGTGGATGCCGAAGAACTGGCCGCCCGACTGGGAGTGGGCGGCGAGGTCCTTCGTGGCGATGTCGAAGGCCCGCGACGTCCACGCCTTCTTGATCGAGATGTCGATGCTGCCCAGCCAGGCGCCGTCCATCCGCACGTGGGCGACCAGGTTGCCCCCCTCGTCCGCCACGGCGATGTTCATCGGCTGCCCGATCTCCCGCGCCTTCTTCTCTGCCGCCGCGATGACGCGGCGTGCGTCGTCCAGCGTGACCATGCGCACCTCCCTCTCGTTGCGCGGGAAGGGTGGCAGCCACGACCGGGGGTGCAAACCGCCTATCGGGAGCGGTCCCGTGGGGGGGAACCCTGCGCGCGCCGCGCCTTCCGCTCCAGGTGGAGCTTGCGGGCGCGGAGGAGGAGGGCGACGCCGAACCAGGTGGCGAGGAGGATGAGCGGGTAGACCAGCACCCGCGGGAAGAAGATCAGCAGCGCCGCTACCGCGAGGAGGGCGAGGCCCGCCACCAGCATCAGCCGCATCTCCGCCGGCTCGAGGACGCGGCGATCGGTGAAGGCGGCGCCCAGCGCGTGGCCGGCGCGGAGGGCGCCCGCCACCGCGGTGCTGCCGCGGGCATTGGTGGCGCCGCTGCCGAGCCGGTGGGTGCCCGCGGCCCGGCGCCGCCCGTGCCTGCGGCGGGGCCAGTCCTCGAGGACGATCTCGGTGGAGTAGTCGAGGTCGCGCAGGTAGAGCTCCTCCATCTCCGCGCCGATCCGCTCGTCCTCGATCAGCGCGTCGAGCTCGCAGTTGGCGATCCAGCTCGAGACGTTGAGGTTGGTGGAGCCGATGCGGGACCAGCGGCCGTCCACCACCGCCGTCTTGGCGTGGAGCATCGAGCCGTTCCACTCGAAGATTCGCACCCCCGCCTCGAGGAGGGTGCGGTAGCCGGCGCGGGAGACCTGCTGCACCAGCGGGATGTCCGAGCTGTCCGGCAGGAGGAGGCGCACGTCGACCCCCGCCTTCGCCGCCGCCCGCAGCGCCTGCACGTGGACGGTGACGCCGGCGAAGTAGGCGTCGGTGATCCAGACCCGCTTGCGTGCCACCGCCGCCAGCATCTGGTCGAGGCGGAGCATGCCCGCGGTGGAGGGGACGGTGGCGATGATCCGCACCCCCACGTCGCCGGCGGGATGGAGGGCGCTGGCGGCGGGGAGATCCTCCTCGGGGAGGGGCGGGCCGCACATCGCCCAGGTCTGGGCGAAGGCCTGCTCCACGTCCGCCACCGCGGGCCCCCGGATCTCCACGCCGGTGTCGCGCCAGGGCTCGATCCCCTTCGCCGGATCGCCGACCCACGGCTTGCCCACGCAGAGGCCGGTGACGAAGCCCACGCGGCCGTCCACCGCGAGCATCTTGCGGTGGTCGCGGGAGACCCAGGCGAGGGGCGAGTCGAAGCGCGGCGGGTTGTAGCAGCGCACCTCCACGCCGCCGTCGCGTAGGCGCTTCCAGTAGGCGGCGGAGGCCTTGGTGAGGCAGCCGAGCCAGTCGTAGATCACCCGCACCCGCACGCCGTTGCGGGCGGCGGCGAGGAGCGCGTCGGCGAAGAGGGCGCCGATCTCGTCGTCGGTGACGATGTAGTTCTCGAAGTGGACGTGGCGCTCCGCCGCCTCGATCGCCTTCAGCCAGGCGGGGTAGTTCTCCGCGGCGTCCTTGAGGACGCGCACCGCGTTCCCCTCCACCAGCGGGGCGCCCGCCGCGCGGGAGAAGGCCTGATCGGCGATGGTGCGCAGGGGCTGGAGCGGCGCGCCGGTGGCGGGGATCAGGGCGTCTTCCGGGAGGTGGACGGGGGCGCGCGCCATCGGGATTGGAACCTCGGGGGGACCATTTCCCCTCCCCTCCGCATTGCCCGGCGCTCGCCAGGAAGCAAGGCCAAAGAGGCCGCCGCCCGCCCCGCCGTCTGTCGATTTCGCGGGCCCGGCCGTGCTATCAGCCGGAAATGACACCTCCGTCCCATCGCTTCCGCTTCTTCCGCGCCGGCGGCTTCGATCAGGTCCTCCTCGACCGCGGCGAGGACCTCCGCGCTCTCGAACGCCTCGATCCCAAGCTCTGGGTCGCCCTCGCCTGTCCGGTGGAGGGGCTGGAGTTCGACGAGAAGACCCTGCGCCTCGTCGACCTCGACGGCGACGGCAGGATCCGCGTCCCCGAGATCCTCGCCGCGGTGCAGTGGGCCACCGCGGTCCTCCGCGACGCCGACCAGCTCGTGGCGGGTGGCGACACCCTCGCCCTCGACGCGATCGACGACACGCATCCGGACGGCGCGCTGATCCTCGCTTCGGCGCGGCAGATCCTCGCCGGCCTCGGCAAGGCCGGCGCGCAGGCGATCTCGCTGGAGGACGCGGCGGACACCGCGCGGCTCTACGCGCAGCTCAAGCGAAACGGCGACGGCGTGGTGCCCCCGGAGGCGGCGGACGACGAGGAGAGCGCCGCGGCGATCCGCGACATCCTCGACTGCATGGGCGGCGCCGCCGACCGCTCCGGCAGGCCGGGCGTCGATCGCGCCACCCTCGACGCCTTCTTCGAGGCGGCCGCCGCCTGCGACGCCTGGTGGCGCCGGGCGGAGGCGGAGGAGGCGACCGTGCTCCCCCTCGGCAAGGGGACCGAGGCGGCGGCAGCGGCGATCGCCGCGGTGCGGGAGAAGGTGGACGACTGGTTCACCCGCAGCAGGATGGCCGCCTTCGATCCCCGCGCGCGCGGCCCGCTCAACAGGAGCGAGGCGGCGTACGAGGCGGTGGCGGCGGGGCTCCTCTCGCCCACCGGCGAGGAGGTGGCCTCCTTCCCCCTGGCGCAGGTGGTCCCCGACGCGCCCCTCCCGCTGGAGGAGGGGCTCAACCCCGCGTGGGCGGAGCGGATCGAGGCGGCGCGCCGGCTGGCGATCGAGCCGCTCCTCGGGCCCCGCAAGGTGATCACCGCGGCGGAGTGGCGCGAGGTGAAGGCGCGCCTCGATCCCTTCGTCGCCTGGTCCGGATCCAACGCCGGCGCGGCGGTGGCGAAGCTGGGGATCGAACGGGTGCGCGCGCTGCTCGGGAGCGGCGTGCGCGAGCGGCTCGCAGCGCAGATCGCCGCGGACGAGGCGCTCGCCGGCGAGGTGGCGGGGATTGCCCTGGTGGAGAAGCTCCTCCGCTACAAGCGGGATCTCTACCGGCTCCTCTGCAACTTCGTCTCCTTCTCCGACTTCTACGGGCGGAAGAAGGCGGTCTTCCAGGCGGGCACCCTCTACCTCGACAGGCGGAGCTGCGACCTCTGCGTGGAGGTGGCCGATCCCGAGGCCCACGCCGCCCTCGCCTCGCGGAGCAACACCTGCCTCGCCTACTGCGAGTGCACCCGCAAGTCGGATGGCAGGAAGAAGTTCATCGTGGCGGCGATCACCGACGGCGACGGCGTCGATCTGGCGGTGGGGCGCAACGGCGTCTTCTTCGACAGGAAGGGCGCCGACTGGGACGCGAAGGTGATCAAGCTGGTGGAGCACCCGATCAGCGTCCGCGAGGCGTTCTGGACGCCGTACCGGAAGATCGGCCAGCTCATCGGCAGCCAGATCGAGAAGCTCGCCGCGGCGCGGGACAAGGAGGTGCACGAGCAGGCGGCGGCGCGGATCGCCGAGACCGCCACCCGGGTCGAATCCGCGGCGCCCACCGCGGCGGCGCCCACCGCGGGCCAGCAGGCCTTCGACGTGGCGCGCTTCGCCGGCATCTTCGCCGCGATCGGCCTCGCCATCGGCGCCATCGGCTCGGCGCTGGCGGCGGTGGTGAGCGGCTTCCTCCAGCTCGCCTGGTGGCAGATGCCGCTGGCGATCCTCGGCGTGCTCGCCCTCGTCTCGGGGCCGTCGATGATCCTCGCCTGGCTCAAGCTCCGCGGCCGCTCCCTCGGCCCGATCCTCGACGCCAACGGCTGGGCGGTGAACAGCCGCGCCCGGATCAACATCCCCTTCGGCGGCTCGCTCACCGCGATGGCCACCATCCCCGCCCACGCGCAGCGGCAGCTCACCGATCCCTGGGCGGAGCCGAAGCACCGACTGGCCACCGCCGCCGCGGTGATCCTGGTGCTGGCGGCGCTCGCCGCCTTCGCCTGGCTGGGCGGCTACGGCGAGCAGCTCACGAGCGCGCTGGCGCAGTAGCGCGCGCCTGCCTGCGGAAGGCGCGCTCGTCGCGCTCGTCGAAGGGCAGGTGGGGGTGGAGCCGGCGGAACGCCGCGGGCTCCAGCGCCCACCGCTCGTCGAACGGCGCGGCGCCGCCTGCAGCGCTCGCCTGCCGGTGGAGGGCGCGGAAGTCGATCCCGAGGCGGTGGGGCGAGCCGCGCATCGTCGCGGCGAAGGCGAGGCGCGCGGCGATCGCCGCCTCGTCGAGGGGCTTGCCGATCGCGTAGAGGACGCGCCCCTCGGGATCGAGGACCAGGGTGACGCCGCCGCGGATCGGCACCTGCGTTCCGCACGGAAGCCGGCGCCGCACCGTCTGCACCAGCTCGGCGACGAAGCCGAAGCGGGGATCGCCCGCCGGGCTGGTCCTGCCCACGCACTCGAAGGAGTGGCTGTGGATCGGGATCCCCGGCGCCAGCCCCAGCGCCGCCCGGTGCTCGTTGGCGAAGGCGTGGAGGAGGCGGGCGTTGCGGCTCCCGCGCCGGGGATCGCGCCGGCGCAGGAGCACGTCGAACGTGAGGCCGGCGCAGCGGGGCGGGTCGCCGGTGAACGGCGGCGGCTGCCAGCACAGGGCGGAGACGGTGGGCGGCAGATCCGGCGGGAGCAGGGAGCGGCGCCGGAAGGCCCCGACGATCGCCTCGCGCCAGCCCTGCCGATCCTCCGGCACCGCCTCCAGGTCGGCGGTGAGGAGGGCGCGGAGGTAGTCGCCGAAGGTGACGCCCACGGGCGGGCAGTAGTCGAGGGCGCGGATGCACAGGGAGAGGAAGCGCCGCGCCACCTTCGCCGCCTCCGCCGCGAGGCGCGCGGCGAGGGGCTCGGGGATCGGCTCCCGCGGATCGCCGCAGCGGGCGAGCTCGAAGAGATCCGCGGTCCGCTTCGCGTAGATGGCGAAGAAGGCGTCGAAGACCGCGGCGACCAGCACCGATCCGCGGGCGTGGGGATCGAGGGCGGCGGCGTCGCCCTCGGCGCCGAGGGCGGAGCGGAGCGCGCGGCCGAGGCCGAGCGCCTCCCCGAACTGGCGCGCCAGCTCCACCAGCGGATTTCCCGCGCCGGGGAGCGGCTCGTGGATCCTGCCGCCGGTGCGCCGCACCGTCTCGAGGAGCGCCTCGGGGAAGGCGAAGTGCTGGAAGAGGGCCACCAGATCGGCGAGCGCCTCGTGGAAGGCGAGGGTGTCGTCGGAGGCCGGCTCGCGGAAGTAGCGGCGGAGGCCGTCCACCAGCGCGTGGGTGGTCTCGTGGGCGACCACGTCGTGGGAGAGGCAGGCGAAGATCCGCTCCCCCGAGGGCGCAGCGAAGTGGCCGAAGACGAGGGCGCGCAGCTCGCTCTCGTACCAGGCGTTGGCCTCCTCCACCCCGTGGGGAAGGATGCGCAGGGGGCGATCCGCGCGCTGGTTGCGGTCGAAGGACCAGCGCACCCGCCGCCCGAGGGCCAGCTCGAAGTTGCGGATGGTCCAGCTGGCGATGGCGAAGGCCATCTGCTGGTGGAAGAAGGGATGGCCGGGATCGGGATCGAGGCCGCCGCCGCGCAGCCGGGGATCGTCGAGATCGACCGGCGCCCAGTAGCGATCGCCGGCGGCGTCGTAGTCGATCACCGCCACCCGGCCCCCGGCGGGGCCGGGGCGGAGCGGCTCCCAGGGGAGGCGGAGCGCCAGCAGGTTGGCGGGGCCGCTGCCGCCGCCGGGATCGAAGGCGAAGGCGCGGAGCGGCCGGAAGATCGGATCCTCCGCCGCCACCGCCCCGCTGCCCGCAGCCGCCGCGTTCATCGCTGCAGGCGCTGGCGCCTGGGGCCCGGCGCCGCCACCTCCCGGCGCATTCCCCAGCCCTCGAGGGGATCGACGGTGCGGGTGGCGAGGACGAAGCCCGGCTCGATCGCCACGTTGGCCCGGGGCGCGCCGGCGAAGCGCAGCTTGCGCTCGAAGGTGGGCCGGTAGCCGAAGAGATCGCGATCCACGTGGTGGAGCCAGCAGAACGGCGTCAGCGTCCCCTTTTCGGTGATCCAGTGGTCCGAGGCGGTGCTGTCGTAGACCACCTGGAGGGAGAGGCCGGGATCGGTGAGATCGATCGCCGGCACGTCGGTGGTGGCCTCGAGGACGATCTTCGAGCCCTGCTCGCTGGAGATGATGAGCGTGGTGTTGCCCGAGACGATCCGGGAGGTGACCACCTTCCAGTCGTCGTTCCAGCTCCCCTTCTTCGAGCGCTGCACCACCTCGGAGCCCACGTCGGCCAGGTTGCGGATCCGCTCGTAGGTGCAGCCCGCCACCGCGTAGTAGACCGAGAAGTCCGCGTGGAAGGTGAGCTCGAGGCGGGCGCGCGCGGTCACCGCGCCCCCCTCCACCGCGGCGCCCGCGCCGAACTGCACCTTGCTCACCCGCGAGGACTTGAACTCGCGGTGCATCTGCCCGTCGCTCCTGTCGGTCTCCACCGCCACGCCCAGATCGGCCACGTTGCCGATCGGCTCGAAGCGGCCGTCGTGCACGAAGCCGTAGTCGCCCAGGCGCACCTGCATGTTGGGCGGGTAGATCCCCCGCATCCCGGTGGCCTCGTACACGGTGTCGAGGTAGCGCTCGATCAGACCCATCGTTCCCCCTCCGGTGCATGGGTGGAGCGATCGGGCCACACCGGCCCCGCCCGGCGCAAGCGCCTTTCCGTGCGCGCGTGGCGCGGGCGATCGTTGCAAACGTAACGACGGCGTCGCATGCTCCGCGCCGCCGCCGGCGCAGGCGGCAGCCCGAGGAGATCGCCCATGAAGCTCGCAACCCGCAGGAACGGCAGCCGCGACGGACAGCTCGTCGTCGTCTCCCGCGACCTCCGCCGCGCCGTGGCCGCCGGGGAGATCGCCCCCACCCTCCAGGCCGCCCTCGACGACTGGGCCCGCGCGGAGCCGCAGCTCCGCCGGCTCGCCGAGGCGCTCGAGCGGGGGGAGGCGGAAGGCGCCTTCGATCTCGACGTGGAGCAGCTCCACGCGCCGCTCCCCCGCGCCTTCCAGTGGGCGGACGGCTCCGCCTACCTCAACCACGTGCAGCTCGTCCGCAGGGCGCGCAACGCGGAGATGCCCGCGAGCTTCTGGGACGATCCGCTCATGTACCAGGGCGCCTCCGACTGCTTCCTCGGCCCCACCGAGCCGGTGGTGATGGCGAGCGAGGAGTGGGGAATCGACTTCGAGGGCGAGATCGCGGTGATCACCGACGACGTGCCGATGGGCACCAGCCCGGAGAAGGCGGCCTCGCACATCAAGCTGCTCATGCTGGTCAACGACGTGAGCCTGCGCAACCTGATCCCCGCGGAGCTGGCCAAGGGATTCGGCTTCCTCCAGTCCAAGCCCGCCTCCTCCTTCTCGCCGGTGGCGGTGACGCCCGACGAGCTGGGGAGCGCGTGGAAGGAGAACCGCGTCCACCTCCCCCTCACCGTCCACCTCAACGGCGAGAAGTTCGGCGAGCCCAACGCGGGGCCCGACATGATCTTCGACTTCGCCCGCCTGGTCTCCCACGTGGCGAAGACCCGCCGCCTCGCCGCAGGCTCGATCATCGGCTCGGGCACCGTCTCCAACCCGGGCGCGGACGGCGGCCCGGGCAGGCCCGTGCAGGAGGGGGGCGTCGGCTACTCCTGCCTCGCCGAGGTGCGGATGGTGGAGAAGATCCTCTACGGCGAGGTGCGCACGCCCTTCATGCGCTTCGGCGATCGCGTGCGGATCGAGATGTTCGACGAGCAGGGGCGGAGCATCTTCGGCGCCATCGACCAGCAGGTGGTCCGGGGCGGCGCCGGGGATTGACCGGCGGCCCGAGCCCGCGGGCGCAGCCTGCGCGCGACGGGGCGCCCGTCCTCCCTCCGAGGCGGGGCCGGGTGGAGGACATCCGGCACGCCTCCGGGCGGTCGCTGCCGGCGCCGCCCCGCGCTACCGTGCGGACGTGCTCCGCATCGCCCACCTCTCCGATCTCCACGTCCTCTCGCCCACGGGGGTGGAGCTCCGGCGCGTCCTCTTCAACAAGCGGGTCACCGGCTACGCCAACCTGCTCCTCCAGCGGGGGCGGGTCTACCGGCGCGAGCGGCTCCTCGCGGTGCTCGCCGCCGCGGTGGCGGAGGCGGACCACCTGGTGATCACCGGGGACATCACCAACCTCTCCCTGGAGGCGGAGTACGCGGAGGCGGGCCGCCTCCTCGCCGAGGCGGCGCGCCGGGTGGAGGTGACGGTGATCCCCGGCAACCACGACGTCTACCTGCCCGCCATCGGCAGGGAGGGGCGCTTCGCCCACCACTTCGGCCCCTTCATGGAGAGCGATCTCCCCGAGCTGGCGGTGGAGGTGGCCGCCGGGCGCTATCCCTTCGTCAAGCTGCGGGGCCCCGCGGCGATCGTCGGCCTCTCGAGCGCGGTGCCGCGCCCGCCCTTCGTCTCCGCGGGCGTCCTCGGCAGGCGCCAGCTCGCCGCGCTGGAGCGGGTGCTCGCCCACCCCGAGGTGGCGCGGCGCACGCCGGTGATCCTCGTCCACCACAGCCCCTTCGACGGACGCTTCCGCCTCGAGCAGCTCCGCGGCGGCCTCGTCGACGCGGGAGCGCTGCGCCGGGTGCTGGCGCCCCTTCCTCGGGGGCTCCTCCTCTACGGCCACCTCCACCACCGCGGCCGCGAGCCGCTGGGCGGGCTCGCCGCGGTGGCAGCCACCGCGGCGGCGCTCGATCACCCGAGCGAACGCGTCCGCGCCGGTTACAACCTCTGCACCCTCGAAGACGACGGACGGGTGCGCTCGGTGGAGGCGGTGGTGCTGGACGAGGCGGGCAGGGGCTTCGAGCGGCGCCTCCTCGCGGGAGCGCCACCGTGAACTACCGGCGGGCGCTCCTCCTGGTCGAGCCGGAGCACGACGCGGCGCAGGCGCTCGATCTGCTGCGCCGGGTGGCCCCCGCGCTGGAGAGCGTGGTGGTGGCGACGCGGATCGAGGCGCCGCCCGGCGATGCGCGCCTCCGCGCCCTCGAGGCGGCCGCGGCGGCGATCGCGCCCGCCGCCCGGGTCCTGCTGGTGCCGGCGCTGGACGGCGAGGCCCTCGCCGCGCTCTGCGCCGCGGAGGAGGTGGACCTCCTCGCCTCGCCCGCCCCCTCGCTGCGGGGCGCCTCCGCCCTCCTCGAGGTGCGGCGCCGGCGCCACCTGCCGGTGCTGGTGGCGCGGGGCGGCGCGCCCGGGGGGCGGGTCGAGGAGATCGCCTGCATCGCCTTCGGCGCGAGGGGAGGCGACGCGGTCCGCGCCTTCCTCCACGAGCAGGGGACGCGGTCGATGCGGGTCACGCTCCTCGGCCCCGCCGCGCCGCCGCCCGACGAGGTGCCGCGCCTGGTGGAGGTGGCGGGGATCGAGGCGAGCGTGGAGACCGCGGGGCTGCGCACGCCCGCGGCGATGCGGCGCTGGATCGATCGCTGGCTCCCCGAGCGTCCCGTGGATCTGGTGGTCTTCGCGGAGGTCGCCGCGCTCCTCCTCCTGGCCCCGCGCCTCGGCGCGCCGGCGCTCCTCCTTCCGCCCGTGCAGCAGCGAAGGCTCGAGGTGCGGCGGATCGATCTGGCCGACCTGGCCGATCTCGGCGGCGCGCCGCTGGTGCGGATCGACCAGACGGCGGCGGTGGGCAGCCTGCCCCCGCTCCCCGATCAGCCGGTGGCCTTCCTCGCCCGGGGGCACGTGGTGGCGGTGGCGCGGGTGGAGGGCGGCGAGGCGCGCCTCCCCGCGGGCCTGCGGGCGGGGGCGCTGGGCGTGTGCAGGGTGGCGGGGACGGCGCCGTCGGTGGAGGCGGTCGAGGCGTGGATCGAGCTGATCCGCCCGGGCGAAAGGCCCCTCGTCCTCTACGACGCGCTGGTGGAGGACGAGGTGCTCGGCCTGCTCGCCAGCCTCGCCGGACCGCCAGTCCCCGACCTCCTCGCGGTGCGGCTGCGTCCCACGGAGAGCTGCCGGGCGATCCGCGAGCGGCTGCGGGAGAACGGGCTGCCGCCGCGGGTGCTCGACGCGCGGGCGGTGCTCGACGAGGGCGAGGCGCTCGACGTCTCGGAGCCCCTCGACGCGGTCCGCCTGGCGCGGGTGGCGCGCCGGCTCCGCCGGGCGGGCTTTCCGGTGCGCGCCATCGTCCACCGCGGCGCGGTGGCGCCGGAGGGGGAGGGCTTCGCCTGCTGGTCGGCGGCGGGGCTGCGGGGCGAGCTTCCTCCCGCGCCGGCGCCCTTCTCCCGGGAACCGATCCCCGGCAACGGGATCGAGCTGGAGCTCGACAACGCACGGGCGCGGCGCTGGCTCCTCGAGGCGATCGCCGGGAGCACGAGGAGCGTCCACCTGCAGGTCTACATGGCGGAGGACGACGACGTGGGCGGGCCGGTGGAGGCGGCGCTGGCGGGCGCCGCGTCCCGCGGCGTGGCGGTGCGCGTCCTCGTCGACTCGCTCCACGGCCTCCACGGCTCCTTCGGCGCGGTCAATCCGCTCCTCGCCCGGCTGGCGCAGCGGCCCGGGGTGGAGCTGCGCGCGGTGCGGCCGATCAACGAGCTCCCCTCCCTCGTCGACCTGAAGCAGCGCGACCACCGCAAGCTGGTGGTGGTGGACGGGCGGTTGGCGCTGGTCGGGGGCAGGAACCTCTCCCACGAGTACTACGCCTCCTTCGACGAGGTGGAGCTCAATCCCCAGACCACGTGGCGCCGGGTGCCGTGGCTCGACGCGGGGGCGCGGGTGGAGGGGCCTGCCGCGGCTGCGGTGGAGCGCTCCTTCCTCGCGTCGTGGGTGGAGGCGGGGGGCGCGCCCTTCCCGATCGCCGCGCCGCCGCGGGCGGGATCGTCTGTGGCGCGGGTGATCGTCCACCGCGGCCTGCGCGACGCCCACACGCTGGAGCTCTACCGCGAGCTGATCGACGCGGCGCGATCCACGATCCACGTGGTCAACGGCTTTCCGCTCCTGCTCGAGCTGCAGCACGCGCTGGTGGCGGCGCTGCGCCGCGGGGTGCGGGTGCGGACGCTGGTCGGCCACGTGGCGCCCCTCCACGGCGGCGTGCAGTTCCCCGGGCCGTGGGCGGCGGCGCGCGCGGCAGCCACCGAGCTGGTCCACGCGCGGATGGATCCCCTGGTCGCCGCCGGGGGCGAGGTCCACCTCTTCGCGGTGGAGGGGCGTCCCGGCTGGTCGCCGGATCTCGGCAGCGTCCAGCCCCACGTCCACGCCAAGGCGATGAGCGTGGACGGCGAACGCTGCGTGGTGGGGAGCGCCAACCTCGACATCACCTCCGCCTACTGGGAGAGCGAGCTGGCGCTGGTGGTGGAGGATCCGGCGCTCGCCCGCGCCTTCGAGGCGCGCATTGACGAGCTGATGGCGGGATCGGTGCGGGTGCGGGCGGACGATCCCGCGTGGCAGGCGCAGGCGGCGCGGCGCGCGTGGATGCGGCGCTGGCCCGGCGTGCTCTCCATCTGAGCGGGGTGGGACGCCACCGGGGCGCGCAGCTGCGGGGCGCCGGGCCTGGGCTGCGGCTCCGGGGCCGGCGATGCCTAGCCTCCCCGGGGAGGTGCGCGGAATGCGGGAAGACGAGCGCCGGCAGTGGACCTGCCCCATGCATCCCGCGGTGCGCGAGGAGCGTCCGGGGAGCTGCCCGAGGTGCGGCATGGCCCTCGAGCGCGCGGCGCCGCGGATCGAATACACCTGCCCGATGCACCCGGAGATCGTCCGGGACGAGCCGGGCTTCTGCCCGATCTGCGGGATGGCCCTCGAGCCGCGGAACGCGGTGGAGGAGGGCGAGAACGCCGAGCTGGTCTCGATGCGCCGGCGGTTCCGGATCGCCGTGGCCCTCACCCTGCCGCTGGTGATCGTCGCCATGGGCGACATGCTCCCCGGCGCGCCGGTCGCGCGCCTCCTCCCCGGGCGGGCGCGGGTGCTGGTGGAGCTCCTCCTCGCCACGCCGGTGGCCACGTGGGCGGCGTGGCCCTTCTACGTGCGGGCGGTCCAGTCGGTGCGCAACCGCAGCCTCAACATGTTCACGCTGATCGGCCTCGGGGTGGGCGTGGCGTACGGCTACTCGCTGATCGCCGCGCTCCTCCCCGGGATCTTTCCCGCCTCCTTCCGCGATCACCGCGGCGAGGTGGGGGTCTACTTCGAGGCGGCGGCGGTGATCGTCAGCTTGATCCTCCTCGGCCAGGTGCTGGAGCTCCGCGCCAGGAGCAGGACCGGCGCGGCGATCCGGGCCCTCCTCGACCTGGCGCCGGCGACCGCCCGCCGCGTCCGCCCCGACGGGCGGGAGGAGGAGGTGCCGCTCGCCCGGGTGCAGGTGGGCGACCGCCTCCGCGTCCGCCCCGGCGAGAAGGTGCCGGTGGATGGCACGGTGATCGAGGGGCGCAGCAACGTGGACGAGTCGATGGTCACCGGCGAGCCGGTCCCGGTGCGGAAGGAGGCGGGCGATCCGGTGATCGGCGCCACCCTCAACGGCACCGGTTCGCTGGTGATGGTGGCGGAGCGGGTGGGGGCGGAGACGCTCCTCGCGCAGATCGTGGAGATGGTGGCCCGGGCGCAGCGGAGCCGCGCCCCGATCCAGCGCCTGGCCGATCGGGTCTCCGCCTGGTTCGTCCCCGCCGTGATCGTCGTGGCCGCCGGCACCTTCGTGGTCTGGTCGCTCGCCGGTCCGGAGCCGCGGCTGGCGTGGGCGATCCTCAACGCGGTGGCGGTGCTGATCATCGCCTGCCCCTGCGCCCTCGGCCTGGCGACGCCGATGTCGATCCTGGTGGCGGCGGGGAAGGGGGCGACCAGCGGCGTGCTCTTCCGGGACGCGGAGGCGATCGAGACCCTGCGCGCCGTCGACACCCTGGTGGTGGACAAGACGGGGACGCTCACCGAGGGGCGTCCTCGCCTCGTCGCGGTGGAGACCGCGCGAGGCTTCGACGAGGACGAGCTGCTGCGCGCGGTGGCGGCGGTGGAGCGGAGCAGCGAGCATCCCCTCGCGGAGGCGATCGTCCGCGGCGCGGAGGAGCGGGGCGTCGCGCCGGCGGACGCTGCGTCGTTCGAGTCGATCACCGGCAAAGGGGTCACCGGCACGGTGGAGGGACGCGCGGTGGCGGCGGGCAACCGGGCGCTCCTGGAGGAAGCGGGCGCCGATGCCGGGCCGCTGGCGGCGCGGGCGGAAGCGCTGCGGGCGGAGGGGCAGACGGTGATCTTCGCGGCGATCGACGGTCGCGCCGCGGGGCTCCTGGGGATCGCCGATCCGATCAAGGAGGGCGCGCCCGAGGCGATCGCCGACCTCCACCGCGAGGGGCTGCGGATCGTGATGCTCACCGGCGACGAGGCGGCCACCGCCTGGGCGGTGGCGGCGAAGCTGGGGATCGACGAGGTGGTCGCCGGCGTGCTCCCGGAGGAGAAGGCGGCGCGGGTGCAGGCGCTGCAGGCGGCGGGGGCGGTGGTGGCCATGGCGGGCGACGGCATCAACGACGCGCCGGCGCTGGCCCGGGCGGACGTGGGGATCGCCATGGGAACGGGGACCGACGTGGCGATGGAGAGCGCCGGCGTCACCCTGGTGAAGGGCGATCTGCGCGGCATCGTGCGCGCCCGCCGCCTCTCTGCCCGGACGATGCGGAACATCCGGCAGAACCTCTTCTTCGCCTTCGTCTACAACACCCTCGGCATCCCCGTGGCGGCAGGCGTGCTCTACCCGGCGTTCGGCCTGCTCCTCTCTCCGATGATCGCCGCGGCGGCGATGAGCTTCAGCTCCGTCTCGGTGATCGCCAACGCGCTCCGCCTGCGCGCCGCGCGGATCTGACGCGGCATCGGACCAGCTCACGGCGGCGCGTTGAGGTCGGGCATGCCGTCGGGAAAGGCGAGCTCCATGGGGCCGTTCAGCCACGACGCGTAGGCGGCTTCGTCCGCGACGGGCGACGCGCCGTACTTCTGCTCGAAGTAGGCGCCCCAGTCCGGCCGCGCGCCGTCGATGTCGGTGAAGCCGTATTCGCGGGAGAGGACCCACGAGGACCAGACGCGCCCCGCCTTCGCGCCCACGTCCGGGTCGGCGGCGAGGGCAGCCACCGCCCGCCCCACGAAGAAGGGGGTCTCCGAGGCGACGTAGTCGGGGACCTTCTCGATCGCGTCGCGCCAGTTCGATTCCTCGACGCCGAAGTGAGCGAGCATCGCCTCGGAGCGGAGGAAGCCGGGCGTCACCGCCAGCGCGGTGACCCGCGTCCCGCGGAGCTCCCGCGAGAGATCGAAGGCGAGGCGGATCACCGCCATCTTGACCAGGTCGTAGAGCACGTGGCCGCGGTAGCCGAAGGAGTCGCCGTCGGTGATCTCCACCAGGAGCCCGCGCTTTGCCTCGAGGAGGAGGGGCAGCGCGTGGCGGCTGGTGAGCAGGTGGGAGAAGACCGCGCGCTCGAGGAGGATGCGCGCGTTCTCCGGCGTCGTCTCCCAGAAGGGCCTGCCCCACTCGATGAGCGCGTCGCCGCCCCA
>Ga0180215_1000976_pt1 | contig 32902 bp, 37 predicted proteins | sample eDN3rd37CBELigBY_FD_128871 | JGI IMG/M metagenome (GOLD analysis project Ga0180215, IMG submission 128871) | Enriched backyard soil microbial communities from Emeryville, California, USA - eDNA 3rd pass 37_C BE-Lig BY (version 2) (version 2) | ecosystem: Environmental > Terrestrial > Soil >...
CAGTCTGCATGCCCATTCCTTGTCCGATATATCCGCCTTCTCGTGCGATGTCCTGACGAACCTGCTGAGCGTTGGTTCCTGCAAATCCGGGGCTCATCATGGAACCTCCGCCCATCATTCCAGTCTGCATGCCCATTCCTTGTCCGATATATCCGCCTTCTCGTGCGATGTCCTGACGAACCTGCTGAGCGTTGGTTCCTGCAAATCCGGGGCTCATCATGGAACCTCCGCCCATCATCCCAGTCTGCATGCCCATTCCTTGTCCGATATATCCGCCTTCACGGGCGATATCTTGACGAACCTGCTGTGCATCAGTTCCCGCAAATCCGGGACTAAACACCGACTGCGGGGAAACCTGGTAACCAGAAAAATTTTGTATCCCATACCCTTGAGCCCTGAAACCGCCGTCTTGAGCAATATCTTGCCTGACTTGTTGTGGATTTGTACCTGCAAAACCCTGTTGAAACATCGTAACTCCTCCTTAAAAAGTAAAAATACTTATATGGATCTGTTGGTATTATTTAGCAAAGGGGAAAAAACTATGCAAAAAAATATTTTTTTTTATTCCATGCTGTTCCCCAAGTTTCGATGTGAATTTAAGAATTTCGATCTTTAATAACATTTAATTCATCTTCTTTCGGGATAGATCATATCTTTAACATACAAGAGACAAAGAAAAATTAAATGGTTCACTTTCAGATTCAGGAAGGAGATCGGCATGACTAGTTTTCAATCAAAAAAGGTTTTATTATTGGATATGGATGACGTGATTGTGGACCAAACATTAACGTGGATTCAACGTTTATATGAAAAAACAGGCGTTCTTTATCATCGGGAAAGTTTGACCAAGTGGGATCTTACTTCTGTATTACCAAGAGAAGCGGCAAAGATGATCTACGAGGAAATCAATCGTGAACCCGGTTTTTTTCGAGAACTTCCAGCAAAAGAGGGTGCTATCGAGAGTATTGAGCAATTATCGCTTTATTATGATATCGTGTTTGTGAGTGCCGGTGAGCATTATGCATATCGTGATAAATATTTATGGCTCGAGGAAAACCTTCCTTATTTAGGAAAGCCTAATCTTGTATTAACGCACCGGAAGGACCTTGTCATGGGCGATATCCTTGTTGATGATGGACCACATAATATCATAAAATCCCCGGCAAAGCTTAAGATTATTTTTGATCACCCTTGGAATCGGCATTTGCAAGATTATATTCGTGTTTTGGACTGGAAACAGTTGACAAGGATTCTTCTGGCAAAGGATAATAGAATTTTAAGAAGGTATACTGGATAGGAAAAGTATGTAAACTTTAATGGTCAGCACCATTTAAAAAAGATGGAGGATTATATGATCACGGTAACAACCGAACAAATCCCAGGATACAAGGTAACAGAAGTAAAAGGCCCCGTATTTGGATTGATTGTTCGCAGCAGGGGAATCGGTGGCGACATTAAAGCCGCACTGCGTGGCTTGGTTGGCGGTGAAATCCACGAATATACAGCGATGCTGGAGGATTCCCGCAAACAGGCGATTGATCGGATGGTAAAAAATGCGCAATCTATGGGAGCAAACGCGATTATTATGATGAGATTTGATTCAGGTGAAATTGGTCAAAACATGAGTGAAATACTTGCTTATGGAACAGCCGTTGTCATAGAGAAGGAATAATATGGGTTGGGTAGTTGGATACGTTAGCTTACAAATTATTCTATTTATTGTATTACTGTTAGGCTCATGGCTCATCTGGGATAAACGATTTTCTCAGCGTCATGGAAAAAGTATTCCCCCTGGTTTCCATAAAACAGAGGAAGTGAATATTGATCCAGTCACGGGGGAAACTCATAGGGTTTACTATAATCCCCAGACGGGAGAACGATTTTACCGCTTAGAAAAGTAAAGTGTTATCTTTCTCACAAAGAAGAATATGAAAATGGGCTGCCTATAAGCAATAATTGGGGCGGCTTATTTTGGGGTGTAGCTAAAAAGCGAAGGGAGAACAATTATTGTGAGTGTACATATTGGTGCAAAAGTAACAGAAATTGCTGAAAGCATATTACTGCCCGGTGATCCTCTTCGTGCAAAGTATATTGCAGAAAATTTTTTAAAGGATGCCGTGTTGTATAATGAAGTGCGTGGAATGTATGGATATACTGGAACATATAAAGGAAAGCGGGTTTCCGTGCAAGGAACAGGGATGGGGATTCCATCCATATCCATCTATGCTCACGAATTGATCCACCAGTATGGAGTAAAGCAATTAATCCGTGTGGGATCCTGTGGTGCAGTACAGCCTAATATTAAGATCCGGGATGTGATTTTGGCTATGGCTGCTTCAACGGATTCTTCGGTCAATCGCTTGGGGTTTAAGGGGATGGATTTTGCACCGACTGGAAGTTTTGAACTTTTGCAAAATGCATATGCCATGGCAGTACAAAAGGGTTTGAATGTTCATGTCGGCAATGTGTTTACAAGTGATACATTTTACAATGATGACCCTGACCGGCTTAAACTGCTTACCGATTATCATGTTCTAGCAATCGAGATGGAAACAACTGCTTTGTATACGATTGCATTGAAAGCTAAAGTTCAAGCCTTGTCCATTCTTACGGTAAGCGACCATGTTGTGACAGGAGAGGAAACAACAGCTTCTGAAAGACAAAATACGTTTAACGAGATGATAGAGATTGCTTTGGAAACCACATTGAAAAAATAAATTCCAAGGTTTCCCACCTAATATCTCATTCCTTTCTTTGAAACTTTTCGGAGAATATGTTAGTTTAAAAGAGTTAAGGAAAACCAAAGGGGATAAAAGAGATGGGATCTTGGAAGAGAAAATTCTTTATATCAGTTTTACTTACAGGTCTTTTGAGTTCTGGACAAGCTTTCGCTGCTCCAACTTTTAAAGATGTTCCTTCGACCTATTGGGCTGCCGACACTATCCAATGGGCTGCTGAAAAGAATATGATTGATGGATACCCAGATGGTACCTTTCAACCGAATAAACAGGTAAGTGAAGCAGAATTTTTGGCTATGCTCATCAAATTCTACGCCAAAAATGTTGAGCCAACAAAAATAAAGACACATTGGGCCGATGATTATTATTTTTTTGCTGCCGAATATAACTATATTACTAGCCTAAGTAATCGTGATACTCCGATTTTAAGACAAACCGTAGCGGAAATCCTTTGTGGTGCAAACGGAAAAAATTATATAGGTGAACAAGCCGTTCAATATTTGCTAGCAAAAGAATGGATATCCGGAAAGGTTGCTGGCACTTCAACGGTTCCCTCATTTGCCGGTGAAGATCCTCTGACAAGGGCAGAAGCTGTAACCTTTATTAAAAAGGCATATGACGGCGGACTTACGGAATTAAAGAAAAGACCAATTGAAAGTTCTAACCCTAATGATATTCCGTTTATGGACTAAGAATAGGCTTGTTTGATAGACACCAGCCTTTTTTACTAGAAACCGTGATATTCGCACTTCCCCAAACTGCTTTAGCACATATTTTAAAAGGGAAATGAAAACCTTTTTAAAGGGGGAGCCGAATATGGGTTGGAAAAAACGTAGGAAGTGCTGTAAAAAACCTCATTGTGGATGCAAGAGTTCTCACAAAATGGGATGCTCTACACACACTCACTATAAACATTACAAGCATCACCATTATTACACCCTGCACCATAACCACTGTAAGCCTATGTGCAAGGATAGTTGCGAAAGCGGCCACATGATGAAAGCATATCCGAATGCAAACGCATGGCACTTTGACTCCAATTATTAAGATTATTCCTATGCGGAAAGACACAAAAACCCCGTTATGGGGTTTTTGCCATCATTAGAAAGTAATTCCCGCAATTACTGGATTTGAATGGAGGGGTTGCCATGGGGTTTAATGGATTCGGAGAACGGTGTGAATGGATTTGGTGGGTTGTTGCGCTGCTTGTTTTATTTGCGTTATTTTGTTGTGATGACTAAAATTTCTGATACTCGTCCTTGTAAAGGGCGATTTTTTTTTCCTAGTAACATTTTTGAAAGAAAAAAAACAGACCGGACTAATTAGCCGCTCTGCCTACAATAACAAGCAAAATATAAAGAACTAAAATGGTAGTAAATTGTCTCCTCATAAACTCACCTCTTCATCAAACCATCAGAAATCGTAGAGGTTTTTTCTTTTCTTTTTTATCCTATTCGGAAATTTGTCGGCTCGTTCTAGGTGCGTTCCCCTTTTTAGTGTGTTTCTGTAAAGATCTTTTTCCCATCTTTCCACTTTTCCTTCAGCATTGTCGGGTCACAGCCAAAACCCATGATGTCGAATCCGTATTGATGTTCGATATGCCGAAATCCGCACTTGCTCCAGAAATTCAAGCTATCACCGCAGCTATCCAAAAAGACGGTATACCCATGTCGGTCGGCCCAATCTTTAATCTGATCGACAATTTGTGTTCCTACACTTTGTCCGCGGTGTTGTTTGGGAAGACGAAGCAAACCAATAAATAAAATATGGTGTACATCATCCACATAAATGTCTAACATTTTGTTGTCTGCACCGAATCCTGGATCAAACATAATTTCATTAGAATTTATCGTTATATGTTCAATGTCCTGCATGTCTGTATAGATGATCTGATTTTGTTCTAAAATCTCTTCGACAATAGGGATAAATGAATACATCATAATCACCAGCTTTATTATTTAATACACCCCTATTGTGTCTAAATCCTATAAATAAAGCAATGATTGAAAACGGTTTAGTTTGTGTCAAATTCGGTACATTTAAAAATCAGGCTTGTCAAGGATAGTAAGAATTCGTAGTTCTTGTAGATGATCGTCACCTGTACCGGTAAAACGAAATATCCTATAGGTAGAATCCTAAAAAATGAGGTGGAATAATGGGTGTGGTCAAGGCAACAGCGGATGATGTGGATATGTTGGCCAGATTGCTCCGTGCAGAGGCCGAGGGAGAAGGGGAACAAGGAATGTTAATGGTTGGCAATGTTGGGGTTAACCGAGTGCGAGTAGATTGTTCGGATTTCAAGAATGTACGAACGATCAGACAGATGATTTTCCAGAGCCCAGGAGGATTTGAAGCAGTCCAAAAACCTTATTTCTATCAAAGAGCCCGGGACAAGGAAAAACGTTTAGCAAAACGCGTAATTAACGGAGAGAGGATACATCCTGCAACATATAGCCTATGGTACTTTCGACCGGAGGGGAACTGTCCTAACGAATGGTGGGGTCAGCCTCTTGTTGCACGTTATAAGGCCCACTGTTTTTATCAGCCAACAGGTGCTACCTGTACTGAAGTATACAATACCTATTAGAATTTCTCCTTGATAAAAGTAAAATCCCCGCTTATAGTAGGTCATAGACAAGGTTAAGATTAGAGGGGATGGAACATGAAGTTAAAAGATTGGGAAATCTATCAGAAAACGATCCGCCAAGCTGTACCAAATGAACAAGGGGTAAACCTTCCAAACACATCACCGATATCTTCAAAAAAATTGGATGAACTGCGTAGAATAGTAGATGAATTTGAAAACCTGCCAGAAGAGTATGTTGTTTTAGCAACTAAAATCCTCAAGCAATTTTTGAAATAAGCAAAAAGGAATGTCCGTATGATATGGACATTCCTTTTTGTCAATCCGCTAAAATTTCAATATCCTGCAATAGCTTTTGCTCTGTGTCTTGATCCAAGGATCCATAAAGTTTGACAATTGTACCGCTTTGATCAACTAGGAAAAAGGAGGTCCCATGTCCAAATTGACCAGTGGATGGATCTTCAGTTACTGCTGATTTAAAGGTCTCAACGGAATATTTTTTAATTTCCTCTGGCGTGTACCCGGTTAGAAAATTCCATGATGATAAATCAGCGTCAAACCTTTGCGCAAATTCTTTTAGAACTTCTGGTGTGTCTCGAGTGGGGTCCACACTAAAAGATACAATGGAAACATCAAATCCCTTCTCTTTTAGCATATCTTGAATTGAGGCCAAACGGGCGGTCATAGGCGAGCACACGGTTGTACAGTTTGTGAAAATGAAATCAGCAAGCCAAATTTTCCCCTTTAGCTCCTGGGTGCTGAAAGGCTTTCCATCTTGATTTGTTGCGGTAAATTCTTGAACAGGCCAGTTCACTGGATTCTCTATTTGTTTACTCCCGCATGCTGTTAGAAGCATGGCAAATAGCACTATAAAGAGGATTGTTTTCCTGAATAAAAACATGATAAGCCCCTTTCAAACTAAAATCTTTTAACTATTACTTTAACTAGCCCTATTAGGAAATGCAATAATTAGCAAGGAAATGTCACGGAATAGATTCATTTCGCGAGGGTGTGGGATATAAATCTCCGGTTAAAACCGGGTTTCTCCCTGTATCACTTGTGTTAAAATAAAAGTTTGGATAAATAAATGACTAAAGTCATCGTAACAGCACTTAAGAGAGTTGAAAGCAGGACGGCCTGTGCTGCGAATTCCGGCTCATTATCAAACTCTAAAGCGAGGGATGCACTATTGCGGGAAGTGGGCATCGCACTTGCAATTAACAGGGCTTGCGCTGTAACACCTTCCAAACCGAAGAGCAGAATTAACAAAAAGGCGAATACCGGTGCAACCAATAGCCGGATAAAAGTACTAACGAATACGGCCATGGAGTTTCTGTTGAAAGCTGTGACCGCCACCTGCGCTCCGATGGTAATCAAGGCAATAGAGATCATTCCATTTGCTGTTGAACGGATCGGAATCATAATAGAGTCTGGAATCTTGACTTCGCCCAAATTCAGACAGAAGGCGAGAGCTAGTGTATACAAAATCGGCATTTTCACCAAAGTCAATAAAGACTTTTTTAACCCTTCCTTGGCCGCACCTGCATTAACAAGCCCTAATGTGAAGGTAATCAAGATTTCGAAAACAACCACAACAATTTGAATTGACATGGCAAACGGATCATGGCGAAATACCAGGTCGTTAAGCGGCAATCCAATATTTCCATTGTTGCTTAGAACGATACTGTTTTGGAAGCTAGCCTTCATTGATTTTCCAAAATGCATAACGCGTGAGATACCCATTCCGATCAGTGAAATAATAAGTAATTGCAAGACCAGAAAACCCATAATACTGGCCAGTAGGATTAGAGAAATTTTCGTTTCATATATTTTAATAAAGGCAATTGCTGGAATAAAAATGTACATGAGCAGTTTGGAAAGGGTCTTCATATCCAACTGAAAAAAACGGTTTACAATCATTCCTATTCCAATCAGAATCAAAATGGGGAAAATAATTTGCTGCAGGATGGTGAGAAATAGCAATCTCGTTACCTCCTTTTAAGACCTAGTTTATACTTATCATAAGAATATGTGGAGTATTTTACCAATATATTGAATCGATAGAAATGATAGTTTTTTCCTATAATTAATTAATTTAACATATTCTCACTTGTTATTTCAAAATGATATACTATTGTTTGTTTATGTCATTCATGGATGAAGGAGAAAGTATGTTAGTCGAGAACATCTTTTCAGAGGATGATATCATGGTGGCCTTAAGCCGGACTCGTTATCTGATTAAGGATCTTCCGTTCTCGGAGTCTGAAAGGCAGGCTATTTTTGTAACGATCATGGAGCTTACGAGAAATATCTTAAATCATGCGAGGGCCAATGGGGTCTATACCTGCGATATTGTCGAAGATGGAGTGCGCATTACTGTTCGCGACTTCGGTCCAGGTATTCGTCAATTGGATGAAATTTTGCAGGGTTCTTATAAATCGAAGACGGGTTTAGGCCTTGGACTAGCCGGTTCTAAACGGTTGATGGATGTGTTTAACATTGAAACATCTTCTGAAGGAACAAAAATTGTCGCTTTAAAAAAAATTAAACCAAGAAGAATGCGATCTTTTTAGCAAAATTCACAAATCAGTCACAAAAACAGGAATTCTCTCTAACATTTTCTAGGGAAGTTTATTTATAATCATTATGGAAAACACTATGAAGATAAGGTTAAATGAAAGAATTTAAGGAGGTCACATGTCTGAGAAACTTATAAATATCTTCTACCAGTCCCATGCAGGTTCTTGGTTCTTTTTACTTCTATTTTTTATGATCAGCTATATTCTCTTAAATAAAGGAAAAGTGGGAGCAGGACGAATTACACAAATGCTTTTCCGCTTGTTTATGCTCATCATGCTAATCAGTGGTATTGGTATGCTGATCGGCTTTTCTTTCCCACTTATTTATGTCATTAAAGGAATTTTAGCCATTGCCCTAATTGGTATCATGGAGATGCTGCTTGGCCGAGCAAAACGTGGAGAAGAAGGGAAATCCTTCTGGATTTTGTTTGTCGTTTTACTACTACTTGTCTTACTGATTGGATTTAATGTTATTTCCTTCTAAGTAAGGCATTGTAAAAAAGGACCCATCACACCTGATTCAGGTGTGATGGGTCCCTTTTTTACATTCATTTTTACCAAAGGGGATTCTTAAAGACGGTGTAATAGCTCCATTGCAAAGGGAGATGTCGTCTTAAAGCAAGGGAAGCACATAGAGAAATATCGTGAAAAAATGAAAGGCTGTCCCGGCCAAAACAAATAGATGCCAAACGGCATGATGGAAGGGAAAAGCCCGCCATAAATAAAAAATCGTGCCAAATGTATAAAAGACTCCGCCAGCTACCAATAGCCGTATTCCGTCATCTGCAAGGCTATTGATTAACGGATCCCAAGCAAGAACCATCAACCATCCCATTACAATATAGAGGAAGGTGGAGAAATAGACAAATTTTTTGGTAAAAAAAATTTTAAAGACCACTCCAGCGACTGCAATACTCCAGATCGTATAAAACAGTTTGGATCCTATACTGCCTTTAATGACAATAAATAAAAAGGGGGTGTAAGTCCCTGCGATGAATAAATAAATCGCTGCATGATCAAGGGCTTCGAATAAATCCTTCAATTTTCCTTCGGGAAAGCTGTGAACTAATGTGGAAGCAGAGAATAAACAAAACATGGTTATTGCATATATTGTCAAACATATAACTTGGATCGCAGAACCTTTTTCGAACGCATGGATGATAAGGAAAAAGGAGGCAATCATACTAAGCAGTGCACCGATGCCGTGCGTAAGTGCATTAAGGAATTCTTCCCTTTTTGTGTAGCAGAATGACTTGGACATAATCTCCCTCCTTTTTCAGATCGTGTCAACATCATATGAATAGGGATCTAGATTGTGCCTAGTATGCCCGAAATTCCACAAAAAGGTAGCAATATAGGATAAAAAAAATCGGCACTGGGCCGATTTAATTTACCCTATATTTAATTTGTACATCCTTCCACCCTCAATCGCTCGAATCGATGTAACACAATCTTCGTTACTTGCAGAGAGTATATCTTCAACGGCCTGCATGCGCGAATCCAACATATCAATTTGTGATAAGGCCAATGCTTCGGGTAATTGGGGCAGGACCGGACTTCCATATTCGAGTTTTCCATGGTGTGTTAACACGAGATGCTGTAAGGCGGTTACCACATCATCATGGGGTTGAATGTGGAATTGAAGGGCTGCTTCATAGATCCAATTGTTAATAATCGAAATATGACCGAGCAAGTTTCCGCGCATAGTATACTCTGTGACAATCCCTTGTTCACCGCCCTCAAATTCCTCTATCTTGCAAAGATCGTGCAGAAGAATTCCCGATTTTAATAAATCCTGGTTCAAAAAGGGACGTTGTTTGCATAAAAAATCTGCAAGTTCCAGCATTCTTACCATATGATAGGCAAGACCACCGTAGTATGCATGGTGAACACTTTTTCCGGCAGGATAAGACAAGAGTTGCTCCTTTACCCTTGATACACAAAACTCAACGATTTGTTTCATTTTTGGATGGCCAATGCTTGCAATAGTATTATCAATGATCGCTAACAAATCAACAGGTGGAACAGGTGCTGTTTTCACTAGGTCGGAAACCTGAACTCCATCTTCTTCAGTTGCCAAGCGAATCCTTGAAACTTTAGCCTGTAGTTTCTCACGATAGAGTGAAACAGTCCCTTTAATTTTCACCACTGAACCCGCAAAATACGTTTCTTTATCCAGGTCAGAAATATCCCAGAACTTAAGCGGGATTTCCCCTGTCGTATCTGATATGACCATATCTAGGTAATTTTTATTATCTGCTGTCTGTTTTACTGTAGCGCTCTTAATTAAATAAAATCCGAGAAATTCACAGCGATCCGCCATATCTTTTATGAGCACTGCGACTCAACCTCCCCCATCATTCTTTTTATCTAACGCAGCAAGAACAAATAGAAAACAATAGCTAGGATAAATCGATAATAAGCAAATGGAGTTAATTTGACTTTATCCAAGATTTTTAAAAAGGTTTTAATGGCAAACATAGCTACGACTAAAGCCGCAATAAAACCGGTTAAAAAGAGGGATAGATCATCGATGGTGAGAAATTCCCTGCTTTTATATAAGTCCAGAGCACTGGCAGCAGCCATAATAGGAATGGCCATGATAAAAGTGAACTCAGCAGCAGCTTTATGGCTTGTCCCAAGTAGCAGTCCACCGGCTATCGTAGCTCCAGAGCGGGAGAACCCGGGCCACAAAGCCAGACATTGAAAAAGACCAATTCCAAAGGCTTGTTTATAGCTAATGTCATCAATGGTAGGTGAAACTGTTTTGGAATGGAATTTTTCTGCAAGAATCATGAAAATACCGCCAACGATCAGTGACAGTATAACCGTGTAAGGACCAAATAAATAGGCTTTAATTAGGTCGCGTGTGGCTAAGCCGACAACAACTGCAGGGATCATACCTAAAATAATATGTAGCAAATTCATTTGCGGTCTGGTTGTGCCATCCTTTCGCCAGTTAAGCATGGATAGAATACGTCTCCAAAACAAAATGGCTACGGCACTAATGGAACCTAATTGAATAACAACCTCGAAGGTTTTGGCTCGCTCATCTGTAAAACCAAGTAAATGTCCCGTGAGAATCATGTGTCCTGTAGAGGAAACCGGCAGGAACTCCGTTAACCCCTCAACAATCCCCATTATGATTGCAATCCAAAATTGTTCCATATAAATCCTCCATTAAGTAAAATAAACCATGTATTAGCTTAACACAAATTGTTTCAGAGGAAAATCGTTTCTCCCGCCATATATTTGAGTACATCGACGAATCTTTTACATGTGGAAAAAAATACCAAATAGGAGGCGGGAAATTGAGACTTACCAAACTTTCCTTCATGTCTTGGTTGATGGCTATTTTTTTGGTGGCATCTTTCGTCGTGATCCCTATCCCGGCTGTGGGGGCAGAAAAGGCTTCCCCATATGCTGTCCAGTGTATAGCGGATCAAGAAGCTGTGGGTGAGGAAGGGGTTATCAATTACCATATTCTTTATCACCAAGTGGAAAATAAAAACAATACACATTCCTGGATCAAGGTAAAAGTCCCTAAAGGGTTGGACATTAGTAAAGATGATCTTCAAGGAGGTAGCTGGGACGAAAAGAGTCGAATGATCAAATGGCAGGTAGTGAACCATGAAAATAAGAACAATAATGTGATCCATTTTAATCTAAAGGTGAAGAAAGGAGTACAGAAAGGAACTGTCCATGAACTCGGCTGTGTTTTGGAGAGTAATGGAACTGTAATTGAAGAAACTCCAGTGGTGAAGGTAAAGGTTGGAACGCAAATTGATCAGCCCTTTTTTACAGGATTTCCTGATGGCCATTTCTATCCGTCAGAACATCTTACAAGAGCAGAGGCGGCAGCAATTATTTCCCGAGTGAAAAACTTAAACGATGGGAAAGCAGTAATGCACTATTCAGACGTGAAAAAAGACCACTGGGGGTTCGAATATATTCATCAGGTAACACAAGCCGGTTATATGAAAGGATTTAGTGACGGTACATTCCGCCCGGGCGAAGCGATTTCAAAGGCAGAAGTTGTAACAATTTTACTTCGGCTTAGAGGTGTTCAAGAGCTTCCTTATGGGAAAGGACATTGGGCAAAAGAAAACATGGATACAGCAAAAGCTTTAAAATGGATCAAGGAGATAGGCGATTTAAATGAACTGGATTATCCTATTGAACGTGCAGATGCAGCCAAAATTTTTGATATTGCATTTTACCGGGGTCCTCTTGAGGACGGAGAGACCAAAGTGAAGCAGCATTTCCCAGATGTTCCACGGAGCCACTGGGCTTTTCACTGGATTGAAGAAGCATCAAAGGAAGCCCATGAAGCTGTTTATAGAAAGAAGGGAGTAGAGGAATTAATTCGTTATCTCCCATACTTGACTGAACCATTCTAAAAAATAGGTAAGGGCCGCCTTAGTATAGGGCGGCCTTCCATGTATAACAGGGGAGAAATTGGTACATACTTGATAGACACTGATGCTACCCGATGGTGTCTTCCATTGCATCAGTGTTCTGCAGAGCATGCTCCCAACTCGGAAAGTAGAAAAGGGCGTTTCTCATCAGTTGGGGGTATGCAGATTTAACCTTCTTCTTACTTAAGGATTCACCATTTTCCTGAATTTTCCTAATCTCCATTAATACCTGATCAACACTCATGTCCGCTTCCATTCTACCACTCCTTTATATCATTTTATTACACCTTACATTACCTACTATTCCCTGCATGTTAGAAAATTAAAACAAATATTTGCAAAAGGTGTCGAAAAATAAGTAGCCCTTAATAAATTGGAAAAAACAAATGGACGCAGAAAACCACGCCAAAGGATAAAGCCATCACAAGATGAAACTTTCTGCGGAAACCAGATGCCCTTTTTCTTCGTAAATATCCAGCAAACAAGGTGAAGCAAAGAAATCCAATTGCAATTATTCCACTGGTCATTTTCGGGTGCGTCAGTTCCAACGAAATATTTTGCAGCATAATCCCTGCATGCAAAAGAATGACAGCAGTACCAGTTACAGCAATTGGAATATGCAGCTTCATAATTTTTCTGGACCATTTTGCCAACATAATTTTTATATTCCGCTGGGGAGAGTGGCGAATCACTAAAAAAATAAAATACATATTAATATTGATAATAAACAAGAGAATCCCAAGTTGGGCCAAAAACTGGGCGGCAACGATCAGGGTGGAGTCATGCTCGGCAAAAAGCCAAATATAAACGGCTGAGACCAAAATAAATAGTGCATTTAGGCCAATCCAAATATAATAGGGCATAAAAAATTCCTTTCGTTGTTGTTTCGTTAATATTATACAAATAATACCATTTAACCCCAAGTGATGGTGATCACATTTATTGTCAAATACCTTTGGTGTACGCATTTTTTATGCTATAATTCAAGAAATCAAGTGAAGTTGTCGAATAGAAAGGGGGTATTCCGAGATGAGTGAAACAATTGATTTACAGAAAAAGGCAATGGATACGCTTCTTGCTACAAGCCGGACATTCTTTATTCCCATTAGCATTTTAACACCAGTCCTGAAAGAAGCCGTTGCCTCAGCCTATCTATGTATGAGAGCGATCGATGAAATAGAGGATCACCCCCAGCTCCCCGCTGAAGCAAAAATACACTTATTGCGTTCTATGAGTCAGATTTTGCAGAAACCGTTTGATGAATCGGAATGGAGAAAAATAGTTGAGCCATACAAAGAGAAGTTACCAGAGGTAAGCCTCTTGATTGGGGATTGGATTAAACTTGCCCCTTCGACCGTTACCCCCACGATTATGAATGCGACTGCAACAATGGCCCAAGGGATGGCCAAATGGGTCGAGAAAGATTGGCGGATTCAAACGGAGGCTGATCTTGACGACTATACTTATTATGTAGCTGGTCTTGTAGGAGTTTTGCTTTCAAACCTATGGGTATGGTATGACGGTACGGATACCGATCGGGAACTGGCTATTGGCTTTGGAAGAGGTCTTCAGGCCGTTAATATTTTACGAAATCGTGAAGAAGATTTGGCCCGTGGAGGAGTAGACTATTTCCCAAATAGATGGGAAATGGATGATATGTTCTTATATGCAAGACGTAACTTGGCCTTGGCTGATGCCTACTGTGAACAAATCAAACCGGGTCCAATCCTCAATTTCTGTAAAATTCCGTTGGCTTTGGCCCATGGAACCCTAAAAGCCTTAGAGTCGGGAGCAACAAAGCTTACTAGAGGCGAGGTAATGGAAATTGTTGGTCGTGTGGCTGAAACAAACTAACGGAAAGTGTACTAGTGGAACGGATTAATCTGCTAGTACTTTTTTTATTATTTTCCCCTATTTTTATACTGGAAAATAAACTTTTTGAACATTATGTGAACTTTCCTTTAGGTTTGAAACCTTATTGTTCAGATTGACGTACACCATAGGGAAGGAAGATAAGGCCTTTCGAACAGGGTGTATTCTAGAGGAAAGGGGAATGAATATGCTTTTTGAATTGACCGAACGCAAGTGCAGAGTCTGTGGTGTAAGATTAACTGAATTCGAAATAGAGGAAAAAGATCAACATTGTATGGATTGTTTTACTGACCAGGCAGAGACAGGGACTTGGACCAATTAGGCAGCTGGAATAGGCTGTCTATTTTTTTGTCCAAAATTAAGAAATTCTTAAGGATTATCCTTATTTGTTCTTAAGAAATGGGCTATACAATTATCCCAAGTGAAAGAAAATCACATGCTATACTGGGGAAAGGAGGTTGAATCTAAGATGAACAATTACCGTGTTTTGGTTGTTGATGATGATAAAGAAATAAGAGATGCGATTGAAATCTATTTAAAAAATGAAGGGCTTGCTGTCGTTCAAGCGAAAGATGGAATCGAAGCAATCGAAAAACTACACGAACATGATATACATCTTATTATATTAGATATTATGATGCCGCGCCTGGATGGGATTTCGACTACATTTAAGATCCGTGAAAATAAAAACATACCGATTTTAATCCTCAGTGCTAAGAGTGAAGATACGGACAAAATCTTGGGACTGCAGGTGGGGGCCGATGATTATATCACTAAGCCTTTTAATCCTTTAGAATTAATTGCCCGTGTAAAATCGCAATTAAGAAGGTATGTTTCCCTGGGAACGTATGACGGCTTGGAGAGAGTCATTCAATTGAATGGCCTTACGTTAAATGAATCTGCCAAGGAAGTTACTGTTCACGGTGAGGCAGTGAAACTGACACCGATTGAATATAAAATCGTGGAACTATTGATGAAGAATGCTGGACGAGTATTCTCCATCCACGAGATTTATGAGCGAGTTTGGAAAGAACCAGGTTATAATGCGGAAAACACGGTTGCAGTGCATATCCGGAAAATTCGTGAAAAGATAGAAATTGATCCGAAAAATCCTAGATATTTAAAGGTGGTTTGGGGAATTGGCTACAAAATGGAGAAATAAATTAATCATCCTGGCTTGGCTCCTGCTGTTCACATTTGGACTTAGCAGCGTCATGATAGGGCTATTTCACGGAAGCGAATATATTAATAAAAATTATTTTCAAACGGCCCAGTTTACCTCTCAACTGGATCAGTTTATCGGTCAGTTAAGCCGCTTCGAATTGGATCATGTCAGTTTAGAAGAGGCCAAAAAATCAATTACTGCTAGTCAGGAGGAAATTGAAGAACACCGTTACCGTTATGGCGATCTGCCGGAACAAATTACTAATATTAATGAGCAATATGAGTTGAAGATCCATGAAGCAGAGCAAAAGGAAGTAAGGGATGCGTTAATTTCTGAACGCGATGGTAAAATAGAGGATATTACACAAAACTTCAAAAGTGATGAACACGTAAGGAAGAAGATCATCAAAGAAAAAGAGCAAAAATTAGAGGAATTCTATCATCAAATGGAGCAAGATCGGGCTGAATTTGTCAAATCAAAAAATGTTTTTCAATATCGGTTAACAAACACAGAAACGGGACAGACCTTTACCAATGTCACTAACGATATGGAAAAAATGGACTCGAAAGAGATGCTGTTTATCCGCCGCTATCCTTCACCGTCAAGCGATTACTTAAGGACGGATGGGATAGGAGATGAATTAAATCAGCTAATTTCGAAAAGTAATGGAGGCATTTATGAAGGGCAAGTTGCCATTTCAAAGGATTCTGTTTTAGCAAAATCAGCTTTACCGGATTATTATCAGTTTGAAAAGAGGCAACGAACCTTTTACATCCTCCTTATTAGTGGACTAATAGCCCTTTTGCTCAGCTTGTACGCTTTAAAAAGGATGCCAGTTCTTTCACCCTTGGCACCGGAAAGCTGGCAATTGAAATATAATCGAGTCCCTATTGACCTTGCAGTCGGGTTCTTCGCCTTTTGTGGAGTTATAACTCTTTTTCTGCTCATGAAGAATTATCCGCTTTACTTACTAGAATATTCTTATGAGTTTACTTTAAGGGTAGTGAAAGATACAATCATTACATCCTTGTTTGTTGCACTCTTACTGAATCAAGGACAATTTTTGCAGAAAAGAATGTCAAATAAAGAATATCTAAAGGTTGAATGGAAAAATAGCCTAGTTTGTAGAGTCTATGAAATTCTAAAGGAAGCGTTTCTTCATCGACATATTGGTACACAGGTCGTACTCCTTCTAGGTGTTGCCTTCTCACTTGGCGCGGGGCTGATCATCACGTTGTTAGAACCTGCATTCATTTTGCTTTATGCTCCTTTGGCTCTTTTCATTGGCATCCCGGTCTTTGTCATCATGATCAAACGGGCAGGGTACTTTAATCGTATTGTAATGAACACGGGGGAGTTAGTTGATGGGAAATCCGTACCTGATCTTCCCGTGGTGGGAAAATCCTTGTTTGCAACGCTGGCCAGGCATATTAATGCTTTAAAGCAAGGAGTAAAATCCTCTCAACGTGAACAGGCAAAAAGCGAACGATTGAAAACAGAACTGATTACTAATGTTAGTCATGATTTGCGGACACCGTTGACTTCTATCATTTCCTACACGGAACTATTGAAAAAGGAAGATCTTACCGAGGAAGAAAGAAATAGTTATGTACAAATCATTGACCGCAAGTCTAAACGTTTAAAGGTATTGATTGAGGATTTATTCGAGGCGTCAAAAATGGCTAGTGGAAATATTGAACTTGCCCCGGAAAAAGTGGACCTTGTTCAGCTTTTACAACAGGCCCTCGCCGAATACAATGAACAAGTCAGTCAATCAAGCCTACAATTTCGTATCGCAACCCCGGATTCTCCCGTATACGCTGTTGTCGATGGTCAGAAGATGTGGCGTGTTTTTGAAAACCTAATTGGGAACATTCTTAAATATGCCATGGAGAATACAAGAGTCTATATTTCCCTTACCGAGGACGTGGATAGGATTGTGATTACTTTTAAAAATGTGACCAAATATGAACTTGGTGATAATATTGACGAGATGTTTGAGAGATTCAAGCGTGGTGACACCTCGCGTCATACGGAAGGATCGGGACTCGGTTTAGCAATTGCCAAATCAATTATCGACCTCCACGGAGGGACTCTTGATTTAGAGGTGGATGGAGATTTATTTAAGGCTACTGTACAGTTGAATCGTTTAAAAAATACTCTTTAATTTCTTAAAGACAAATGATATAATTAAATTAATCGAAATTTAATACCTTTTTTACTGAAATTTGGAGGAGCCTGTCACACAAGGCTCCTTTTTGCGTTTTTTTAAGGAAATGTGGTAACAGGAGGACGTGCTCTTGAAACTTTTGGATACATTTTGGAAAGGGGACCGAAAACGGAATACGTTACTCGACGATTTAAATGTTTTTTATCAAGAAAATAATCGAATAGTTTATGCCTATTTTTTGAAAGTGACGGGTTCGCGGGAAGAGAGCGAAGAATTGACACAAGAAACTTTCTATCAGGCAGTAAAATCTGTTCATCAATTTAAACAACAATCTTCTCTAAAAACATGGCTACTACAAATTGCAAGGAATGTTTACCGCAATAATGTCCGAACATGGATGAGAGATCAAAAGCTATTTTCAGTATCTGAAGATATCGAACTACAGGGTGATGATACCCTTAATCCCCTTCGTATTTCCTTGCGTAATCAATCAAAGAACGAAATCCGCAGCATCTTCGAAAAACTTCCAGAGGATTACCGCGATGTCCTCATTTTTAAGGAGTTAGAAGGTCTTACACATGAGGAGATCTCGCGAATTTTAGGGAAAACACCCCAGTCCACAAAAGTTCTTTTATACCGTGCAAAACAAAAGTTTAAACAATTATATGAAAAAGAGGTGGTGCATTATGAGGATTCGATATGATACCATTTGGTAAGAGGGGGTCAGACCCCAATCGAAATTTGTTGAATTTTATTTTAGAAGTGATTGCAGAAGATATTCGACAAATTTCGGTTGAGGTCAGATCCTTTTAAAATTATTACTATACGGAGGTACATTCATGCTTGCAAAGTTGCTGCTATACGGACTGGCTATTACCATCAATCTCTATTTTGCTCAGAAAAGAGTAGGAAGAATGAAACTCTCCTTGCAAATAGCTGCAGCAATGTGGGCCATTGTTGGCGTTATCGATATTGCTACATCATCCTAAAAGGGGAGACAGGGTTGTTGAAAAGACAACTTTGAGCGGTCAAAGTGATCGTTTCAGAGTTGTCTTTTTTTATCTGTAAAAAAAGAGGAAAAAAGAGGAATATTGAAGAACGTTACTAGTAACAGATGAAGGGAGCATGCAAAATGAAGATAGGGTATATTGGTCTTGGAGTCATGGGTTCACGGATGGCATTACGATTACTAGATGCTGGTTATACAGTTACCGTATATAATCGGTCACCAGAGAAGTTGCAGGGGGTCCTTGAGAAAGGGGCAAAACATGCCAATGACCTTGCTAGCCTAGTCAAAGAGTCTGATGTGGTATGTAGCTGTTTATCGATGCCATCAGATGTAGAGCAAGTATATCTTGGCCAGAACGGTTTGTTTGAACTAGCCGAAAAAGCAACCCTTTTTATTGATTTTACGACTGTCGGTAGGGAAACAAGCATTAATCTTGCAGAGGCAGCAAAAATAAATGGACACCAATATTTAGATGCACCAGTAAGCGGTGGACCGGAAGGTGCTGAGCAGGGCACTCTAACGATAATGGTTGGTGGAGATAAAGGCAGTTTTACAAAGGTATTGCCGGTGCTTAATAAGTTAGGGGGGAATGTTCAATACTTAGGGGAATCGGGAAATGGGAGTGTTGCCAAGCTGTTGAATCAAATTTTGGTTGGTGTTCATTCTCTTGCAGCGTCTGAAGTCATGGTTTGTGGTGCATCCTATGGGTTGAACCCGGAACAACTTTACGATATTCTTAAGACAAGTTATGGTGAGAGCAGAATGTTGCGGCGGCATATGGAGAATTTCGTTTTGGATCGGAATTTTGAGCCAGGTGGTGCCCTGAAATATCTTCTAAAAGATATCCGATTAGGAAACAAGATTATGCAAAGTACAGGTTTAGAAGATACCTTAGGTGAACGTGCTGAACAAGTTTTGCAATACGCGCAGGAACAGGGGCTCGGTGACCAGGATATGTCGTCGATCATCATCCCGCTGGAGAGAAAAGCGGGAACTGTTGTAAAACGGGAAGTGAAATAAGGTACAATTGCATACAAGAACTGATCCCCCCACTTAAACTATCTTCATTTCGAAAAGTTTGGAGTGGGGGTTTTACTGTTCGTTATGCAGGATAAAATAGAATACAAATGGGGTCAGACCCTGACCGAAATTTGCTGAATCCACACGAAGAAATAAATATCTAGCCTTTTGAATAACTCCAAGTGAGGGAACTTCTTTTTTTGTATTCGACAAATTTCGGGTGAAGTCTGACGCCTTTGGGAGGAAAATGATGCTTTCTTTGATGATTGTAGTAGGATTGATTTTTATCATTCCCATAGTTTTGGAACGCTTAAGGTGGAATTTCCTGCCGGTAGTTGTCGTTGAAATTACTGCTGGAATTATACTCGGGAAAAGCGGGGTAGGGTTCATTCAGCCAAATGAATGGTTAACCATTCTATCCTCCTTAGGTTTTATATTTTTAATGTTTTTAAGTGGGCTAGAAATTGATTTCGAATCTTTCCAGGCGAAAAAGAAAACGGCGGCAAAGCTAAGTCCCATCTCGATTGCATCCCTTACCTTCCTGTTGATCTTAGTAATTTCAGTCATTTTTGGTTATAGTTTTCAGGTCTTTGGGTTTGTGGGTGATGGGATCTTCATGACATTGATCATCTCTACCATTTCCTTAAGTGTTGTCGTCCCAGTGCTAAAGGACAAAGGGATTATCAATACCCCTTACGGGCAGAGCATTCTCGTCACAGCGGTGATTTCCGATTTTGCCACAATGATTCTTCTCTCTGTCTACGTTGCTTTTCAATCGGCAAATGCGATGAAACCATTGCTACTCCTCATCTTATTTGTGGTCATGTTTTTCTTCTATCGCATGGGGATCCGTTTTAAAAAAGGTAAAGTTATTGAACGCATATCACGGGAATCTGTTCAGTTAGGAACACGTGGGGTTTTTGCTCTTATCTTGTTTTTTGTCGTGCTGTCTGAACAGGTTGGAGCGGAAAGCATTTTGGGGGCCTTTTTGGCTGGGGTGATCATTTCCCTCCTCTCACCGAAAAAGGAATTCGTACACCAGTTAACATCGTTTGGCTTTGGTTTTTTAATCCCGATCTTCTTTTTTATGGTCGGGGCCAATTTGGAGCTTCGCGGGTTGTTAAATGACTTGCCGGCTTTAACGATGATTCCATTTATTTTGATTAGCTTTTTTGCATCTAAGTTTTTGCCTGTTTTATTATGGAAAAGATGGTTTAGTTGGAGCCAAACCCTGGGTGCAGGTGTCCTCTTACCTTCGACCTTAAGTTTAGTCATTGCGGGGACAGAAATTGGCCTTGAGCTAAAGATTATCACCCCAACGTTACAGGCAGCTTTAATTTTAAGCGCGGTGATTTCTGCAATTTTCTCACCCATTCTATTTCAAAAGATTGCCCCAGAAGATCAAAAAGAACTTGTCAGAAGAAAGGTATCCCTTGTTGGCGCAAACACAGTTAACTTAGCCTTAGCTAAGCAACTCTATCAGGATGGATACGACGTCAGGATGTTTACATCTGACCAAACCCTGCTCACACAGGGGCGCTCCTACGATTTTGAGACGATCAGCTTGAAACAGATGAACCCTGAAGAGTTGGCAAACTATCAAGCAACAGATAGTGATTATTTCGTAGCTTTTACGACGGACGATGAATTAAATGTTCAGTTAGCCAATTGGGCAAAGCAAGATGGGGTAGAGAATGTTATCTGCCGTATGGATACAGAGGAAAAGGCAAAAGACTTGGTGGAAGGAGTGCAAACCTTTTCGCCATTTCTATCAAGTCGCATATTACTGCAAGCTTTAATCGAATATCCTGCTCTCTTTAAATTTTTGCATATGGAACAGAATATGCAGGAGGTACACATTGAAAATGAAAACCTCCATAATCGATTAATCAAAGAGCTTTCCTTCTTGGGCGATGCTCTCGTTATCCGTATATTTCGGGAAAATAATATGATAATTCCCCATGGTGATACACAAATTAAGTGGGGAGACATCCTGTTGATCAGTGCTGATGCTGAACGAATCTCAATGATTCGACAGGAGTGCTCCTAAATCGATTATCGAGGTGGGAAAAATGTTAGAGGCATTGGGCTGTATTGCCTTTCTCGCGGTAACCGGAGTGCTTGCTAATATTAGAAAGTATTGAAACCTTAGTGAATGAAGCCATCCTTGAAACAAAAGAGTCCAGGGTGGCTTCTTTTATTGGGCACCTTTCCTCGTTTTTGTTCATAAAATGCAAGGGTAATATATTGGGAAGGGTTGGGGAAGGATGCAATTTTATTACGACGAAAAGATGCCTTTACGAATTTTGGATGAAGGTGAATTCTGGAAGCACCAAGAGTCTGAGCATACCGTCGTTATTCGACAATTGGTTAAAAACCTTGAACCTGCATTTGTATCTAGTTTGGAAAAATGGCAATTGGCTCTAACGAAAACCCAGGCCTTATTTGTACGTTATATTGAGGCTGTAATTAGATCGGGAAATCATGTTAGTCCTACGCTGTTAAGGGAGATCAAGTCATTAGTGGAGTTTGCGTTGCATCAAAGCGAACAATTTGTAAAATTGTTGAACCAGCTTGAGGCAGAAAGCAATGCAATCAAAAGCAATCCAACCGCAATAACCGTGGTGGATCATATCCGAAGAGAATCTGAATACTTCATGGGGATTACGGAAGCCCTTTTATCGAAGGGGATGCTCTAAGGGATTCGGGGGATAGGCGGACCGGTTGGGGTTCCGCTATATACTTTTGAGGTTCGATAAGGTCCATTGTGTCCGCAGATCAAGATATAACGGAAAAACCTTCCGTTAATAAGAAACAACCCGGTGAATGCACCGGGTTGTTTTTTAAAAAAGTTTAACCCCCAAAACATGATCGATAGGAATACTGCCGATCATTCGGCTATCTCGGCTGTTATTGCGATTGTCCCCCATAACGTAAAGGTGGCCTTCAGGAACTTCTATTGGCTCACTGGGGATGTTAATCATCATTTTTTCCTTGATATAGGGCTCGTCGATTTTTGAGCCGTTCCGGTAAAGGTTTCCATCTATAAATTCCAATTTGTCACCGGGCTTGCCGATCACACGCTTAACCCATAGGTCATGACCGCTTTGTCGGTCAAAAACCGTGGATTCCACCCATAACAGGATAGGGTTTTCTTCTATCTCATTCCAAAAGCCTCTGGGCTCGTTCACCCGACTGTCGATAATGACAATATCACCATAGTTGTAGGAATCATAGTTTCTTAGGGTGTGATTGATTTTCGAAACAAAGATGCGCTGTTCGTCCTGTAGGCTTGGGTCCATAGAATGCCCGGAAACTCTAAATGGCTGAAGAAGAAAAGCCGTAATTAGGACAGATAGGATGATGGCAATCACGATGGATTTCGTCCAATCCCACAGATGTTTGACCATAAATTTTATCCCCCTTTTAAAAAATAATGCTATTACATTATACGTTATTTTTATATGTTACGTTTCATTTCTTATTAGGAGGATAGTGGGCAATTATTTTTCTTGCGGAAAAAGCTCAGCTAGGATCTCATAGGATCGTATACGGGCTTTATGATCATAGATTTGGGCATTCACCATCATTTCATCCGCCTTTGTTACCTTTTGGAATGTTTCCAATTTACTTTTAACCTCCGTTGGATTACCTACGATGGAAGCATGAAGCTTCGGTTCAATGGCTCTCTTTTCATATTCACTCCAAAGTTCATCCATATTTTTCACCGGTGGTTGCAGAAGACCAGGTCGTCCGCGAACAAGGCTTAGAAATTGCTGCTGCATGGATGTTGATAGGAAATGGGCCTCATCCCGATCATCTGCTGCAACCACATTCACGCCAACCATCGCATAGGGTTCCTTCAACCATTCAGAAGGCTCAAAACTGCTGCGGTATAAAGCAAGGGCGGGAAGAGTAAAGTCAGGTGAGAAATGGCTAGCAAAGGCGAAAGGAAGACCTAGCTGACCTGCCAAACGTGCGCTGAAGTCACTAGAGCCAAGAAGCCAGATCGGAATGGTAAGTCCTTCTCCTGGGAATGCACGAACTGCTTTTCTTTCAACCGGGTTTAAAAAAGAGCGTAATTCCTCAAGAAGCTCAGGAAACTCTAGTCCTCCCCGCAGGTCACGGCGTAAAGCTCTCGCCGTTTGTTGATCAGACCCGGGTGCGCGACCTAAACCAAGATCGATTCGCCCTGGGAACATCGATTCGAGCGTTCCGAATTGTTCAGCGATGACCAAGGGGGCGTGATTGGGCAACATAATTCCACCTGAACCCACACGGATTTTGGAGGTTCCTGCGGCTACATAACCAATGACAACAGAGGTTGCGGAACTAGCGATCCCTGGCATATTGTGATGTTCGGCTAACCAGTAGCGGTTGTACCCCCATCTTTCTGCATGCTGGGCCAGGTCAAGGGTATTGCGGAAAGAATCAGCAGGCGTTCCACCTTGAATAACAGGACAAAGGTCGAGAACGGATAGTTTCATATCTTTTTCCTCCGATTTTCATTTGTAGTATAGTTCTATTCTAGTTTTTCCAAAACTCCCAGGTCAACCTCTGGGGTACATTTGACAGGTGAAAGGGCGGGATATGCGGATTAACTGGCTTAAATGTATAAAAAAGACGTTCCAATTCACACTAGACAGTAAGTCAAATTTCATCATGAGAGAGGTTGGGAAATAAATGAATGAAATTGAACTCCATGGAACTCTTTTTTATGAACCTTCTACAAATGAGTGGTCAGGATCTGGGACTGGATGGTATATAGAAAAAACAGATGGAAATCTGGCCAGAATAACCTTTGAGGAACCCATCACGTTTGATAAACGGCAGCCCTTTAAAAATGATAGCTACAGTCTATCGATAAGCAATATAAATGAAAACGGTGATGTGGACACCTATAATGTAGATGAAGATGGCTTTGTCATTAGCTGGAAGGACTATTCGAATGAAACTTGTATTGCCTCTTTTCAGGTGTTTGGCACAAAGTTATGCTTTGTTCCGAATGACCGGGCGTTAGGTGTTGAAGAAAGTGTAGCGGATATTCATGCAGCTGAGCTGCTTTTTAGTTACGAAGCGAAATACGGTGTGATTACCTTAATGGGATCGGGGAGTATATCCTGTAAAGAAATTGCTGAGGAAAAATATAATTCCCTGCAAATTGAGGTGAGACATTTAAAAGAAAAGATGGAACAGGAAAAGGATGCCTTCTGTAAGCAGCTATTACAGGATCGAATAGAGCGAATAGAACGGAGGATGGCACGGCAAAAAAGAATCATTGAAAAAAGCTCGAAATATTGGGACTCTGCCTATAGGTTTGGGGAGTTGTGGGGGAGGTATGCCGCACATGAACAAGAAAAAGCACTTGAAGGGTGCTATGTTCCAATTTGTACCGGAGGCGGACCTGGGATTATGCGTGCGGCTGCACAAGGGGCAAGAGACCAGAATGCACACATTATCGGCATTGATTGCCAATTTGGTGTAGATAACTTTTTCAATTTAAAAGACAGTTATTCAGTTTACTCGAACCAAAGATTGCGCATGAATAATTTCTCTATTAGGGAAGGGGTTCTAATTAATTATTCTCATGTAATCTTGTTTTGGCCAGGTGGCTATGGAACGGCTTGGGAAGTGTATGAGACCTTATCCAAAATCCAAACCAATCATTTGCGCAGACATCGCACAAAGGCTATTTTTGTGCATCCCGAATATTGGGAGCCATTTTTTAAATGTATTGATCATATGCGTGAATATGGAGCGATTAACAGCTATGGTGATCGAGTCAAAATTCCTGGGGTGGACGATCAGGATCCAGATGAAGCATATATCGCAGAAGTGGCAAATACACCGGAAGAAGCATTTGAAATGACCAAAGCATTCGTAGAGGAATTATTTCGGAAGAATCAGTTAACACTTAAGGCTTAGAGTGGTTCTGAGGAAGATTTAGACTTCTCTTTTTGGTAAAATGAGGAAGGGGGTGGTCACCATTTACTGCAGATACCGTGAAATATCACCGGTCTGTGTCGGAAAAAACAGGCCATTACGGAGTGAGGAAATGACGAAGGAACATTTAATTCCAAAAACCCTCCTTCGTAATCCTAAGTTTAAGGCCAAGTGGATGATTACCTTTAACCCTTCGGATGCACCAAATATAGATATTTCCTGCTACAAATGCAATCATTTAAAAAACCATTTGGCTGATGTACCTTTTGCCTGGAAACTCTTGTATTTAAAAAGATATGGTATTTCCTGTAAAAGCAGTCGTGCGATGAGCCGCAGTTTAATTTTTTCATCTGCGCTCAGCCTGGAATCTAAACAAAAGGAAAGGGTATACCAGTGTATAATCAGAGGAGACATTCAATGGATTGGTCCAGAAGAATGTCTATTCTTTTTCCATTGCACGAAGGTCTATCTTAAATCAGGTGTAGTAGTTGGGGTCCAGGACAGGCAGGATAAAGTCCCCAGAAAATTGAAAAAGAAAAGCAAACAGGACACGAAGATGTACCCCCTTTAAACGAATGAGGTGGGTGAAAAGTGGAACAGGGGGGAATGGGATGTCTATTTCACAAAGAGACCTAGATCAGGAAATCGATCGATTGGAAAAAATCCGCATTCGAATTGAGATGGAAATGGGCCGGTTAGAGGAAATTGTCCACTACCGCGGTTCGGAAGTATTGGATATTCGTCGGAATTTTTGGGATGAGGTAACAGTCAATACAGCAGATTACTATGATCTGGCGGAAACAGCCGCCAGTATCACACAGCAGCAAGCAGTTTTAAGCCAAGAGGAACGCAGTCATCGCCATGCACTGAAAAATCTTCGTAAATTAAAAAGACTTCATCGTACCCCATATTTTGCCCGTATAGATTTTATTGAAGAGGGGCAAAAGGTGGAGCGAATTTATATCGGACTCGGGTCTTTAGTGGATGAGGATACGCACGAATTGTTAATATATGATTGGCGGGCCCCTATTTCTAGCTTGTTTTACGATTACACACCGGGCCCTGCTAGATATCAGACCCCTGACGGATGGATTGAAGGGGAGATAACACTAAAGCGACAATACATAATTAATAATGGAAAACTTGAAAACATGTTCAATACAGGGATCAGTATTGGGGATACCATGCTGCAAGTCTTGTTAGCGAAAAATACAGAAGGTAAGATGAGTAGTATTGTCACTACAATTCAGCGTGAACAAAATCAAATTATTAGGGATGACCAACATGAAATTTTGATTGTTCAGGGGGCTGCGGGAAGCGGAAAAACTTCAGTGGCACTGCAAAGGGTTGCTTATCTTCTCTATAAACATCGGAATTCGTTGACCTCAGAGCAGATGGTTTTATTCTCACCCAATTCCCTGTTTAATGATTATGTCTCCAATGTGCTACCAGAACTTGGGGAGGCCAATATGCTGCAGACAACCTTTCAAGAACATCTGCAGCGGGGAATAGGAAAAGTGTACAAGGTGGAGGATGCATACGATCAATTAGAGTATCTCCTATCCACCCCAGAAGGAGAACCGCCATCCCTAAAACGACTTCAAGCCATCGAACGGAAAACATCACTTTCATTTATGGAACAAATGGACCAATATATCGAGCAATTGAAAGAAACAGGGATACAATTTCACGATTTTCAGTTGCGGACAAAAGTGTTAATCAGCAAGGAAAAATTAACAGAATGGTTTTATCATGAAACACTAGCCGACGCCCCGCTTCCAGCGCGAATGGAAAAGTTAAAGGAGAGGGCACTTGAAGAACTGGAAGTTCTGCAAGAACGGCTGTATAAAAACCGATTTAAAAAAATGCTGCGGAATCCAAAATATCTGGGAACCGATGAAGAAATGAAGGCAGAGAGCCGCAAAACTGCCCGAAAGGCTTTTGGTCCTTTACGACGTATTGCCAAACAGCTGGAGTTTCTCGATATCATTGGCATGTATAATAAGTTCTTAAATGAAAGCATTCTGTCTCAGGAAAAAATCCCCTACGAGGATGCCACACCGATCCTATATTTGAAAGCTTCCTTGATCGGATGGCCTACGATCAATCAGATGAAACAAGTTATTGTTGATGAGGCGCAAGATTATTCACCGTTTCAGCTCAGGTACATTCGCCGGCTCTTTCCGAGGGCGCGTTTTACATTGCTGGGTGATTTAAACCAGGGGATCCATCATGCCAACGTACAAAGTTATGATCATTTGGACCAGCTGTTTGGGCAGGCACCGATTGCTCTTTTTCAAATGACCAAAAGCTATCGTTCAACCAATGAAATAATTGAATTTACTAGAGGGATTCTAAAGGATCCACAACCGATTGAATCAGTGGGACGAAGCGGTGATGAGCCGAAGATAATAGCTGTACCATCGGATGATCAGTTGGCCTCAGAAATCATAAAGGGAGTCCAAGAACTTTGGCAAAAGGGGTCAAAATCCATAGCCATCATATGTAAAACAGAATCGGAAACGAGAATGGCCTATGAAAACTTAAAAAATAAAGTGGATCAGGAGATACATCTTTTAACGAAGGAAACCTTTGTCTTTAAAGGAGGCCTAGTGGTCATCCCCGCGTATCTGGCAAAGGGGCTGGAATTTGATAGTGTAATCATCTATAACGCGAGTGAAAAGGTTTATCAGCGATCAGCCGAAAGGAAATTATTATATACCGCGTGTACACGTGCTTTGCATCACCTGTTTCTTTTTTTTACAGGTAAATTGACACCATTAATCGATACGCAGAACGGTGACTCGAGTCAATAACGATATCGTTCCGCTATTTCTACCTAAAGGGGAGCCGCTCCCCTCATTTTTTTATTTTCCGCATAGGAAAAGAGGGATACTTCTTCGAATGGGCTTCGATCGAAGCCTTTCTTATGATAAAATAAACGATGAGGAGAAATCATCCAATTGCTAAACCTATAATAAAGGAGAAAATTATGAATATTCCTGTGAAATGGATGCAGGGAGTGTCACTTGGCGAAAAGATTTCCTTTGAACTAAGATTTCAAATTATTAAAGGGAAGATCCCAATCGGCACAGTATTATCGGAAAATCAGATTGCGGCTGATTTTGGGACAAGCCGTTCACCTGTGCGCGAGGCTTTTCGCGTGCTTTCGAACGAAGGGTTAATTCGGTTAGAGAGAATGGGTGCTACTGTTCTTGGGTTAACGACGAAAGATGTCGAAGAACTGTATGATGTTCGTTATCTTCTGGAAGGCTTCGCTATGCAACGGATTGCCACTCATTTTGACAAAAGCCAAATAGTTCTCCTGGAATACTTAATTGAAAAAATGGAACTGACCGCAAAACATGAGGATTATATGGAGTTCTCCAATTATGATATTCAATTCCATGATACGATTATAAAGGCAGCGGAACATAAGCGAATCCTTCATTTATGGAAGAGTATCCGACAAATTTTATTGACATTTTTACTGGTTGCAACAGAAAAACGGTTTACTGAAAATAAAGAGGAGATTCAATCCTTATTGAATAACCACAGAATATTAATTGAGGCTCTACGTTCTGGAGACCCCGACCGCTTGCAGGAAACCCTAGATAATCATTCGAGGGATAATTGGAGGACGGTCACAGCGGCCTATTTTAAGTCTTAATTTTTTGTTTACAGACATAGGTTCATCTACTATACTTTAAGTTGTCGACAAGTTTAGAATAGGTCTTTTTGTGGGAAAAAGGAGGAGAGATACGATGGAACAAATGAGAGCGGGATTGTTTCTAGGGGAAAAACATGTAGACGTTCAGCTAATTAATCGCCCAGTTCTAAAGGAAGGCGAAGTGTTGCTGCGCGTATCCTATGCAGGGATTTGTGGATCAGATATGATGATCTATTATGGAAAACATCCTCGTGCAAAAGCACCTTTGGCCATGGGACATGAATTTTGCGGTGTGATTGAAGAGGTGAATGGCGATATCCCGTTCCAAGTGGGTGAACGTGTTGTTGTCGAACCAACACTCAGCTGCGGGACATGTGATGCCTGTATAGCTGGACAATACCATGTTTGCAGGACCTTACGCTTAATTGGAATCGACTGCAATGGTGGATTTGCAGAATATGTAGCCGTGCCACACCATCGCCTGCATCGTATTTCGGAGGGATTATCCAGTGCCCATGCTGCGTTAACTGAGCCTTTGGCTGTAGCGGTTCATACTGTCCGCCGTGCTGGGGTAAAGGTTGGTGACCTAGTGGTCATCCTAGGTGGAGGTCCGATTGGCTTGCTTGTTGGATTGATTGCAAGAGAAGCTGGAGCTTCAAAGGTTGTCGTATCTGATATTAGTCCGTTTCGACTACAAAAGGCGAAAGATCTTGGATTTATAGCGGTTGATGCTAAAACTGAAAATATCACCGATGTTGTTGCCAACATGACGAGTGGCGTTGGAGCCGATGTGGTATTTGAAGTGGCAGGAACACAGATTACTGCACAGCAAATGGTAGACACCATTAAAACCCAAGGGCAAATTTGTGTCGTTAGTATGTATAAGCAATCACCAACGATCAATTTGGCTGCTATGCATTTTAGAGAGTTGTCCTTAACAACAACTCGTTGTTATAGTCGCAAGGATTTCCAAACTGCAATTGAATTTATGGCAAGCGGCAAAGTAGACGTGTCACCATTGATTTCGCATGAACTCGAGTTAGATCAGCTTGCTGAAGGATTTAAGTTTATGGAAAATCCGGAAGAAGCTTTAAAAATATTAATTAAGCCATAGAGGGGAGAAATGATCAGATGATACTAGATGCATTTCGTTTAAATGGAAAAGTGGCAGCGGTTTCAGGCGCCACACGAGGAATTGGCCGTGCAATGGCTTTAGGATTAGCAGAGGCTGGGGCTGATATCGCCCTTCTTCAGCGTTCACCTGAACAGACACAGTTAAAGGAAGAAATTGAAAGCTTAGGAAGAAAGTGTATCATTGTCCCTTGTGATATGGAAGATTTGGAACAAGTGAGGGCAGCCATCCCAACTGTTGTCTCTCATTATGATAAGATTGATGTGTTGGTGAACAATGCTGGAATCCAACGCCGTTCGCCTTCTGTTGACTTTTCAGAAGAAGATTGGGATGACGTGATTAAAGTGAATTTAAAAACGGTTTGGTTGCTTGCACAACAAGCGGGCCGTTATATGGTTCCGCAGAAAAGCGGAAAGATCATCAATACGGCATCCCTGTTATCCTTCCAAGGAGGCATCACTGTGCCGGCCTATGCGGCTGCAAAGGGCGGTGTGGCCCAGCTAACAAAGGCGCTTTCCAATGAATGGGCACAGCACAATGTGAACGTAAATGCGATCGCCCCAGGTTATATAGCGACTGAAATGAATACAGCGTTAATTGAGGATGAAACCCGGAATAGACAAATCTTGGAGCGAATTCCAGCTGGACGTTGGGGTACACCTGACGATTTCAAAGGGGCAGCAGTCTTCCTTGCTTCCGATGCAGCAAATTATGTTCACGGATTTGTTCTTGCTGTTGACGGCGGTTGGTTAGGACGTTAAAAAAGTAAAACAGAAAAACTCCTGCTCAAACAGGAGTTTTTTTATTTTTTAAGGACATTTAGGATTTCAGAACGTCATGATCGACATAACGTTCGCCATTCATTTCACTGATGATATTGATAGCAACCTTTGCACCGTCACCTGCGGTAATAATCGTATGCATCGATACACCAGCAACGGTTCCTGCAGCCCAAATTCCTGCGATATTCGTTTTACCTTGGTTGTCCACTTGAAGAATGCTTTTGATTCGAGGCTCGGTACCAGGTACAACGGTTAATCCTACTTTTTCTGCAAGAGCAACAGACATTCCAGTGGCAACAATGATATGCTGCGCTTGAAAGGATTGTCCACCTTCAGTTACAACTGTTTTCTGCCCGTTTTCGATTTGGATATCGACTACTTCATCAAGGGTCCATTCCGCACCAAATTTTTCGGTCTGTTTTCTTCCTACTTCTACCAAATCTGGACCACTTATCCCATCAACACCGTAATGGTTATCAAGCCAAGCCCTTTTTGTAACGCTTTTGTTATTATCTATGACTAGTGTCTTTTTACCAGCTTTGCTTGTAAATAATGCAGCACTCCCACCAGCTGGTCCTCCACCAATAACAATCACATCGTACATGTATCTTTCCTCCTTTATTAGAATTATTATTACCTGGTTTATATTGTAAATTAAGTAAGCAAACAAGTAAAGTTTCGTGACCTTTGCAATCTTCTAGTTTAATATAAAATAAGGATTTTGAACTATCATGTGACTAAAGGAAGGACAGCTAAAGATGAAACAGCAGCACTCGATAAAACAAAAGATAAAACAGCTTTTTTATATTCTTTTTCCCATATTAGTAACGCAAGTCTCTCTCTTTGCTATGACTTTTTTTGATACAGTGATGTCAGGGCATGTAAGTGCTAAAGATCTAGCAGGTGTGGCCATTGGTGCAAGCATTTGGAGCCCAATCTTTACGGGATTGTGTGGTATCATCATGGCTTTGACGCCGATTATTTCCCAACTTGTTGGTGCCAATCAAAAAGAGAAGGTGTCGTACCAGGTTATCCAGGGTATTTACCTTGCCATTGCGATCGCAATCAGCGTGATTATCATCGGGTCAGGTGTCCTCGATCCGATCCTCGGTGGGATGGATCTCGATCCTGAAGTAAAACGAATTGCCTATCAATATTTGCTTGCACTAGCTTGGGGGATTGTCCCTCTTTTTATTTATACAGCACTTCGTTGTTTTGTGGACGCACTAGGACACACCATAGCAACGATGGTTATTTCCTTGCTTTCTTTACCAATCAATGTTGCCTTAAATTATGTTCTGATTTTCGGCAAACTGGGTTTTCCCGCCTATGGTGGGGTAGGAGCTGGAATTGCTACAGCAATTACCTATTGGTGTATTCTAATAATTGCTGTATTTGTCGTATGGCGGAAAGAACCATTTCGTGGCTACCAAGTATTCCAAAGGGCCTTTCCACTTTCCTTTGGGACCTGGAAAGAACAGTTGGTCATCGGGGTTCCAATTGGTTTTGCAATCTTTTTTGAGACAAGCATTTTTGCAGCCGTTACATTATTAATGAGCAGCTATACAACAGAGACAATTGCGGCCCATCAAGCAGCCATTAATTTTGCATCGCTCATCTATATGATGCCGATGAGTATCTCCTTGGCTTTAACGATTGCCGTTGGGTTTGAAGCAGGGGCGGGACGGTTACAGGATGCAAGGCAATATAGCCGGATTGGCATTAGCTTTTCAACCCTCATGTCGATTATTTCTGCTATTGGGCTACTGGTGTTCCATGAACAGATTGCAAGATTGTATACGACGGATCCGACAGTTTTA
>Ga0180215_1000977_pt1 | contig 32900 bp, 31 predicted proteins | sample eDN3rd37CBELigBY_FD_128871 | JGI IMG/M metagenome (GOLD analysis project Ga0180215, IMG submission 128871) | Enriched backyard soil microbial communities from Emeryville, California, USA - eDNA 3rd pass 37_C BE-Lig BY (version 2) (version 2) | ecosystem: Environmental > Terrestrial > Soil >...
CCGCCAGCGTTCGTCCTGAGCCAGGATCAAACTCTCCAATAAAGAGTTGATATAGCTCATTGTTTAGTCCCATGCGGGACAAAAAATTAACGTTGACGTTTTTGTTCGTTCAGTTTTCAAAGAGCAAATCTTAGATAGCAACCACTTTAAGGTCGTTATCAGCATCGCTCAAAAGCGACTTTTTTATAATACCAAATTCATTTCGTTAAGTCAATAACTTTTTATCTTTTTTAAGATAAAAGTAATCATTTCTTAACAACAGATATTAATATACCACCATTTTATTATGGTTGCAATAATTTTTTTCAGGATATTTTTGCTAATCCCTCTCCGTTTTCGGCTTGATATAAAAAAGGATAAGGCACAATATAAAATATGCCTTATCCTTTATAAAATTATTCTTAGCGATGACGCATTAACGGGAATAAAAGTACATCCCGGATAGAAGGAGAGTTTGTTAATAGCATAACTAGGCGGTCTATTCCTATTCCTAATCCCCCAGTTGGCGGCATCCCGTATTCTAATGCCTCAACAAAATCTTCATCCATTTCGTGCGCCTCGTCATTCCCCTGCTCACGTTCTTTAAGCTGTGCCTCAAAGCGTTCTCTTTGATCGATAGGATCGTTAAGTTCAGTGAAAGCATTCGCATGCTCACGCGCCACGATAAATAGCTCAAATCTATCGGTAAAACGAGGATCTTCTTCATTTTTCTTGGCAAGAGGAGATATCTCTACTGGATGTCCGTATATAAACGTTGGCTGAATTAACTTTTCCTCGACCTTTTGTTCGAAAAATTCATTTACGATATGGCCGTAAAGCATATGTTCTGTAATTTCAACACCGTGCTCTTTTGCTAAAGCTTTTGCTTCTTCTGCAGACATCTCTTTCCAGAAGTCAACACCTGTATATTCTTTAATTGCATCTACCATATGCAATCTCTTCCACTCAGGCTTGAGATCGACTTCATAGTCTCCATATTGAATAGAAGTGGTACCCAGTACCTCTTCAGCAATATGAGCAATCAGGTTTTCTGTTAGAGACATAATGTCACGGTAATCAGCATATGCCTCATAAAGTTCAATCATCGTAAATTCAGGGTTATGGCGTGTAGATACACCCTCATTGCGGAAAACGCGGCCAATTTCATAAACCTTTTCTAGGCCACCGACAATCAGGCGCTTTAAGTGAAGCTCAATGGCTATACGCATATAGAGCTCCATATCAAGAGCATTGTGGTGGGTAATAAATGGACGAGCTGCGGCGCCCCCTGCGATAGAATGCATCATAGGTGTTTCCACTTCAAGATAACCGTGGCTATCTAGATAGTTTCTCATGGATTTAATAATGCGGCTTCTTGTTACAAATGTTTTCTTGCTATCCTCGCTCATGATTAAGTCTAAGTAACGCTGGCGGTAGCGCTGCTCTACATCCTTCAGGCCATGGAATTTGTCCGGCAGAGGCCTTAAAGCTTTTGTAAGAATAACAAATTCCTGAACTTTAATAGAAAGTTCACCAACCTTAGTCTTGAAAAGAACACCTGATACACCAACAATATCACCAAGATCTAAAGAGTCGAAAATTTCATAGGCTTCATCACCGACATTATCCTTGCGAACATAGATTTGAATTTGCCCTGTAAGATCCTGAATATGGGCAAATCCTGCTTTGCCTTTTCCGCGCTTTGTCATAATTCGGCCAGCAATAGATACAGAAATATTCTTTTCTTCCAGTTCTTCCTTTTCAATTTCTCCGTAACCTTTAAGCAATTCCTCTGTTTGGTGCGATTGTTCAAAACGTTTTCCGAAAGGATCTATTCCCATATTACGAAGGGTTTGCATCTTTTCTCTTCTAACTATTAATTGGTCATTTAATTCTTCATGACTCTGACTCACCAATAATCATCTCCAATTTTTCTTATGTAAAAAGTAATGATACTAATATTATTTTACACAATTAGCCTATTACAGACATAAAAATATAAGATATATAGAATAAAAACTGCCAGTATGTCCACTGGCAGTTCTATTTCCAAAGGTATTATAGTGAAAGAACTTGATTATGTCAAATTTAAACCGCTTCTGACTGCGCTGTTTCCCTATCCTCAGCAACTTCTGCAAGCCCATTTAAAAGAGTTACTAAATCATCTCTTGTATTACACTCGTTAACCTCGTTACGGACTTTCGCAGTGCCTTTAATGCCTTTAAGATACCAGGCAGCATGTTTGCGCATTTCCCTTACAGCGATGTATTCATTCTTTAGGGCAATCAAGCGGTCAAGGTGAAGTATACAAACATCAATTTTTTCGCGTACTGGCGGCTCATCCATAAGTATACCGGTTTCTAAATATTTGACTGTACGATAGATCATCCATGGGTTACCCAAAGCCGCACGACCAATCATAACGCCGTCACAGCCTGTCTCCTCAAGCATGCGCTTTGCATCCTGCGGTGTTCCAACATCGCCGTTTCCGATTAATGGGATATTAATGTTTTGCTTCACTTCACGGATAATGTCCCAGTTAGCTTTTCCTTCGTACATTTGTAACCTTGTTCTTCCATGTAGCGCAACTGCTTTTCCACCCGCTCGTTCAATAGCTTGGGCATTCTTAACAGCATAAATATGGTCTTCATCCCAGCCCATGCGCATTTTTACTGTTACAGGCTTTTCAACAGCATCTGTTACAGCGGCTACCATTTCATAAATTTTATCCGGATTGAGAAGCCACTTTGCCCCTGCATCACACTTGGTAATTTTCGGAACGGGACATCCCATATTAATATCAATAATATCTGCATTCGTATTTTTATCAACAAATTGTGCTGCTTCTACCAATGATTCCTTTTCGCCGCCAAAAATCTGAAGGCTAAGCGGCTTTTCCCTTTCATCGATATACAGCATATTCATTGTTTTTTCATTCTTTAAAATAATCCCTTTATCACTAACCATTTCAGCGCAGACTAATCCCGCACCGAATTCTTTTACTGTCAGGCGGAAAGCAGAGTTGCATACACCTGCCATAGGTGCAAGAACAACACGGTTCTTCAATTCTATATCACCAATTTTAAACACTGGCTAACCTCCTATTATGGACCTAATCTTCCTGTTCTTTAGGGGGTGTCAAATCTTCAACAGATATATTTAAAATTGCCGCTGCCTGTTCCACTAAATCTGGACCAGGCATCCGGTTTCCCCTTTCAATCTCGCCTAGTATAGAGACTGACACTTTGAGTTCCTTCGCAAAACTTTCTTGGGTATAGCCTTTTAGTTTTCGAAAAGCCCGAATACGTCTTCCCCATTTTTCCGCTTCCATATTCGTACTCCCTCTCTATCAGGAATGTCCTCCAAAACCGCTTGAAGAGGGCTATCTGTCCCCGGCAGCATTATATTTGGCTGTATTTCTATAAGGGGTACCATAACAAATGCCCTTTCGTGCATCCGAGGATGTGGGACGGTTAACATCTCTGATTTTATATTTTCTTGATTATACAGCAAAATGTCAAGGTCCATCGTTCTTGGACCCCACCTAACTTCCCTTTTCCTTCCAAGTTCCTGTTCAATTTTCATACAGGCACTCAAGAGCTGAAAAGGTTCAAGAGTGGTCTCTGCTTCTAAAACCATATTTAAAAATTGACCCTGTTCTTCATAGCCAACCGGGTCTGTCTCGTAAACAGATGAAGTATTTACCACTTTTATCTCCGCAGTTTGATTCAGCTTTTCAATTGCCTTGCGTAAATTTTCAAAGCGGTTTCCCATGTTTGATCCTAAAGCGATATACGCAGTTTGGCCCATATTTTTATCTGCCCCTTGTTATTTCTACAGCTACCGAATCATAATGGCCGTTAATTGGCGGGTCGGGCTTAACGACCGTAACCGTGACTTGAGAGATGTTAAGAAAGCGGTGAAGCAGGTCCTTAGCAATATTTTCAGCTACAGCCTCAATCAGTTTGTACGGCTGTCCCTCTACAATTTTCTTGCAAATTTCAAAGACTTCACCATAATTGATTGAGTTATCAAGGTTATCTGTTTCCCCAGCCTTCTTAAGATTTGTTCCGATACTCAGATCCACTAGGAAACGCTGGCCCAAACGGGTCTCTTCAGGAAAAACCCCGTGATATCCGTAAAAGGACATCTTATTCAAGATAATTTTATCCAATTTCGCCACCCTTTCCGAGCATGGCATCCATCATGACCGCCATTCTTTTCATTTCTTTTACATCATGAACCCGGATAATCTGACATCCCTTTTGAATCCCATAGCATACTGTTGCCCCTGTTCCTTCAAGGCGTTCCTCAACCGGCAGATTCAAAACACCGCCAACCATTGACTTGCGGGATGTTCCAAGAAGAACCGGATAGCCTATGGCAACAAGCTTGTCTAATTGCCTCATCATTTCAAGATTTTCGTTTAGATCTTTGGCAAACCCAATGCCGGGGTCTAGTATAATATTCTCGTCCTGGACTCCAGCGTTTTTTACAAGCATGATACTTTCGTATAAATCATTCATTACATCCCGAAAAAAGCTTGAGTAATTACGATCTTCGCGATTATGTGTTAATATGATCGGCACCTGAAGATCAGCTGCGACATTTGCCATCTCTGGGTCTGCTTTTGCACCCCAGATGTCATTAATAATATGACCGCCAGCTTTGATCGCTTGTCTTGCTGTTTCTGCCTTATAGGTATCAATAGATATCGGCACCTTTACCTCTTTGGCAATCGCCTCAATAACCGGGACGATTCTTTCTAATTCCTCATCTGCAGAAATCTTTGCAAATCCCGGGCGAGTTGACTCTCCGCCAATATCAATAATATCAGCGCCAGCTTCAACCAATTGAATAGCCCGCTCCACTGCCTGGTCAACACGGTTATATTTTCCTCCATCTGAGAAAGAGTCAGGTGTAGCATTTAATATTCCCATCACAAGGGTTCTATTTTGAAAATCCAATGTATATTGTCCGCACTGAATAGTACTTTTCATCATCTTACCCGTCCTTTAATAGTCTTTTACCCTATCATGATACATGATAAATGCTTTTATTTAAAATAAAAAAGCAATAGCCAAGGCTATTGCTTCACTTAAGGCATATTATTCTTCAAACTGATACAACACAGTACTTAAATAGCGTTCTCCATTATCCGGAATAATAGCAAGAACTTTCTTTCCCTTTCCAAGTTCCTTTGCTACTTTCAAAGCCGCACAAATAGCTGCCCCGGAAGAAATACCGCAAAGGATTCCTTCCTCTTTTCCGGCACGGCGGGAATATTCAAAAGCTTGATCATTTGTAACTTTAATTACCTCATCGTAAACTTCTGTATTTAAGACCTTAGGTACAAAATTGGCACCAAGTCCCTGGATTTTATGAGGGCCAGGCTTACCGCCAGAAAGGATTGGTGAATCAGATGGTTCTACTGCATAAATTTTGATATTGTTAAATTTCTCGCGAAGAACTTCACCAGCACCTGTGATTGTTCCCCCAGTTCCAATACCTGCAACAAACGCATCTAGACCTAGCTGTTCCATCTGCTCTGCAATTTCTACTCCTGTTGTGCGGCGATGAATTTCCGGGTTAGCAGGGTTTTCAAATTGCTGTGGCATAAAATAGCCATTTTCCTTTGCCAATTCTTCCGCCTTGCGGACTGCCCCATTCATTCCCTCTGGTCCAGGTGTTAATACAAGGTCTGCACCATAGGCACGAAGAAGCGAACGACGCTCCATGCTCATGGTATCAGGCATAACTAAGATAGCTTTATATCCCTTTGCAGCAGCGATCATTGCCAAGCCAATCCCTGTATTTCCGCTTGTAGGCTCAATAATTGTAGAACCTTCCTTCAAGTCCCCGCTTGCTTCTGCAGCTTCGATCATAGCCAAGGCAATTCTGTCCTTAACACTGCTGCCTGGGTTCATATATTCAAGCTTTACATAAACATCTGCGCTATTCTCATCAACCATTCTATTTAATTTTACAATAGGTGTCTGACCAACTAGTTCGGAAATTGAATTTGCTACACGTCCCATTATATCCACCTCTTAATCCGAGTATTTTTATTGGTTTTATTTTAATTTATCAGATGTCAGCCTAAAAAGTCAATTATTTTGATGTAAATGTTTTCATTTTTTCATCAAATATGCCTTTTGCCCATACTTTTTTAAAGTACCCCACCCGATGCTTTTTACTCTCGAAAAATCAAAAAATAGGACAGGAATATACTTCCTATCCTATTTAGCTTTATTCTTTATTTCCATAAAACCATTCAACATCAGTCTCTTGCCAAAAAGGTTTAGCCGATACGGGAGTCCCCATTTGTTCAAGCGCAATTTGCCTGCGGATTTGGTCCTTTACTTCTTTGAAGGAATAATTCTCGCCTTTAACATGCTCATGAACCATGACAATGGCATATCCTTTATCAACCTTAATCGGCTTACTCCAACTCCCTGGTTTTACATTTTTTATGTTTGCAATAAAATCCTTTGAGTACTGTCCGCCTTTTTCCGAGATAAATCCGCTGTCTCCACCACGGTAGGCAGTGAATTCGTCTATTGAGCGTTCCATGGCCAATACCGAAAAGCTAGAGCCGTTTTTTAGCTCTTTTTCCGTCTGCTCCGCTTCCTCCTTTGTTAAAACAACGATCTTTGAAATATGATAGGAATCAGGCAAATGAAAAAGATTGGTGTGCTCCTCATAATACTTTTTCATTTCCTTTTCAGATACCTTCACATCTTTTGTCATTAATTCTTCAAGGATTAGGTTATTTTGGATTTGCTGAAGCCACTTTTCTTCATCTGCTGACTGATAGCCTCCAGATGAGCCATACATCGTCTTAATCATCTTCATCTCGCGCTCAACGGCCTTTTTCGAAACCTTAATACCATACTTTTTCCCAGCTGATTCGATTACCTTCTGATCAATAAGGTCCTCTAACGTTTCCTTGCCGTATCTCGATTCCATTTCACTGAGCCAGTCCTGCCTAGTAACTTTCTCTTTGCCGACGGTTGCTACAGCTTCCGAGCCATCGATATGATCATTTTTAATAAGTAAGGCCGCCGTAATACAATTCAGTAAAATAAGACCGGCAATAACAATCCAAAGTTTCTCCCTCTTCAATGTTCTCCTCCGCTTACTTTGCCTCTTGTTTTAATTCCTCTAACTCTTCTTTAGAGTAATGATATTTCTCATTACAAAAATGGCATTGTGCCTCTGCCTTGCCTTCTGTATCAATCATATCCTGAATTTCCTCAGCGCCCAGCCCAATAATTGCATCAGCAAACCTTTCCTTAGAACATGTACAAGTAAAGGAAACTGGTAATTTTTCGAGAATCTTCATGTCATCCCCAAGCAGCTCTGATAAAATTTCCTCTGGAGTCAATCCCTGCTGAATTAATTTTGATATAGGGGGAATACTTTTTAGACGATTCTCAAGAGCTGAAATAGTCTCTTCTTCAGCTCCAGGCATTAATTGTAAAATAAAGCCTCCCGCAGCAAGTATTGTGTTATCCGGGTTAACCAGAACGCCAACACCAACAGATGACGGTGTTTGTTCTGATGTTACAAAGTAATATGTAAAATCCTCACCTAGTTCACCGGAAACAATTGGAACCTGGCCTGTAAAGAAATCCCTCAGTCCGATATCCTTTACAACTGTTAATGTTCCCTCAGTACCAACAGCCCGTCGAACATCCAGCTTGCCCTTTTCGTTTAAATCAAAATGGGTTTGCGGATTCGTAACATATCCGCGGACCTCTCCTTTGCCATTGCTGTCAACTAAGATGGCACCAATTGGGCCACCGCCCTCTATTTTTATGGTCAGCTTCTCTTCACCCTTTAGCATTGCGCCCATCATAACGCCAGCTGTCATTGCTCTTCCCAATGCGGCGGATGCTGTTGGCCACGTAAAATGTCGGGCTTGTGCCTCGCCAACTGTTTCTGTTGTTTTTGCAGCATACGCTCGTACCTGCCCATTAAAGCCTAACGCTTTGATTAAATAATCACTCATTCAAAATACCCCTTTCACTGCACAGCTTCATTAATGCTCTACATTTCGCTTATAAATCAGCTGCAGACCCTTCAAAGTTAAAAACGGGTCAACAACATCAATAACTGCCGATTCTTTTGCAATCAGATCAGCTAACCCGCCGGTAGCAATCACTGTAGGATTGGATTCTGCCTGTTCTTTCATCCTTTTTACTATTCCCTCGACTTGCCCTACATAGCCATATAAAATACCCGCTTGCATGGCTGATATCGTATTCTTGCCAATAATGCCGTCCGGCCGCGCAATTTCAATTCTAGGAAGCTTAGAGGCTCTTGTATATAATGCCTCTGTTGAAATACCAATACCTGGTGCAATTGCTCCGCCCATGTACTGCTTTTTCTCGTTGATATAACAGTAAGTAGTGGCTGTACCAAAATCAACAATAATTAAGGGGCTGCCATAATCATGAATGCCGGCAATAGCATTCACTATTCGGTCAGCACCCACTTCCCTAGGGTTTTCATATTTAATATTTAAGCCTGTCTTAATCCCCGGGCCGACAATAAGAGGCTTAAGATGAAAGTATTTTTCGCACATTCTTTCCAGTGCCATCATAATTGGAGGGACAACGGAAGATATGATAATTCCATCAATATCAGAAAACTGAAGCCCAACATGCTCAAATAACGACTTGATTTGCATGCCATACTCATCCTCAGTTTTATGGCGGTTTGTTTCTACCCTCCAGTAGTATTTCAGTTCATCTCCCTTATAAACGCCTAAAACCATATTAGTATTACCTATATCAAAAACAAAGATCATTGATTTTCACCACTTTATATCAGATTCACACTTCATTTTTTCGCTGAAAACATCATAACATAACTTGCAGACAATCGTATAATCAGAAATATTTTAGCTGAAAAAGAAAAAGAAAAAGCGCCCAGTATGAGCGCTTTTTCATGGTTTATTCTTTATTAGGATTTTCAGGATTTTCTCCAATTGCAGGAGGGTTTTCCTCTTCAGCAGGTGTTAGCCGTTCCCGTTTTTCAGGAATACCGCCTGGTTCTGAAGAATCCTCTTTATTAATATTGATATTTACTTTTACATCCGATGCAGGATCAGCTTTAATTGTCCGATCCGGCAATTTTCCGCTGTCCATTAAAGACTTGATTTGCTCAGCATCAAGAGTTTCAACTTCAAGAAGCGTAGTAGCGATTAAATTTAGCTTTTCGCGGTTTTCAGTAAGAACTCTTTTTGCTTTTTCATAACACTCTTTAATGATTCGCTGTATTTCTAAATCAATCTCGTATGCAATTGCATCCGAATAGTTTTGGTCATTATTGAAGTCTCTGCCAAGGAAGACCTGACCGCCTTGTGACTGTCCAAACTGTAAAGGACCGAGCTTATCACTCATACCGAATTCAGTAACCATTCTGCGGGCAATTCCAGTTGCACGCTGGAAGTCATTATGCGCACCAGTACTTACCTCGCCAAATACAATCTCTTCAGCCACACGGCCGCCCAATAGACCGACAATTTTATCTAAAAGCTCCGGCTTTGTCATAAAGAAACGGTCCTCTTTAGGTAGCATAACTGCGTATCCGCCAGCCTGCCCGCGCGGAACGATGGTTACTTTATGAACCATTTCTGCATCCTCAAGCACTACGCCAATCACTGTATGACCGGCTTCGTGAAAAGCAACAATATTTCTTTCCTTCTTGGATATGACTTTGCTTTTCTTTGCCGGACCAGCAATAACACGGTCTGTTGCCTCATCAATATCTGTCATATCTACCTTTTTCTTGTCTTGGCGGGCGGCTACGAGAGCAGCCTCATTCAAAAGGTTTTCCAGATCGGCACCAGAGAATCCTGGTGTGCGCTGGGCGATAGCTTTGAGGTTTACTCCCTCATCTAATGGCTTATTGCGGGCATGTACCTTAAGTACCGCTTCACGTCCTTTAACATCTGGACGATCAACAGTAATCTGACGGTCAAAACGTCCTGGACGCAATAACGCCGGGTCAAGAATATCTGGACGGTTTGTGGCAGCAATGATGATAATTCCTTCATTTGCACCAAAGCCATCCATTTCAACAAGTAATTGGTTCAGGGTTTGCTCACGTTCATCGTGGCCTCCGCCTAAGCCGGCGCCACGCTGCCTGCCGACAGCATCAATCTCATCGATAAAAATGATACACGGAGCATTCTTTTTAGCATTTTCAAACAAATCACGAACACGTGATGCACCGACACCCACAAACATTTCAACAAAATCCGATCCGCTTATGGAGAAGAACGGAACCCCGGCTTCACCGGCAACTGCTCTTGCAAGCAAAGTTTTACCTGTACCAGGAGGTCCAACCAGGAGAACCCCTTTAGGAATTCTTGCACCGAGTTCTGAGAACTTTCTTGGGTCTTTTAGGAATTCAACAACTTCTACAAGCTCTTGTTTTTCTTCATCAGCACCCGCTACATCTTTAAACCGTACCTTCTTTTTGCTTTCATCATAAAGCTTGGCCTTGCTTTTCCCAAAGTTCATCACACGGCTACCGCCGCCCTGAGCTTGGTTCAGCAAGAAGAAGAAAAGAATAAAGATAATGATAAACGGAATGATGGAAGTGAAAAATGTTACCCAGCCGCTTGTTTCTTTCGCTGGCAATACATTTACTTTAGAGTTTTTCGCTAATGCATCAATACGATCATGTATCGTATCATTATTTGTTATATAAGTAAGGAAATACTTGCCCTCTTCATAGCCTTTAAGCTGGCCTCTCACCTCAAAGACGCCTCTTTCGGGCTGCATGGAGATGGATGTAACTTCTCCGCTATCTAAATAGCTGACAAACTGATCATATGAAATCTGCTCTGTCGGTTCATTGTTGCCATTAAAAAAACTAACAACACCTATTATGACTAGAAAAATTAATAAATAAAAGATGGTGTTTCGGAAGATCCGATTCATCCCTTACCTCCTCCCACGGTAAACAACTAAAAGTATAGTATCATAGAAAATTGCGCTAATTCAAGAATTTACACTTCTGATAACCACTCGCTAAGATAGTTTACTGCTTTTCCCATTTACAAATTTTGCTTAATCATTATTGCTGTATACTTCTGGCTTAAGCACTCCAATGTAAGGGAGATTTCGGTACTTTTCTGCATAATCAAGTCCATAGCCGACAACGAACTCATCTGGCACAATAAACCCGGTATAATCGGGAGTCAAGTCTGCTTTGCGGCCTGTAGGCTTATCAAGCAATGTCACAATTCTGATGGATTTTGCCTTGCGGTAGCGGAACAAATCAACCAAATAGCTTAAAGTTAACCCGCTATCAATAATGTCTTCAATAATTAATATGTCCCTTCCCTCAACAGAAGTATCAAGATCCTTGACTATTTTCACTTCTCCAGAAGAAACGGTTGAATTTCCGTAGCTTGAAACATCCATAAAGTCCATCTCAAGATAGGTATCCATGCGCTTTAGCAAATCAGCCATGAAAGGCATTGCCCCTTTAAGCACCCCAATGGCTAGAGGAAAGCGACCTTGATATTCCTCTGTAAGCTCAGCTGCAAGTGATTTAATCTTTTCCTGAATTTGTTCTTCTGAAATCAATACTCTTTCAATGTCATTTTGCATTTGTGTGCCTCCTAGAAGATCATAGCTTTTCCATTTTAGTAAATGTCAATTTAACAAAGTCAGATTTCGACTTATCAATTGAATAATGAGACTTTTTCAGCCCAGGAAGCCATAAGATATTTCCATCGGCATCCGTAATAATTGGCCATGTCATCCTGTCATGCGCCGGCACCTTCTGGTCAATAAAGATATCCTTTATTTTCTTTGTGCCGTTCATTCCTTTTAATGTCATGCGGTCTCCATCTTTTCTTGTACGAATAACAAGGGGGAGGGATACATCCACGCGATTTAAAAGAAGGGTATTTGATTGATAGGTGCCATTGGGACTTTTTGTGAACTCTAAGGATATTATGCTTCCGTCAGGCAGCTTAATTTCTCCCGGTTCTTCCATTTTACAGCAGTAAGATGATACGGATTGATGATGAAATTGAAATTGGCATTGTTCATAGGAACGTACCATTTTCAAACCGTCCGGGAAGTTAAGTTCTCCTGATGGGTGAGGACTGCTCATTAGTGAAATGGCATTTTCAATATGTAAAGCAGATAAAGATGCTGGTTTGTTCTCATAAAGATAGTTTAATATTAGTTGAATACAGCGCCTTTGTAAAGGAAATGGCATTTTTAGAAAATCCGGGATATTTATGTGGATTTCTCCCTTGGATTTCTTTTTCATTACTGTATTCAGCTTTTGGACAGATAATTCCTGCAAAAATGCCTCATCACTTTGAATTTCCTCGCTAAATCGCTGAAAATGCTCATGAACGTGGGGGTTTTCCTTTCTTAAAAAAGGCATGACCTCCTTGCGAAAGCGATTTCTTACATAAATCCCCTTTTCATTGCTCGGGTCCCTTCTGGGCTCAAGGCCCTGCTCAATGCAATAATCTTCAATCTGCTGACGATTTATGCATAAAAATGGACGGAAAATAACCGCATTGCCAAAAGGACGGGAAAAAGGAATCCCTGCTCTAGCTTCCCCCGTACTTCCTCTTGTTAACCGCATAAGGATTGTTTCAACCTGATCGTCCCCGTGATGGCCAAGGGCAAGATAATCAAGCTTCTGTTTACTGATTACTTTTTCAAAAAAGGAGTATCTGCATTCCCTTGAGGCAAGCTGTGAGCTCTTACCAGTTGCTCTTATATAGTCAGGGACATTAATCCGTTCCATTTCAAATGGAATTTCCCTTTCTTCGCAAAAGTGCTGAACAAATTTTGCCTCTAAATAGGATTCTTCTCCGCGAAACATATGATCCACATGGGCGGCAGCCAAATAAAATTGATATTCCTTTCTGATACTCCAAAGGAAATGCAGCAATGCAAGAGAATCCGGTCCTCCGGAAACACCTATAAGTATCCTTTTATGATGAAGATCGAGACCCTTTTGTTTTAAAAACGCTTTCACCTTTTCCTTAAGCATAGCTTTCTTCCTTATTATTAATTTGTTAGCTCTTTCTACCTAGAGAATACCACTTTCCCATTATATTTTAAAAGGGTATGCAAAAAGTAAAAGAATTTAGACAACCTGCCCAAAAATATAAAAGAGATAAAGCAGGGATATTATGACGAAAATCGAAACAGTTTCTAACACCCCGCCTCGTTTCTTCCCTTTTTGAAATCCTTGTCTGCTAATATTCACTTTTTTCCTTGTACGGCTGGCACTTCTTTGCGAATATGACACATCTCTGCCTGAGTTATTCTGGATTGTCTCCAGCATGGAAATGCGCATTTCCTCAGCTCTTGTGTATTTTCCTTGCAGGGCGTTGCTTAGAACATGCTCGTATTTCTTTAATTCATTTTTTTCATTGATCATCTTCATTAGCTGATTTAGTCCGCCTGTTGTTTTGCTGAAACGGTTAGGGTAAGCCGTATTTATCATAATCATAGCTACAGCAAATAAGTCATAGCCAGGATCCGCCTTGCGGGAACCCAATCCCCAGTAGCCTCTATCATAAAACTCAGTAAATTCTTTAATGGCCCTTCCCTGCATGGTAGTTCCTCCAACATCAATACAGCGGATTTTTGACGGCGGCCCCGTTACTATTAAATTTTCCGGCTTCAAGTCCCCAAATACCCAGCCGTTATCGTGCAGCTTTTCCAAATCATTAAGAAGCTGAAGGATTAGAGCGTCTGTCCATGCATGTCCTTTCTGCTGAATAAACGAGAGGAACTGCGGGCCTTGAATATATTCCATCACATAAAAGGATATTTGCTTTCCTCTATAGATCCAATCATCAACATCAAGCAAATAAGGCCCTAAGGCAGAGCCTTGGACCTTAGCAAAAGATTTTAAAACATTGACCTCAGATGTTATGGAAAGCCCATTATCACTCATTGTCAATGCAACAGGCCCACTTTGGGACCTTGCCAAGTACACAATGCCATTGGCACCGTATCCAAGCTCCCGTTCAATGACATAATGATTGCGATGCCATTTGCCTTCAATCACACTTCCTTGTCTTAGATTAAACTGATTCTTCAAAGAATGATTCATCATCACGAGAAAGCAGACTCCTTAATGATCGTTTTTTCTTAAAATATGTCAATGCCTCGCGGATTGCCGGACCAGTTGGTGTAATGCCTCCTGTTGTTAATTTGCCGAAAATGCTAGTTAATGCGCCTAGACTCGGGGTCCAGTCTAACAGTTTTTCGACATCCTTCTTTTTCCCGGGAAAAGCAAAAACAGAAAACCGGTTATCACCGGAACGTGCATTCAAGCTTAAGGATAAATCCAGAAGCGCTTCCTTTACTGTCTCCAGCTTCGGCTTCATGCTCGCACTTGTATCAACTAAGACTAATACTTCCAGTTCCACCGTTTCTCCTAGCTCGTCAACCACTTCCATGACTTCTCCTCTTTGATCTGGAGGCAGATCTTCAACCGTTTTGGAGCCTCCAAGAATCTGCTGAAGCTCATGGTTAACTACGCCCTGAAGGGTTTGTGTCATTGCCTTTCTTGTCACCATCTGAACCGTTTGTGAAAGCTGCTTGGCATATACGACCTGGCTGACACCGCCCCCTGACATAGCAATGCCTTCAATTTCAGTCATGCTCTTTTCGTCAATAACATCCTTTTCTATTACACCGATTACATTGACAGTAATCCCCTGTTCCTTTGCAAGTGCCGCCATAGCAATTGGATCGTCTCCCTGGTTTGAGCATCCATCAGTGATAAGCAGGATCTGCTTTAAGGTTCCTGTTTTCATAAAACTCCCCTCCAATATCGTCTTATTCCCATTTTCGACGATACGGAGGGGATTTATACATAATATTCTTCTAACAAGGGCAAGTTAATCAGTTCGCTTTTCCGTAATAATTGACTGGTATGCTGGCCCATTTAGGTGTGTTATGCTTGATTTTAGCAACAACCACCGTCATATCATCATCAATATAGCCGGAACTTGAGCGGATAACTTCCTCCATAATAAGATCGGCCATATCCTGGGGATCCTCGGTTTTAATTTCACTGATTTTCCGCTTCATCCATAAATCAAGGTTTTCCACATGCTTAGGCCCTTCAAAGACCCCATCGCTCATCATGATTAATAAATCTCCAGCCTTCAGCTGCTCGCTTACGACATCCACCTCAAATTCCTGGAGGATGCCCATTGGCAAATTGCTCGCTTCCACTTTTAATATTTTATTTCCCCGTTTAATGAAACTAGGTATAGAGCCTATTTTCAAAAACTCTGTGCTTGCATTCTGCAGGTCAATCATAGCTAAATCCAATGTAGAAAAGATCTCATCAGTTGTTCTCAGCGAAAGAACAGAATTGACCGACTTAATAGCGACCTTCTCCTTGATTCCAGATTGCAGAATCTTTTGCAATAGCTCAAGGGTTTCCTTGCTTTCAATATGAGCCCTTTCACCGTTGCCCATTCCATCACTGATTGCAATAGCATACTTTCCGCAGCCAAGTTCAATCGTTGAAAAGCTGTCCCCGGAAATAAAGCCCCCTCCTTTAGCTGCATGAGCAATACCAGTGTCAACAACAAAGGCTTTAGCGGACCTGAATGTCACATGGCAATTGCCATTAGGGAAGGCAGCACATTCTTCTGAGCTAACTACAATGCTTTCTTCCAGAATGTCTGACAGCATGGGGGCAATCAGCTTTTCACATTCGCCATGTCCCTGACAGTATGGAATCGTCATATCAATATCTACATTCCTCTGTTCCAGACTATAAATTTCTACCTGTTCAATTTGAATGCCAAACTCCTGCAATGCTTCTAATATTAGCTCCTCCTGCTTATGGTGGTTTTCCCGTTCTCTTTGAATTTCCTTCGCGAAATCCCCCATAACCTCTGACACGCCCAATAATTGGTCTGCAACCAGTCGCCTGCTTTCCTGAACCTGCCTTTTAAGCTTTTGATTAGCATGATAGAAAGTGAGTTCCTGTCTAATGGTTTCAATGACCTTTTTGGAACGTGTGCAATGTTTTTCCCAATCCCTGGAAAGCTTCTGAGGAAGTTCATTATTATAATCTGTTTCATTCATAATTTCTGTCATATACGCATATGTTTTATCAAAGTTCTTCGCCCAGCAGTGCTCTTTCTTAAAACAAGTCTGACAGGTCTTTTCCGTTACATTGCTTAAAAAGTAGTCAAGCTCCCTGCCCTCTTCATCATCCCATTCCGAGGCCTCATCGTAGGATGAGAAACTTTTTGAAAGGGCTTGAAAGACACTGGAGAACTGAGCCACTCTTTGGGCTGTAACATCCCTCATTTTTCTCATGTACTGCTGCTGTTCTGCCGCATATTCTGAAGTTCCTGGGATATGCTTGGCAAGCCTCGTCAGCAATGCTTGCGGGGTTAAAAGAAAAAGAAAAATAGCTACTCCCGTTTCCATAACTGTTTTTAAAATATCTGTATTTCCTTCTCCATACATGCCTATTAATAGAGTTGCAATAAGAAGGCCGCAGGCCACGCCAAATTTCTTTCCTTCTTTTAAAAGGCCACCCAAAAGACCTGAAAAGGCCAGAAGGCTCATATGGTAAAAGCTAGTGACATTGGCAAGGCTGAAAATAAGGCCCGTTACAACACCAACCGTAGAGCCAACCGTTGCACCCCCAACAAAGGCAAATAAAAGCACTAAATATCTTGACATCATATGTTCAACAGATAGACCATAGACCGTCCAGCCAATGGTACCTGTCATCACCGAAGCAAGCATAATAATTAAGCAGACAATTTCTTCTGTTTTTAGCGTCTGGCGGCGTTTGCTGGCGGATAAAAGAGGAAGACTTTGAATAAAAATTAACGTTAGGATAAATCCTAGACTTGCTTCAACACCGGCCATCATCCCATGATAGAGCGTAATGGTTTCCGAAACAACTAGACTTTCCAGAAGCTTTCCGGACAGCAAGGAAAAAAAGACGAAAAAAGGCAGAACCTTTAATTCATTTTTCACCCATCTTCTTGCAGCACGGATGGCCAGCATGAACAAAAATGATGTACCAAAAACATAGACAGCATTTGTAACAGAGATTGTTGCTGCTCCAGCGACCGCGCCAATTAAAGCAAGCGGAGCCTTATCTCTTCTTATAAAATATACCGCGGCAAAAAACGGGAGACTAAAAGGGGTTAACTGAGCAATGATCAGCGCTCTTCCAAGCAAAAAGCCAATTAACAAAAGAAGGATGCCCTTTTTTAAAAAGAAACCTTCCATCCAAAACTGGAATTTATTCAATCCCTTTGATAAATCAAGTCCAGGCTTATTAAAATTTACTTCGCCAAGAGGTTCAATAAAATTCCTTTCAACCTTTTCCATGTTTACCTTCACTCCCCGTATGGTTTTATATTAGTCGTCACATGAAAGACTGCCCGCACTTATTTAAACCTTCCAATCGATTCACTATATTGAGTAATTATAAAATTTAATAGATTAGAAGTTTGTCAAAAAAGCGGACAAGCCTTTGCTTTTCGTTCGACTAATTTCCGCCTTATCTCCAAAAAGAAGAAAGGACAGGACGGGATTTGACATTTCCTTTAAAAATTCCATCGCTTTTTGCAAGCTAGACAATAAAGGTAAAAAAAACATCAAAAAAGACAAGCCATATAAATGACTTGTCTGTTATGAATGGGAATAATATAAACGTTAAACCCTGCAATATATCAATAAAAGCAGCAAGTTATCCTCGTCTAGCGCCTCTTCCCCCACGTTTCGATTCTGTATTGCGTTTTAGTGATGATAGACGATCTTCGCTATCCTTAAGGAAGCGCGCCATTTTTGATTCAAAGTTTTCTTTAGGAGAGCGGTTATCATTTGTTCTGCCTTGGCGTGGACGCTGAGAATGTGAATGTCCCCGAGACTCTCTTCTGTCGCCTCTTTCAGGTCGAGCAGAGCCTGCAGGCTGGTCTTTTGCCTTTTTAATGGATAGACCAATCTTGCCATCCTTTTCGACATTTATAACTTTTACTTCAACCTGGTCACCGACTTTAAGATGATCGTTAATATCTTTTACATAGTTGTCTGCGACCTCACTGATGTGCACCAGACCTGTTGAGCCTTCCGGCAACTCCACAAATGCTCCGAAATTTGTAATCCCTGTTACTTTTCCCTGTAACTTGCTGCCCACTTCGATTGACATAAAAAAGAATTTCCTCCTTGAATGATATAAAAAATCAAACTTACTATATATTATACAAAACTTATGAAAAGAGTTCAATACAACGTCTAATTAGTTGACTTTTCCTTTTCTTTCCTTTTCTCATCTTCCTTTGGAAGGTTAAAGATAATTTCGTTGCCTTCGGAAAGAAAGTAATCCTTTCTTGCAAGCTTAGCTATGTATTCATCATCATTTAATTTGACGATTTCCCCTTCAAGCATGGCTTCCTTTTTCTTCAATTGTTCCAATTGGTGATCAAGCTTCTTTTTCTCTGCTGTTTTTTCCGCTAGAGCAGAGGACTGCGAAACGAGTGTGGAGATCATAAAGAAGGCAATAACAGAGGCGGCCACAAAGAAAAATACTAGTCTTCTGTATAATAGCTTCTTTGTTCTCCCCGCGCTGACGGCAGCGGCTTCTTGCTGTTTGGCATAGCCATTTTCAATCTTTGCTATATTTTTTTTCTTGATGGCACTCACTTCGCACTCCTCCTTTCATTTCTTATCTTTCTTAAACCGGGAAAACCATTTATTAGAGTAATTCTGTATTTGTACAAAAAATCCTGCCATTCTATTATATAACTTCTCGACTGTTTTTTTAATATTTTTCGGCAAAAGTTTCCACAAAAGTAATAAAACCCACTTAAATGGTGAGATTATTACTTTTATGAAAAAAAGCAGGGTTTTTCCAATCATTCTTAGAAGGTGAACAAGACTTTTTCCTAAGAAAATAAGAAGGGAGATCAAAGCAATAATTAGTCCATGGATTGGTTTATAGATAAGAAGATGGAACAGCTTTATGAAAAAGTGATAAATAGAGATTATCATCCGTATGATAACCTCTAATGCCCGAAGGTATATATTTTTCAATAAGCTTTGGTAGGCAGCAAAGCCGCATAAAAGGGCAATAAAAATATAAAATCTCAGCTCACCGCGGTTAACCAGAAATAAAATATAAAAGACGAAAAGTCCCTGAGCAACCCAAAAGAGAATATCATTGATAAAGACGATCCAGCTTTTTCTTTTTGCCCGTTTCAAAAACCGGTTATACGTGTCAAGGGCAGCCCCAAAGACACCCCCCATGCCGATCATCGCCAGCATGGTTAAAAATTGTGTCGAAAGTGTCATCGGAATAACTTGCTAAAGAATCCTTTAGCCTTGTCCCCATGCTGGTCATCCAAGTAAACGAGATCAAATATTTTCCCTTTAATTGATACAACACCCTTATCTACATCCAGGTTTTTCATTTGCAGGTTTTGACCCTTGATGGCCAGGAATCCCATGACAGTGTCTAATAAGAATTCCTCATTATCGAAGCTTTCCACCTGCTTAACCCCTGTTATGTCCAGCAGCCTGCGTCCGCGCATAATGACATCGTGCTCTTCAACATTCTTTTTTGCTGTATTCGGATCATAATATTGCTGACTCATATCGCATCCCTCTCAATCACAAAAGTACAAGCATTTGGTACATATTTATGAATGAAAGAAATGAAATAGAACCTTAGCTTTGTGCCTTTTCTTCCTTTACAATCGTATACATCTCTGCAGCTTCTTCTTTCTTTGTTGTTTCCTGAAGGCGCTCTACTTTTGCCGTAACAAGCTTTTGGCCAAAGCGGATGGTGATCTCATCTCCGACTTTTACATTTGTACTGGCTTTTGCCTGCAGGCCATTAACAAGAATCCTCCCTTGATCTGAAACCTCTTTAGCAAGAGTCCTTCTTTTAATTAACCGGGAAACCTTCAAGAATTTGTCAAGTCTCATAACTCTTAGCACTCCTTTTTTGCTGTACGTCAATATCCTTTTTCCTTTGCCTCTTCCCAAAAGCGGTCCAATTCCTCAAGCTCAAATTCTTCAAACGATTTGCCGCTGTCTTTTACCCTTTTTTCCACAAAGGCGAACCTTCTCTTAAACTTAACATTGGTTTGGAATAAGGCCTCTTCTGCATCAATCTTATAGAATCTGGCAATATTGACAAGGGCAAAAAGGATGTCGCCAAATTCTTTGTCCATTTTCGCACTTTTTTCCCTTGTCTCTGCTTCAAATTCTTTAATTTCCTCTTTTACTTTCTCCCATGCCGGTCCAACTTCCTTCCAGTCAAACCCAACCTTAGCTGCAGTCTTCTGAATTTCCGCTGCGGCTATTAAATTCGGAAGGGACTTGCCCACTTTGTCGAGAAGCGAAACATCCTTTGCTTCCCCTTTCTCCTGTTTCTTGATTTTATCCCAATTGACAAGGACTTCTGCCTCTGTTTCCGCTGAAATACTGCCAAATACATGAGGGTGTCTGCGCACCATTTTTCCCGAAATTCCTTCAATGACATCTTCAATTGAGAAGAATCCATCATCTTCGCCTATTTGTGCGTGCAGGAGTACCTGAAGAAGTACATCCCCAAGCTCTTCAATCATATGGTCAATGTCTTCTTCATTGATTGCCTCAATCAGTTCATAGGATTCTTCAATGAGATATCTCTTTAAAGATTCATGTGTCTGCTTTTTATCCCATGGACAGCCGTTTGGCCCGCGAAGGACGGCAATAATCTCCCTTAGCTTGCTAAAGGTTTTATATAATATGGACTCGTCTGTGACTGGCGGTATGTAGAGAGATGTTAAATTATTTATTTCAAACCCGCGGTCTAGCTCATATAAAGCAGCCTTTTGTATTCGTTCTTCTTTACTTCCGGCAGCTGTGACAATATACACCTCATACTCATCAGGGAGCCGCTCCATTAATGCCAGTTTGGCCTCAGATGCTGTAAATTGGTCATAGACTTGGCCAATGATTAAATGTGATGTTAGATCTATTTCCGCTCTTCTCAAATCTGTTGCATCTAGAAATTGAAATCCTTCAATTGGATCTATTTGAAGTGCCTGAAACAAGGCATCTAGAAAGCTTTGCCCCCCGCCGATTGCTATTTCCACTCCTTGCTTGGGGCCCCTTTCCAGCAGCAGCTGAACTGTCCGCTCTGCAACAAAGGGATGCCCCGGGACAGCATATGTAATCTCACCCTTGTGTGATTCCTCTAATAAAATCGTGCAAATCTCCTCATACACATCCTGAAAGTGGTCATGCTTTTCATAAATGCTATCAAAGGAAATAAACGCTACGCCTTCTTCTTCTAATTCATTCACAGCAGGATGATCTTTTGTCCGCAAATATAAAAGGCTGGCCTTTTTTAATTTGCGGTAGACGCCAAGCGGAAGCTGTTCCAGATCACCCGCTCCCAGCCCAACAATATTGATTCTTTTCATCTAGATTCACTCCTATTTTTCTTTGGCAGAAAAAGCATGAGCTTGCTTCCAAAGGGGAGCATGGACAGCTCTTCTTCTTTAAATGTATCGCCTTTTAAAATAATCCATATATAAATCAGGCCGCCGATGACCACCGCGCTTAATGCTTGAAAGCCAGCATAAAGACGGTTTTCAGCAAAACCCAAAAGGCCAGTTCCATACAGGTACACTTTTAAGACAACTAGCATGGCTGCAGAGGCTGCGACAAGAGTCAGCAAAAACCGACGGCTCAGAATAGGAACCTTTAATTCCCTTTTCAGCCTGATAAGCAAAAGAATTAGGACAAAGCACAAAGACAGGCATGTAGCAAAGGCAGCGCCCATCGTGCTGAACACCGGAATTAACAGTATATTCATCAAATACTTCAGAACAAACCCGCTAATGATAATAAATGCAGGGTACATGGTCATTCCAAGGCCTTGAAGAATTGCCGATGCCGTTACGGCAACTGAACTTAACAAAATAACCATGCTTAAGACACCCAGCACAGCAGATCCCGCACTATTTTCAAACAGCATAATATTAGTGGGCTTAATAATATTCCATAAGCCAACAGTTGCTGCCGTCCCGACTGTTATTCCAATCTGCAGCGTCAAACGAATCTTATCAAGCACAATATCTGATCGTGCATTTATTCTCGCATTTGAAATAACCGGCACAAGTGATAAGGACATTGATGTAGCTACTACCATACCAACCTGAATCAACGGCATTCCGCGGTCATATACACCCTTCATCTCCTTTGCCTCATGGGCACCAAAGCCGGATGAGATCAATTGGGAATACAGATTTAACGAATCCGCCAATTGCATTAATATAAGGAGCATGCTGCTGATACAGATGGCAAAGCCTTGCAAAACGATAGATCTTGCCAGTGAAAAAGAGAGTTTCGGACTAAGTCCGCCTCTATACTGAGTCCATCTTTTTGCAAAAAAAAGCATTAAGATCAAAATCGCTGCGATTCCGCCCATAATGGAGCCAAATGTAGCCCCCGCACCAACCATATATAAGTTATACCCTTCTTTTGTCAGAAAAAGGGCTGCTAAAAATATCACAGCGACCCTGACAAGCTGTTCGCCGACCTGGGAGACAGCAGTTGGGACCATATCCCCTTTCCCCTGAAAGAAACCTCTGAGTAAGGCAACAGCTGGAAAGAGGAGAAAGGCAAAAGAGATTACTCTAAATAAAACCTCAAGTTCAGGGTCGCCCATCACGGTTGCGAAATGTTGAGCTCCCCAGAACAGCAGTCCGAAAAACAGCAGACCAATCATACCAAGCACTGCAGCACTTGTAAAAAATAACTGACTCAGTCCACCTTTACGATTTGCATTCAATTCTTCTGTATATAATTTTGAGAGGACTACAGGAAATCCATATGCAGCAAAAGTTATAGCCACTCCGTAAAAAGGATATACCTGCTGATAAATATAAAAACCAACATCGCCAACCAAATTCTGAAATGGCACGCGGTAAATGGCGCTTAATATTTTGATAAAGAGGGCAGCAGCCGTTAAAATAACAGTTCCTCTTACTACATCTTTGGTATATTTCTCGGGCTTCATGCCCATCCCCTTTCAGTTTTGATTCAAACGCATTAATATCATACCAAAATATTCCGTTATTATCTTATAAAATGAAAAAAGGCAGCATCAGCTACCCTTTTAAAAAATATCTATCTTTTTTCAAAAAATGAGAATGAATTGAACCAATTAGGACAAAAATTAAGAGGGTTCCTTTTTTAAGACTCCATTTGTCTTGCTAAGAATCCGGCAGCTGTTTCAACAGCCTTTTGTTCGACATCGCCTAAAGAACCTTCTTTTGCGTAAATGATAACAGCACCAATCGGGTCTCCATTAGCAATAATTGGCCCAATCGTATAGGCGGAAATTTCCTCTGTATGGCCATCCACAAGGGAAATTTCCCCTGCCTGGTTAACAAGTGATGAGTTGCGGTCTTCCATTGTCTTTTCAATAATCTCACCTATGTTTTTGTTTAAAAAATCCTTTTTTGATCCGCCGGAAACAGCAATATACGTGTCTCTGTCGCAGATTAAAACAGGATTTCCCAGGCTGTCGAATAACGCCTCAGCATATTCTTTTGCAAAATCACTTAACTCACTAATTGGTGAATATTTCTTTAAGATTACTTCTCCATCACGATCCACAAAGATCTCTAGCGGGTCCCCTTCACGAATACGCAAAGTTCTGCGTATTTCCTTTGGAATCACCACGCGACCTAAATCATCGATTCGACGAACAATACCAGTTGCTTTCATCCAATGTTGCCTCACTTTCATCTGATGATTTTTTTAAATAAGATAAAGGAGCCTGGGTAAGGAACTTCCCCTATAGGTCCCAGGGCTTTTCTTATTTGGCTATGCTCCATATTGGGAGAAAATGAATACATCGCCATGTTTGAACTTAGTATCTTTCATCTGGAAAGTTCTATACACGTTCAAAAATTTTTTCTCACGGATGTTATGAATTCCAAATGTGGGTAAATTACCCATACCCTTTGTGGAGTGATGTTAAACGCACAGGTTATTTCAATGCATTTTCCTTTTTAGCATGAAGGAGCCCTTGGACCATCTCGTAGGCAATGTTCAGCCATTCGCTAGCAGGCATTCCTTTTACATGGAGAACTGCCTTCAATTTGCTTCCTTCCATCCCAAGGCCAATTTTCCGCCCATATTTGCTTGTTATCTGGAAGATTTTCTGCCCATCGATTTCGGAGCTTGCCTTTTCAGATAAAAGAAACAGTACTTCTTCCTTTGTTTGCTTAATTGTTTCAAGCCCTGCCTGTAATCCATAAACCTTTATTTCAGAGATACGGAAAAGATAAGTTACTTCCTCCGGATAATCGCCAAAACGGTCAACCATCTCTTCGTTTAATTCCTCAATATCTTCTAAGTCAGAAATGCCTCTAAACCTTTTGTACATTTCAATCTTTTGATGCCCGTCTGAAATATAGGCGTCAGGAATGTAGGCGTCTACTTCAAGATCAATTTCTAAGCTTTGCCTGTCAGTTTCAGGGAGATTCCCCCTCTTCTCTTCGATTGCTTCCTTCAGCATTTGAGAATACAGATCAAAACCAACAGAATCAATAAATCCATGCTGCTGAGCACCTAATAGGTTTCCCGCACCCCTGATGGATAAGTCACGCATAGCGATTTTAAATCCAGATCCAAGCTCAGTAAATTCTTTAATAGCCTGCAGCCTTTTTTCGGCAACCTCTGTAAGTACTTTGTCCTTTCTGTACGTAAAATAGGCATAGGCCACTCGATTAGAACGTCCAACCCTTCCGCGAAGCTGATAAAGCTGGGAAAGCCCCATTTTATCCGCATCATGAACAATAAGCGTATTGACGTTTGGAATATCAACACCTGTTTCAATGATCGTTGTACTGACAAGCACATCAAACTCACCTGAAAGGAAACTTAAAATGACTGATTCCAGCTCATTTTCCGTCATTTGCCCATGTGCATAAGCTACGCGCGCATCGGGAACAAGCATAGAAATCTCTTCCGCTTTTCGCTCAATATCCTCAACCCTGTTATACAGGAAATATACCTGTCCATCCCGGGCCAATTCCCTCTCAATTGCTTCTCTGACAATCCCGCCATTATACTCCATTACATAGGTCTGGATGGGAAAGCGGTTTTCCGGCGGTGTTTCGATAACCGAAAGATCCCTCACCCCAAGCATGGACATATGCAAGGTTCTAGGGATAGGCGTTGCTGTTAACGTCAGAACATCGACATTTGTCTTCATTTGTTTAATTTTTTCTTTATGTGTTACACCAAATCGCTGCTCTTCATCCACAATTAGCAGCCCAAGATCTCTAAAAGTAATATCCTTTGATAAAATTCGATGCGTTCCAACGACCACATCAATTGTGCCTGCTTTTAAGCCCTTTATCGTCTCAGTTTGCTGTTTTCTGGTTCTGAACCTGCTTAAGAGCCCGACCTGAATGGGAAAGTCAGAAAAGCGCTCCCGCATGGTTTCGAAATGCTGCTGGGCAAGAATCGTTGTCGGCACCAAAAAGGCTACCTGTTTTCCATCAGCAATCGCTTTGAACGCCGCTCTGATCGCCACTTCTGTTTTACCATAGCCAACATCTCCGCACAGCAAGCGGTCCATAGGGCGCTCCCGCTCCATATCCTTCTTAATCTCCGTAATTGACCGAAGCTGATCCTCCGTTTCCTGATAGGGAAAGGATGCTTCAAATTCGCGCTGCATCTCACCATCAGGACTAAAAGCAAAACCTTTTGCAGCTTCTCTTTCTGCATATAGCTTAATTAAATCATCCGCAATATCTTTGACAGATGATTCAACCTTTTTCTTAACCCTCTTCCAATCACTTCCGCCTAATTTATAGATCTTCGGCTCTTTTGCTTCAGAGCCCACATATTTTTGAACAAGATCAATTTGTTCAACCGGAACATAAAGTTTATCGCTTCCCTGATAGCGGATATGCAAATAATCTTTATGGACCCCATTAATCTCGAGGGTCTCAATGCCTAAGTATTTCCCGATACCATGATTAACATGGACAACATAATCCCCGACTTTTAGTTCTGAATAGCTTTTAATGCGTTCAGCATTGGAAAGCTTCTGCCGCCGTGTCTTCTTTTGCGTCCGCTTATTAAAGAGCTCCTCCTCTGTAATAACCGCAAGCCTTTGCCCTATTAATTCAAATCCTGCATTGAGATTTCCCTCAATGATTTGAATCTTGCCGTTTAAGATTGGCTGATTTTCGGCTGCAGCTATGGATTCAATCTCATAATCTTCAAAAACCCTCTGAAGCTTTTTGACTCTTTCACCATCGGGGCCTAGAAAAACAACGGTATAATTCCCCTTCTTCCAGCGCTCGATCTCGCCCTTTAACACATTCATCTGTCCGTGGAAAGTCTGCATCTGCTTACAGGCAACATTAATAATGTTTTGCGGATTTGTATTTGGGACATGCCGCAGGAACAAAGACATATAGATGACCGGCGATTCTTTTTTCTGAAGAAATCCCCGAAGGTCATGGGAAACCTTTACATCATGGACAATTTGCCCCTCGCCTAACAGACTTGTATACCATTGAGCTTCTTCCTTTTCGAGAGAGTCATTCGTTTCAAAGACCCTGCTGACTTCATCTATAAAAATAACTCCGCTTTGCGGAAGATAATCTATTAAACTATTTTGCTCATCGTAAGCGTAGGAAAGATATTTAAATAGCTGATCAGGTTTATTGCCCATTTTAAGCTGTTCAATTTCATACCCGATATTTTGGGCCAGCTGTGTTTTGTCCTTTTCACTTTTTAACTTTTTCAGACTTTCCGACAATCCTCTTTCAAGCTTTTCAATAATCTTATGAAAATGCTCTTGATCCAAAGGATACTCTGTTGCAGGTCCAATCGTGACTTCCTTCAGCTTCTCCTTGGAACGCTGGTCTTCAAGCGAAAAGGAGCGAATGGAATCTACTTCTGTATCAAACAGCTCAATACGAACCGGATCTGCCACCGTTAAAGGGTAGATATCTATGATTCCGCCTCTTACACTGAATTCCCCAGGAGATGAAACCATATCAACTCTGGTATAGCCCATCTGAACAAGACTCATTAGCTGATCTTCTGTAAGGTCATCGCCGACAGTTAAAGTAAGCTGGTACTTCTTCCAAATGGATGGCGGCGGCAGAACTTTCCTTAAGCCTGCGATCGGTGCGATCAGAATTCCGCTCTTGCTTTTGCTCCAATGGTTTAGCGCTTCTATTCTCTGACCCTTTAATTCTGGGCTGGCAATGCTGATCTCAGCTGCAATCAGCTCATTGGCCGGATAAAGAAAAACATCCGCTTCCCCTTCAAAACTGACAAGATCATCATATAGCTTCTGAGCCTGTAATAGGTTATGAGTAACTATGAGCAGTGGTTTTTTTGCCTGTTCATAGATCGAAGATAAAAATAGTGTACGTGCTGATCCGGATAAGCCAGATATTAGCTGTTCCTTCAGCCCTTCTTCTATACCCGATAAGACAGATTGAACATCGTCCTGCTGCCTGATTATACTTTTAAGCCCTATCATGGCTTTCCTCCTCTTTACTTTTGCAACACAATGAATGTTTAATGTTTTTATAAAAAATTTATTGAAAACCGGTGGATTTTATATATGTTTGTTATAATTCAAAAAATTAGAAATAGAAAAATGCTTTGGATGCTGTCCAAAGCTGTTAATGAATTAAGAAATCATTTTGATGATATTCAGGCTGTCTTTCAAGCAGTTCTTGACAATCCTCACATATAGATTTTACCTGAAGGTTTCCTTCCAGATCATAAGTAATCATGTCTTGCCGCTCATCACTTGTTAACAAATCAAACCCAAGCTGATGAGTATTCAGGGCCGTGTTTTCTATTGACCCTATTTTCGTGCCGCAATGACGGCAATGATAGTGAATGGCCATGCCAGTCCCTCCCGAATACATTCTAATAAGATTAGTATGAACCCATAAAGAGGAACTTATTCACATTTGCCAGTCCTTTAATACTTTGCCATTATTCTATCTCTATGTTCTTTCGAGATAAAGATTACTGATTAAATTCGTTCATTACCTGCAAAAAGGGCTTTGATAGCCACTGTTCACATGCGCTGGTGCATTTTAGCACAACGTCTTCCAGCAGAGCCTGCTCTTCCTTTGTAAAACGGCCCAAAACATAATCGGGAACCTTCATGCCGCTTGGGGGTCTATCAATTCCCACTCTTATTCTGTTAAACTCTTGTGTCCCTAGATGCGCAATAATGGACTTAATCCCATTGTGCCCGCCAGAGCTGCCCTTTTGGCGGAGCCTAATTTTCCCGACAGGAAGATCTAAATCATCAAAAATAACTGTCAGCTCATCATGATTAATATCATAATAGTCCATTAATGGGCGCAAAGATTCCCCAGACAAATTCATATAGGTAAGCGGCTTTAATAAAAATACCTTTTCCCCGTTGACAAGCCCAATACCGTATATTCCCTGGAATTTAGCACGATCCAAAGGAATGTTTAGCTTTTCAGATAGCGAGTCTATCACTTCAAAGCCAATATTATGCCTCGTCTTTTCATATTGCTTGCCGGGATTCCCTAATCCAACAAATAGCTTCATGGTATAGATCCTTTCTCAAAAATAAGGGGCTGGCGCCCGATTGGAAGGCCAGTCCCATAAATGATGATTATATTATTATTCTCCGCTAGCTTCCGTTTCCCTGCCTTCTTCATTTTCAGGTGAACCCGCTTCTTGTTCTTCTCCGCTATCGATCTCTTCTTCCTGCTTAGGCGGCAGAATAGAAGCAATAACAGTATCTTCAGGATCATTGATCTTATAGCCGTATGTTCCCAAAATATCTGCGACTGTAATCGTTTCATTGACCTGGAGACTTGTTACATCTACATCAACGGTTTGCGGAATTTTATCAGGGGTTGCGGTAACAGAAACTTCGTGCACAGATTGCTGCATTACGCCGCCATCCTTCACGCCAGCTGCATCTCCTGTAAGGTTTACTCTGACATTAGCAGTAATCTCCTGTGACATATCAACAGCAAGAAGATCTACGTGAATAATATCATTTTTAATTGGATCTGCCTGGTAATCACTTAGCACAACATTATGCTTATTTCCGCCAAGATCTAATGAAATGACTCCGTTTCTGCCTACACGGCGGATAATTTTTGTAAAGTCAGCTTCACTGAAATAGATTGGCGTGCTTTTTAATTTGGATCCGTAAACAACAGCAGGAATGTTCCCGCCTCTGCGAATCTCTGTTAAGGCAGACCCTCGTAATTCCTTTCTTTCTGTTGCCTGTAATACAGCCGTCATAAAATATATCCCCTTCCTCATTTTTTTCAAAAGGCTCTATATATAGAAAATGCCCTAAAAAGAGGAAGTCTAAACGTTTAACTTTAACTGTTATATCGGCTTTCTTTTAAAACCGCTGGAAAGCACTCAAGGCCTGCCCAATGGGGCAAGCCTAAAGTCATATATTAATCAAATAGTGTACTAACAGATTGTTCTTCGTGAACACGGATAATTGCTTCACCAATCAAAGGTGCCACAGAGAGCTGAACAAGTTTATCAAATCTCTTTTCTTCCGGAAGAATAATGGAATTTGTTACAACTAGCTCTTTAATTTTTGAATTCTTGATGCGCTCAATAGCTGGGCCAGATAATACTGGATGGGTACAGCTTGCATATACTTCTAAAGCGCCATTCTCAACGAGGGCATTTGCAGCAAGTGTAATGGTTCCAGCAGTATCAATAATATCATCAATAAGGATCGCTACTTTTCCATCAATATTACCGACAATATTCATAACTTCAGCCACATTCGGCTTTGGACGGCGTTTGTCGATAATGGCAATTGGCGCCTTTAAGCGGTCTGCCATTTTCCTTGCGCGTGTTACACCGCCATGATCTGGAGAAACAATGACAATGTCGCCATTCATGGCTTTATTCTTAAAGTACTCTGATAGAATCGGCACACCCATTAGATGGTCGATTGGGATATCGAAGAAGCCTTGAATTTGCGGAGCATGCAGATCGAGCGTAATCACGCGTGTTGCTCCAGCAGTTTGCAGTAAATCGGCGACAAGCTTGGCAGTGATCGGCTCACGTGCTCTTGCCTTTCTATCCTGACGGGCATACCCATAATACGGCATAACAATATTAATGGTTTTAGCTGAAGCCCGTTTTAATGCGTCAATCATAATTAATAGCTCCATCAAATGCTCATTTACAGGCGCACTTGTGGATTGAATAACGTACACATCACAGCCGCGAATACTTTCTTCAATATTAATTTGAATTTCTCCGTCGCTAAAACGCTGGACAGAACACTTTCCAAGCTCAACGCCAATTACTCCTGCAATTTCTGCAGCTAATTCACGATTAGAATTCAGAGTGAATACCTTTAAATTTGGATCTAAATATTGATTAGACATGTTGGCCTCCATTGGTTTATTTCTTCTTATTTAGTTTTTCCACATAATTTTCTTTATTTACCTGACGTGCCCTAGCAATGGATAAGGCATCTCCCGGAACATCTTCAGTGATTGTTGACCCAGCTGCAATATATGCATTTTTCCCAATGGTAACTGGGGCTACAAGATTTGAATTGCAGCCAACAAAAACGCCGTCTTCAATCTTGGTTAAGTATTTATTCTTTCCATCATAATTAACTGTAATCGTACCGCAGCCGATGTTCACATCGCTTCCTACTTCAGCATCTCCAATATAGCTAAGATGCGAAGCTTTGCTCCCTTCTCCAAAGACAGCCTTTTTGACCTCAACGAAGTTGCCTATTTTAACATGTCCATGAATCTGTGATTTTGGACGAATATGGGCAAATGGGCCAATTTGGACATCAGAGCCAATCTCACTGTCAAAAGCAGCTGAATGCCTAATGGTCGTATTGCTGCCAACACGGCAATTTTCAATCTCGCTGTTTGGGCCGATTGTACATTGTGAGCCTATTGAGCACACGCCTGAAATGATCGAACCCGGATAAATAATAGTATCATTTCCGATCAGAACATCGGGGCCAATATACGTATTCGCTGGATCGATAATAGTCACGCCGTTTCTCATATGTGACTCATTAATTCTTTTCCTCATGATAGCCTCAGCCTGCGAAAGAGCCACCCGGTCATTAACACCGAGAGTTTCCTCAAAATCAGCTGTCTGATAGGCTGCAATTGGGGCGCCGTCCTTCTTGAGGATTTCAATCACATCCGGCAAGTAATATTCCCCTTGCACATTATCATTTCCCACACGCTTTAAGGCATCAAATAAAGCTTTATTATCAAAGCAGTACGTTCCTGTGTTAATCTCTTCGATTTCTCGTTCTTTTTCTGTCGCGTCCTTATGTTCGACTATTTTTTCAACATGGCCATTTTCATTTCTTATCACTCTGCCATATCCGAAAGGATTTTCTGTCCGCGCTGTTAATACGGTTGCTTTTGCTGAAGATTCTTCATGGTATTTAAAAAGCGCTTCCATTGTTTCATGTTTGATAAGTGGTGTATCACCGCATACAACAATAGTGATTCCCTCTTTTTTGCCAAGTGTTTCTTCAGCCTGCATGACTGCATGGGCTGTACCTAGCTGTTCTTCTTGCAAGGCATATTTGCTGCTGTCACCAAGCTGGGCTTTCACTTGTTCTGCCCCGTGACCGATAATTGTAACAACTTCCGTAACGTTTAGCTTTACAACTTGGTCAACCACGTGCTGAACCATCGGCTTTTTGCACACAGGATGAAGAACTTTATATAGCTTAGACTTCATTCTGGTTCCCTGGCCCGCGGCTAGAATGACCGCATATCTATTATACATTGACAGGCCTCCATTACTCAGAGAATAAGGTTATGGCCTCCAGTCATGAAAAGGAGGCATATAAGCAAACATTATTCTTCCTTTTTTTCTATATTCGCCTTTTTATCCATTAAAAATATATCTTAAATATGGTTTCATTTCAAGAATGGCGGTGAAACTACATAATTATGTCATAGCATATAACATTTTTTCTTTCATGATGTTTGAAGGTTTTATATCGGGGTATAAAGAGGATGCAGGGGGCATTATCATAAAAAAGAGCCATACTCAGGAAGTAGGCCCTTGTTGTTTTATTCGATTTTAGGAAGCTCCCGCTTCTTCAAATTCAACTTCTAATTCACCTAACCGGTGGTACTCTGATAATACAGCCTCCTGAATCTTGCCCCTAGTTCCTGAGTTGATAGGGTGAGCAATGTCTCTAAATTCTCCATCAGGAGTACGTTTGCTAGGCATTGCAACAAATAAACCGTTATTTCCATCAATTACGCGGATATCGTGAACAACAAATTCATGATCCAAAGTAATGGATGCAATAGCCCTCATACGACCATCTGTATTAACACGGCGCAATCTTACATCAGTTACTTCCATCATGTTCACCACCTTTGCTAGAAGATACAAATCCTAGTTAATAGATTCCACAAAACATCTATTTTTCCTTCTTTGAACGGAAAAAATTTTTTGAATTGTTTTACGAGATGAAATTCTTTGTTTCCAATGCTGTAAAATAATGTATATGTTGTACTTCCCTCTTTCATTATTACAAGTTTCGACAAAATCTATACTGAAAAATCCGAATAAATTTATAAGCATAAAAAAAGGCCAGCTAAAAAACAGGCCTTTTTGAAGAAAAATTATTTAATTAACGCAATAACTTCAATTTCTACTGAAACATCTTTAGGGAGCCGTGCAACTTCTACACACGAACGAGCTGGTTTGTGTGTATGGAAGTATTCTCCGTATACTTCATTAACTTGAGCAAATTCATCCATGTTTTTAATAAATACAGTGGCCTTTATAACAGTTTCTAAAGATGCACCAGCCTCTTTAAGG
>Ga0180215_1000983_pt1 | contig 32785 bp, 25 predicted proteins | sample eDN3rd37CBELigBY_FD_128871 | JGI IMG/M metagenome (GOLD analysis project Ga0180215, IMG submission 128871) | Enriched backyard soil microbial communities from Emeryville, California, USA - eDNA 3rd pass 37_C BE-Lig BY (version 2) (version 2) | ecosystem: Environmental > Terrestrial > Soil >...
CGCCGACGACATCATGGGTTTGATGCAGGAACTGAACCGGACGCACAACCAGACCTTCGTCATCGTCACCCACGACCCACGCATCGGTGCCATGACCAACCGCATCATCCGCATGAAGGACGGGTTGATCGAGTCGTCCGAGGCGACGAACGGATCAGCCGTTAGCCATTAGCTATCAGCCAGTCAGCCAATCAGCCAGGCGGCCGTCAGCCGGATGGTGGGCTCCGGATGGGTTGAGCCGTTCGACTCCCGACATCGTGGTTACAGCTAATGGCTAGCAGCTAGGAGCTAACATGGACAATATCTTCGGATTGTCAATGACGACAATCATGATCGTTACACTCAGTATCATGGCGTTGTGTCTCCTGACGACAGCCATCATCGCGTTGCGGAACCGGGTCATCTTCAAGATGGCGCTGCGCAACATTCCGCGACGCAAGGCGCAGACGATCCTGATCATGGTCGGACTCATGCTCTCGACCCTGATCATCGCTGCCTCGCTGACGACCGGCGACACGATCGACTACTCGATCAAGCGCTCGACGTACGAGGGCCTGGTCGACGTTGACGAAACGATCGCCTACGTTGGGAACACTGGCGCCGAGGGGCAGGTCTCGATCAACAACCTGCCGATCCCGGCGTCGGTTGCTGACGAACTTGAGGCGGCGCTGGCGGACAACCCGAATGTGGATGGGGTCATGCCGATCCTGTCAATCGGGGTTCCGGCGGTCAATATGGAAGCACGACTCTCCGAGCCGTCGACGATCCTGACCGGTGTCGATCCGGAGCGCGTCAACAACTTCGGCGGCTTCAAGACGCCGGACGACCAGACGCTCGATCTCGCCTCGATGCCGGAGGGGTCCGTCATCATCTCCGAGGATCTCGCCGAAAACACCGAGACCAAAGTCGGCGACACGATCACCTTCTACTTTGAGAACCAGCCACACGAGGTGACAGTCGGCGGGATTGCCAAGGGATCGATCCTGAGCGGCTTCGACACGACGATGGGTGAGACAACCGAACTGCTGGGCATCGCCGCTCCGATCTCATTCGTTCAGGAAGTGACCGGCCTTGAGGGGCAGGCACGTTACATCGCGGTGTCCAACACCGGTGGCATCGAGGACGGCGCGAAGTTGACCGATGATGTCGTCCCGGCGCTGCGTGAAGCGCTGGATGGCATTGAGGGTGGCGACCAGCTCGGCGTCAACCCGGTCAAGCAGGACGCCATCGAGGGCGCCGAACTGTTCAGCGCCGTCTTCATGAGCCTCTTTATCGTGCTCGGTCTCTTCTCGGCGGCAGCCGGTATCCTGCTTATCTTCCTGATCTTCATGATGCTGGCGGCCGAGCGACGCTCGGAGATGGGCATGGCCCGCGCTGTCGGTATGAAGCGCAGCCACCTCGTCCAGCAGTTCATCGCTGAGGGTACTGCGTACGATCTCGGCTCGGCGTTGATCGGCGCAGCGGCTGGTGTCCTGACCGCCTTCGTGATCGCGATCGTGATGGGTGAGATCGTTGGTGACTTCGTCAGCATCACGCCGCACGCGACGGCCCGCTCGCTGATCGTCGCCTATGCGCTCGGCGTCTCGGTGACGTTCCTGACGATCATCTTCGCCTCGGTCCGGTCGAGCCGCCTCAATATCGTGGCTGCCATCCGCGACCTGCCGGACAACTCGGTACCAGAGGCACGCAAACGGCCACGCTGGCGCTGGTGGACCAAGTTGCCACGCTTCGCAGGCATCGTCAGCACGATCTTCTGGCTGCCGCTGGAGTTCATCTGGAACGTCGTCCTGATCCCGGTCAAGCTGGTTGTCTGGCTGCTGCGTGTGGTCGCACACTACCTGGGCTGGGGACCGTCGCTGATCGTGCTCGGCATCCTGATGCTGATGACCGGCACGTCGAACAAGAGCGTCTTCCAGTTCTCGGTTGGTCTTGCGCTTGGCTCGCTCGGCCTGGCCCTCTTGCTTGGGCGTTACCTGCCGAAGCGGCCGGTCTACACGGTCATCGCGGCCATTAACCTGGCCTACTACCTGGTGCCGTTCGACTGGCTGGAGTTCCTGTTGCCCGATCTCGGCACCGGCGGTTTCGAGATGTTCTTCGTCTCGGGTATCGCGATGGTGACGTTCGCGACGCTGATCATCATGTGGAACGCTGACGTGATCGTCGCCGTCATGGCGGCCATTGGCCGGCTCTCGACGCGCTGGATTCCGGCGCTCAAGACAGCCGTCGCCTACCCGCTGGCGTCGAAGGGCCGGACCGGCCTGACGATCGCGATGTTCGCGATGGTGATCTTCTCGCTCGTCACGCTGACGACGATCAACAGCAACTTCATCGAACTCTTCTCAACTGAAGAGGCTGACGCTGGTTGGGACGTGCGCGTCGAAACCAGCCCATCAAACCCGATCGACGACCTGCAGCAGGCGCTGCAAGGCAGTGAGGTCAACCTCGATTCCATCCAGGCCGTCGGCAAGATCGATGGCATCTCCTACTCCAACGTCCGCGCCCGTAGCCCGGGCGAGGAGGACTGGGGCTTCTATAACATCGGCGGGATGAACGCAGCCTACGTGGACGCGGCGGATATCCCACTCGAGGCCCGCGCGCCGGGTTACGAGAGCGATGAGGCAGTCTGGGATGCGATTCGCAACGGTGAACCGGTCGCGATTGCCGATAGCTTCATCTTTACGGCGGATGAGTTCGGTGGCGATCCGGACAGTTATGCAGCGCCAAAGGACGCAGAGATCGTCGACGGAACGATCCCGGCGATCCCGCTCGATCTGCAGAGCGATCGCACAGGGGTGACCGAGACGGTCACGATCATCGGCATCATTGATTCCAACGTCAGTACGATGTTTGGGATTTACATCCCCGAGCAGGTGTTCACCGACATCTACGGGTCGCCGGACTTCACGAACCTGTTCGTGCAACTCGACAACCACCCATCGCCGGATGCCGAGAACGTCGCCAAGGAGATCGAAGCGGCGCTGCTGACCAACGGTGTCGAGGCTGCGTCGATCCAGAAGGAGATCGACGAGAGTGTCGAGTTCCAGACGGGCTTCTTCCAACTCCTGCAGGGGTTCATGGGGCTCGGACTGTTCGTCGGTATCGCTGCCCTCGGTGTCATCTCGTTCCGCTCGGTCGTCGAGCGACGCCAGCAGATCGGAATGCTGCGGGCCATCGGCTACAAGCGCAACATGGTCGCTCTCTCGTTCATGCTGGAGTCACTGGTCGTCGCCGCACTCGGTGTCGTCAGCGGAACGGTCCTGGCGTTGATCCTCTCGTACAACCTGGTCAATTCCGAGGACTTCCAGGAAGGGACCGAGTTCAGCGGCTTCGTGATTCCTTGGGGAACGGTGCTGTTCTTCATCGGCGCGTCGATCATCGCTGCTGCGCTGATGACGTGGGTTCCGGCCCGCAAGGCGTCGTCGGTGCCGATTGCTGAAGCATTGCGTTACGAGTAGCAGTCAGCCGTTAGCAATAAGCGGTTAGCTGTTAGCGTTGGATACGAGGCGGGCTTCGGGCCTGCCTCGTGTCTTTTTATGTGGGAGGTGTTTCATGGGGTTCTTTCCAGATGATGCAGTGGTTCCGATCGAGTGGCGGACTGAGGACCTCTGGTTACGAGTATTGCGGCCCGATGTCACAGAGTTGGACTTTGCAGCGTTGATGGAGAGCCGCGAGCGTTTGCGACGCTGGAGCAACTCGTCGTGGCCCGCAGACGATTTCACGCTCGATGCGAACCGTCAGGATCTGATCGAGCACGAGCGCGAGTGGGAGGCGCGTGAGGCGTTTGCCTACACGGTCCTGAACCCTGATGGGACTCGCTGCGAAGGCTGCGTGTACATTAATCCGCTTGAATTGTGGCTGGATCACTGTGGCTTCAAACGGGATGGCGACGGCTCGCGGTTCGACGACGATACACCGGCCGTAACGTTCTGGGTCTGCGATAGCGCGCTTGCTCGTGGATTAGACAGGCAGCTGCTGACCGGGCTTCGCAACTGGTTTCAGCAGGAGTGGCCATTCACTCAGGTCGTGTTCCCCTTGCTGAATACATTGACGGCAGATATCGCGCTGTTGGAGTCGTCGGGTCTCGTTCTGCATGCGACGCATTCGCTGCGGTCTGATGCGCCGCTGTCGTGCTTTGTGTACGGCGAGTCTGCCTGAATCGACGTGGCGCTAGGGATGTGTTTCACGTGAAACGTTTGGAGTCATATCGCGTGCCGTGTTTCACGTGAAACATACCGTCCTCATTAGAGTGGTAGAGCGGTTCTTAACAAGGTCACCCACTGTCGTCCTGAGCCGCAGCGAAGGACCTCTCCTCGCTAGAGACCAGAGCGTTCAACGCAGGGGAGGTCCTTCGCTGCGGCTCAGGACGACAGTGGGTGACCTTGTTAAGAACCGCTCTAATACTAGATCACATGTCTGACGCCTGGCCTCCGTCCCCATTCCACCCGTCGTGCTCCGGAGCCTCTCGCGTCGCGATCCTGACGAATGAACCATCGTGCTAGCGTCGGACGTCGGACTTTAGGTTGTCATCCTGAGCCGCAGCGAAGGATCTCTCAGTGCGAGAGGCAGGAGCGCGTCAATCGGCGAAGTCCCATTCGACCGTTCGAACCTCTCGTCCTTCAGAGGCCAGGAGATCCTTCGCTGCGGCTCACGATGACAAGGCAAAATGGCAAGTCCTGTCCGGCCCACCTGCTCTGGCCCATGAATGAGGGACGACGATCGTTCCTTGGCTGACCAGCAGACGAAGCGACGACAGATGCTTCGGCCAGTGCTCAAGGATGATCGTACGGTCGAGTGGTGACCGATTACAGTGCGCCTCGCGAAGGATGACCATCTGTGCGATCCGTGCTGAACCACGCACCGACGACATACGTATCAGATTTCGTGGTACCTCGTCCGGTGCGATCTATTTGAGTAGACTCGACTGGGCGGGTTGGCCCGGTTGACTGACGGCGAATCGTAGCGATATCAATGATCCGACGCTGCTTCAACATCCTGATCTACTTCACACGGTTGCTGGTCAGCACCGCGATCGTCCCGACCGCGCTGGTGGCCGGGATGCTCTCCTTCCCAACAACCTGTCAGTGCGGTGCAGATCAGCCACATAGCCACTCTATCTTTGAGATGCGCGGGCATCATCACGGACCACGCACCGAAGATCCCAAGCACGACCGCGAGGTCATCCGCGTCGGCGTCGATGGCGTGACGGCGCAGGCGCCGACTGCGTCAGCGACACCAACGCTGGCGGCCGTATTCGCTACTGCGGTGCCTGTTGAATCACTGCCGCGCGCCGGTATTGCAATCACAACACCGTCGATGCCCGATGGACAGCAGTCCACGCCGGAGGTCCCACCGCCACAGGCCTGAGTTCGACGCGACCGACGCTCCAATTCCGCCTGGAATCCGTCCGGCGGAACAGGCTTGTGAAACGAAGGGTAGTTCCCGCGAATGAACGGAACCAACACTCGGCGGCTCGTTGCCGTCGCAGTCGCGCTTGTCATGCTGTTGGGTCTGGCAATGACGGCCAGCGCCCACGAACACCGGGAAGTCGGTGATTACGAGTTCACGGTCGGCTTCATCGGTGAGCCGGCGCTGGTTGGCGAGCCAAACGGCCTGGACCTGCGCGTCCAGCTCGGCCACGGTGACGATGGCACCCCGGTTGAGGGTTTGCAGGACTCGCTCCAGGCCGAGATCATCTACGGTGGAGAGACGAAGGAACTCGAGATCCGCGCACGCTTTGGTCAGCCGGGTGCCTACACCGCCGATATCATCCCGACCACAGAAGGTGCCTATTCATTCCGGATCTTCGGCACGATCGAAGGTACGGAGATCGACGAGACGTTCACTGCCGGTCCAAACACGTTCTCTGAAGTCGGATCGACGGACGACATCTCGTTCCCATCCATCACTGCTGCTGATGAGGATAGCGCCGAGAACAGCGCGATCACGGATGCGAAGGATGCTGCTGACAGCGCACGGACGCTGGCAATCGTTGGCATCATCGCCGGTGTCCTCGGTCTAGCCGTTGGTGCAGCCGGTGTCATGATGGCGATGAACGCGCGTTCGTCCTCCGGTGCGACCGCGCGCCGGGCAGGTGACTAGCGGGCCTGCTGATGGAAACACTGACCGTCCGTCCGCCTGATCGAGGATGGCGCCTGCGCGCTACCCTTCTCGTCCCACTGCTCGCGGTCGTGTTTGGGATGCTGGCCTTCCTTCCACAGGAGGCCAGCGCCCACGCCTTCCTGGAGCGGAGCGAGCCGTCGGAGAACCGCGTTCTGCCAGAGGCACCGGCGGAGGTCAGCCTGACCTTCACCGAGCCACTTGAGCCGAATTTCTCCGACGCTCAACTCTTCGACTCGACCGGTACGCTCGTGCCGACCGAACCCAGCCGGATCGGAGCCGACAATCAAATCCTGCTGACGCTGCCTGAAGACCTGCCCAACGGCACCTACACCGTCCAGTGGCGCAACGTCTCGTCGGTCGATGGTCATCAGCAACGTGGGTTCGTTCCCTTCACGATCGGAAGCCAGGCGGACGTCGTGACGCCAAGTCCGCCGCAGGTGGCGAACTTCTCCGAACCGCCGCGATGGCTGGCGACAATAGGGCGCTGGCTCTCGTTGCTCGGGCTGACCGGCGCAGCGGGTGCGATCGTCTGCTGGCTGCTGGTGATCCGCTTCGCCCGCGAGCATCTGGAAGAGGATGAGGACTACGACCGCGTTCAGCAGCGTGTCTCAACCCTGATCCTTGCCTCAGTTGGAGTCGGAATCGTCGGGAGTCTGATCGCGCTCGGTGTCCAGGCGCAGGATTCTGGTGACGGCTTCTCGATAGGGACGGTCACCGACATTCTGCTGGATACCCGCTTCGGTCATCTCTGGGCCGCACGAGTGATCCTGATGCTCGGCCTTGCGGCTGTGGCTGCTTCGGATTATCTCTGGGACGAGCCGGTGTCGCTCTCGACGTCCGTCCTGTCGCTGGGCCTGGCAGCCGGGGCGATGCTGCCCTACTCGCTAAACAGCCACGCCGCAGCACAGCCGATCGGCGCTGATACCGCGGTCGCCGTCGACTGGCTTCACCTGGCCGCGTCGAGTGTCTGGATCGGTGGGCTGATCGCGTTGCTGGTTACGCTGGTCCTCGGCAGCCGTGGCGCGCCAGCCGAACAGCGGCGGCAGGTGTTCGCGGCCGCGGTACCTCGCTTCACGACGCTGGCGATCGTCAGCGTTCTGATCCTGGTCCTGACCGGCTTCTACTCGGCGTGGTTGCAGGTTGGCAACCTGATCGCGCTCCGCGAGACGGATTACGGCAAGACGCTGATCGTCAAACTGATCCTGATCGTGCCACTGCTGATCCTTGGTGCGCTCAACATGCGCATCATCGGCCCCCGGCTGCTATCGGCCGCTCGGAGCGGTGTCCACTTCGGTCGTACCGTCGCGACTGAAGTCGTCCTCGGAGTCGGTGTTCTGCTGGTCGTTGGTCTCCTCACGAGTCTGCCGACTGCCCGTGATCAGATCACCGAAGATGCTCAGAATACGATCTTCCGCTTCATCGAGAACGACATCTACGCGATCCTCTACATCACTCCTGGATCGGCTGGCTTCAACCGCTACACCGCCGACATTGCGATCGACGGGCTTGCGCGACCGACCGACGCGCAACTCTTCCTGCGGCTGGAAAAGGAAGGCGACGTCGAGGGTATCCGGGAGATCCCGCTGGAATACCGCTTCGGCAATCGCTTCGAGTCGTCAGGCGTGGACCTGAGCGTGACTGGTGAGTGGGATATCGAGTTCATCGTTCGGCGTGAGGGCAAGACCGACGCACGCTTCGAGGAATCGATCAATGTCCCGCAGCAGCCACCGGCCGACCGGATTCCCGGCCAGCCGCCACGGTTCCTCGGGACAACCTCTGCCGCAGCCGTCCTGTTCGCCGGGCTGGCGATCGTTGCCATCGTCAGTTCGCTGCGCGCTCCCGGCGTCTGGCAGGATCGCGCGATCGGGACCGGTATCGGCTCAGCGTTGCTGCTGGCCGGCGCACTGATCCTTGCGGTCAACCAGAACGACTCCACACCAACCGCACTGACCGCCAACCCGATCCCGCTGACCGAGGAGTCGATCGCGGCCGGTCGAGAGGTCTATCTGGCGAACTGCACGACCTGTCACGGTCCAGAAGGCCGTGGGGACGGCCCGGCAGCCGCCGGCCTGAATCCCCAGCCAGCGAATCTGACCGAACCACACGTCGCCGTCCACACCGATGGCGATCTCCACTGGTGGATCACCAACGGCATCCAGCCGGCGATGCCACCGTTCGGTGAGGATCTGACCCAGGACGAGATCTGGAACGTCATCAACTACGTCCGGAGCCTCAGCGAATAGTCCATAACCAGCACGCGGGCACACAGAAGGGCGAGGCAATACCTCGCCCTTCTGTGTGCCCGCCAAATCAGCAATCCCAATCCGGCCGGGTGCCCTCTGGGTGACGCGACATCGCAATGTCGCCCTGCTCCCGCCTGATGGGTCCGAGTGGAAAACGAAAAGGGCGACATTGCGATGTCGCCCGTACACGATTGATATTGAGAATTGATTGGATTGATGTTTGGCGTTGAAATCCGCGCCTGCCTACATCCCGTCGGCGGCTTCGACCGACTTGGCGGCGACGGCATCTTCGTCATCCGGGGATAGCATCGGGAACGGTTCGTCGTTGTCGCCATTCGTGATGTAGTAGGTCATCGATTGCATCGCGCTGGTCGGATCGACTTCGCGGACCCAGACGCCATCGGGGACGCGCAGGATGACCGGTGCGTAGTTGAGAATCGCCGTGACTCCGCCTGCGACGAGCGCGTCGGAGACTTCCTGGGCGGCAGATGCTGGGACTGCAATGATCCCAAGGCGAATGCGTCGCTCACTCACGACACGCGAGATTTCCGAATCGGGCTGCACGCAGACGCCGTCTTCACTGTATTCGCCGATGTGCTTGGGATTGCGGTCAAAGATGGCGCTGATCTGGAACGATGATTTGTCGAAGCCCTTGTAGGCAGCAATTGCCTGCCCAAGATGTCCATATCCAATAAGGGCGACATCCCAGAGGCGGTCCAGGTTGAGGATGTGCTCGATCTCAGCTACCAGCGTCGAGACATCGTAGCCCTTGCCCTGCTTGCCGAACTTGCCGAAGTAGGAGAGATCACGCCGGATCTGCGCGGCGGTGACTCCGATCTGCTCGGCTAACTCATCTGACGAGACGGTTGCGATGCCAGTTGCTTCGATTGCCTTGAGCGTCCGAACATAGATCGGAAGGCGTCGGATGACGATATCCGGAATCTCGTGTTCGTCGGTGTCGTGGCCGTTCGCTACGCGATGTGGTGCCCGTCCATTGTGCGCCATCGGTTTCTACCTGTTACTACTGACACGACGGTCATATCGACGTCGTTACTGAGTATTCATCACGTTCGGTGCCGTGGCGCCGGAGGGGCCGGTCGGTTGGGTTGCCAGGCAACGCGAACCACGCGCCTGGACAATCGAAGTCAGGTCTGCCGGGCCAAAAAGAAGATGAAAAATGCTACCATCCGCGTCCAGTCGCTTTCAATGATATGCGCATCATGCAGTGCATTGACTCTCGAACCACCGATTGTGTCGAGTCGTCGTGACATATCCCGTTACGATGAGGTCGGTGGCAGGAGTTCATCACGTAGCCGCGCAATCTCACCCTCGAACTCTGCCAGGAGTGCGTTACGTTCGTCGTCGGGCAGGAACGCGGCCCGAACGGCGTTGAGATTGAGTTGAATCAACTCCTCCAGCGAGAAGCCACAGTGGTCGGCCAGCGCGATGTACTCTCCGGTCAACGTCGCGCCGAACATCGGAGGGTCATCAGTGTTCACTGTCAGCGTGACGCCTGCGTCATAGAGGGCTCGCATCGGGTGTTCAGCATATGACGTAGCCACGCCGAGGCAGATGTTACTGGTCGGCGAAACTTCCAGAACGATCCCTCGTTCGGCGAGATGGCGCACGAGGGCAGGGTCGTGGATGCTCGTCACACCGTGCCCAATCCGCTCCGACCCGGATTCGAGCGCGTCCCAGACACTCTCGGGGCCAACCGTCTCGCCAGCGTGCAGGCTGATCCGGACGCCCCGCTCGCGAGCGAACTGGATCGCGGCGGCGTGTAGCGAGGCGGGGTAGCCGACTTCCTGACCACCAAGACCAAGGCCAACCAGCCCATCGCCCAGATTCGCGACCGTCCACTCCGCCAGCGCCATCACATGTTCGACCGGGCGACTGCGGACAGCATCGAGGATGAACTGCATGCGAACGCCGAGTTCCTCGAACGCCCGTCGCGCTCCTTTGCGGCAACCGGCGAGAACGATATCCGGACTTGCGATGTTGCGTGGATCGATCAGGGAGGCCGGTGCGATCGTAACTTCGAGGTAGCGGATGTTCTGGCGTGCCGCATCCTCCGCCAGTTCAAACGTGACCCGATCGTAATCTTCGACCGTCAGCAGACAGTTGCAGATCGCGACATAGACCTCGATGAAGTGGGGAAAGTCGCGAAAGCGAAACCACTCCCGCGCCCCCTCGGCGTCGGAGAAGGGATAGTGGACTCCATGCGCTGGACCAAGATCAAGCAACGTCTCAGGCCGAACGCTGCCTTCGAGATGGACATGGAGTTCCGCTTTGGGCATCCTCCGGACAAACTCGCGTTCGGCCTCGTTCAGCATGCGTGATTCGCTCCGCTTAGGTCGACATAAAAACTACAAGGTTCAGGACTCGTCGATGTCGATAGCACCGCCCTGTGCGAGTTCTTGCAGCCAGTCCGGCAGGCGGTTCTCACCGAGGACGCGGTTGAGGACGCGTAACTCAGCCAGTCGCGGCCCTTGTCCGGCCAGCAGTTCTTCGCTGTCGATCTCGGCGACATCAGCGAGGTCGGCGTCTTCTTCCATCTGGGAGATCAGCCGGTCGCGCCAATCGCGAATCTCGTCATCGGTGAGTTTGCTGGTGCCCTCGGGTTCGAGCGTTCCGGTCGACCACTGGCGGCTTACCAGTGTCCCGAGCGCCGTCATCTGCCAGCGAAAGCCAGACTCGTCCCGTTCGAGCAGATCCCGGTCGGCCAGATCGCGAATATGCCGGAGCAGGACGGCTGTTTCGAGTGGGCTGCCAGTCAATCGCTGGTGCAGCATGCCTGCGATCTGGGCGATCGACATCTCTTCCAGTGGACGCCCGGCCTGCGCCAACGAGACCATGACTGCGACTCTGGCCGGCTCACTGCCAATGTAGCCGACTGATTCCATCCACGATGCCATCCGTGCCTCACCCTCCGATGTCGCTATCATCGCTGCGTAACGATCTATCCTACCGATCTGGCCGTCTCAACGGTAGCCACCTGTACCTTCTGCCCGGTACCGGTTCGTTGGTGAGACGATCCGCTGACTGAAATGGGGTACTTTCGGTCATTCATGCTGAGACAAGTTTCGGCGCATAATCATCTTCATTGACACTTCGCGATGAAGACTGGGTAGCATCACGCCACCAAGTGACCCAACCCAGGGGGCCAATGGCACTGTACCGGTCAGACGAGGATGGACCGTCCGACGAGACGTTGCTGACACCAGCACAGGCCGCTGAGTATCTCGGCCTGAGTCAGAGCGCGCTCGACGCGGCCGTCCTGCGGGGTGAACTGACGCCCGCACCGGTAACTGGCCCGGTCCGCTTCGCTCTCGAAGATCTCGACAGTTTCCTCGACAACCAGCGGGCTCGCGCAGTCATCACCGGCAAACTGACGATGTCACTGCCGATGCAGGTCGATGTCCCTCGGCTGTTGCGAACGATGGTGACCCTTCCCGACGAGCGGCAGGCTGCCGAAGTCCTCACGAACGAAGTCACGGCCCTGGCAGGGAGTTGCTGCAAGACGACAGCGATATACCGGCTGGATGAGACGACGCAGGTTGTCCGCCTGCTCGCGCTCAGCGATTTCCCTGGCCGGCAGCACCTCAAGTCCGCGATGTCGTCTGGCGGAAGTTCGATTGAGGCCGACCTGCTCGATATGCCGCCGGCGTTCCGGCAGGCAGTCGAGATGCCGGGCGTCGAATACGAGTGCTCCGATCCGCTCGCGCTCATCGCTCCGGTGCTGGGAGCCAACGCAGCGACGCTGGTGCGGCAACTGAACCTGCGGGCGGGGTTGCTCTTTCCATTGCTGCGGATTGGCGATGTCCACTGGATTGTCGCCGTCCTGATTGACGCGGCTCCGACCGAACTGCACGCGAGCCGCCGGCATGCCATTGCGGCGCTTGGTGTTCAGGCCAGTGTTGCGCTCGAGGCCGTCCGCCTTCGCGACGACGTGCTGCATCGCGCCACCCGCGCCGAAGCCCTCTACAGCACGGCGCGGATGCTGGCTCGCTCCGAGGACTACGGCAGTCTGCTGGAGCGAATCGCATCGTCGGCCAGCCGCTTGCTGGCCAGTGACGCAGGGGCAGTCCTGATCTACCATCCGGAGCACGAGACCTTCACACCTGGCGCGTCGGTCGGGCTGGACCCGGACGCGATGACGTATGCCGCGAATCTCTCGGCGACGTATCTGGTCGGTCGGGTGGCCGGGAGTTCTGGTCCGCTCCAGGTGACGGACGCATCGCGAACGACAACGCTCTCACTACCGCGCATTAGTGGCGGTCGCAGGACGATGGCTGTCATCTGTGCGCCGATCATCCATGGCGGCGAGATGCTCGGCGCGATCGAGATTTACTCAGCGACGCCGCGCACGTTCTCCGACGACGACACGAGCCTCCTGAGTGCGTTCTCGCATCAGGCCGCCATCGCGCTCAGCAATGTCCAGTCTCATGAAGTTCGCCGCCGCGCGTTGATGGGCGCCGTCGAGGCACTGGCCAGCGCCAATGAGGCTCGCGATGGGTATACAGGCGAGCACTGTAAGCGGCTGGCGCAACTCGCGATGCTGATCGCGCGGGCACGGGGCTTTTCAGAAGCCGAGGTCGAACGGATCGGCCTCGGCGCGGCGCTCCACGACATCGGCAAGATCGCCGTTCCTGACGCGATTCTGCGCAAGCCGGGGCCGCTAACGGACGAGGAGCGGACGATCATCCAGCTCCACCCTGCGACTGGTCAGGAGATCGTCGCGCGTGTCCCGGAACTACAGGATGTCGCGCTGATGATCGGAGCCCACCAGGAGCGCTGGGATGGTGCTGGCTACCCGAACCGCCTGAAAGGCACCGACATCCCGCTGGGGGCGCGAATCATCGCCGTTGTCGATACCTACGCCGCGCTGGTTGAGGATCGTCCGTACCGCGAGGGGGCCACCCATGAGGCCGCGCTGGCCGAGATTGTCGCCAGTAGCGGTACGCAGTTCGATCCTGAGATCGTCCAGACGTTCGTGGATGTCCAGGAGTCCGTCCGGCAGATGATGGAGGACGCTGACGCGTTCAACCACGCGAACTGGCTCCCATCACAGCGCCAGTCCCGCCTGACCGGCGTCGTGACTACGCCAAACGGGTACTTGCCCGAGCATCGCTGGCAAGTGCATCGCGCCAGCGAACTGGTGGCCGTCAACGACATTATTCGGACGATTGCTGCGACGACTGACCTGTCCAGAATGTACGACCAGGTCTACCGCAAACTCAGCGACCTGCTCGATGTCGACGCGATGCTGATTGTGGTGGCTGGCGACGCAACCGATGACACACGACAGAGCCGGGAGTTCTGCCGGTCGCCGTTCTTCCCCACGATTGGCCTGCCTGTCGAGGAGGAGGTGATCGCGCCGGTCGCAGGAATGCGCAACTCGCTGCTGATCGACGATTATCTGGAACTCGCTCGCGAGCGACAACTGCAATTGCCGACGCCGGCGACTGACGATGCCTTCTGCCGTGTGCCGCGTTCGGTGATCGCCGTTCCGATCCTGGTCGAGGACCAACTGCTCGGTGTGCTGACCGTTCAGGCGCTCCACCCCGGCGCATATGAGAACCGTCATGTGAACCTGATTGAGGATATCGCGTTCCACATTGGCGTTTCGATGCGTCATCATTCTGGAGATGTTGGCGAAACGGGCAGGTTGCAGCAGGATACGATTGCGCAGCACTGGATCGGGGAGTTGCAATCCCAGTCCGGTCCTGAGGATGCTGCGCGTGTGTTCGCCGAGCGGGTCCGCGAGACGGTCCCGTATGACGGCTGCATCGTGTTCCTGCTCCAGCAAGGGGAACTGGGGGCCGCTGCTGTTGAAGGCTACTACAGCCTGCCGGAGCGCCGGGCCTACCAGACGTACCGGATGCCGCGCGGAGTCGGGGTCTTCTGGTCGGTGATGAATGACAACCAGTCGCTCATCGTGCCCGATCTCGCCGAGGACAGCCGTGGCGCGGTCTTGCTGCGTCCTCCTGTACCCGGCGAGTCTGCGCTGATCGCACCATTGACGGCAAGCGGCGCGACGATCGGGGTCATCTTCCTGACGAGGCTGGCCTATGCGTTCGACGCTGCCGACGAGCGTCGACTGGCGCGAATGTCCCAGGCGGCGGCCAGTGTGCTGGATGGCTTCCAGCAACGGGCGCTCGAACTGCTCCGAGTTCGTGAACTTGCCAACCTGCAGACCGCACTCGGCAGGATTACCGCCTGCGAGACGTCCGACAGTGTCTTCGATACGCTGATCTCGTCGTTGGCTGAACAGTTCTCCTACAGGTTCGTTGGCATCTATCGCCGCACCGGTGACACGCTGATTCTGCAGGCCCAGGCTGGTTACGACAGTGTGCTCGATCGGATACCGATCGATACCGGCGTGCTCGCCCGTGCCGTTCGCGAGCGCAAATCGTTCTTGATCGAAGATGTCAGAACCGATCCCGACTTTCTCGAAGCCATCCCCGGCGTGCGATCCGAAATCGCCGTCCCAATCGTCGTTGACGGGCAGGTATTCGGTGGGTTGAACGTCGAGACTGGCCGGGAGCGGTGTCTTGGCAGTTGGGATCTCGCGCTGGTCGAACTGCTCGTCCAGCAGGCAGGCAGCACGCTGAGCCAGATCAAGGCGGCCAGGGCCAGAGGCTCGGGCAGTCTGACCGGCGAACTGGAGATGATCGACCAGACAACGTCACTGGCAACCCAGGCTGCGTTGATGGCTGGGCTCGACGCCGATGTCCGCCAGTATCAGGGAGACGGCCAGCCGCTTGCCGTGCTGTTCATCGACCTCGACCACTTCAAACTGGCCAACGATGCCTACGGCCACCGCTTCGGCGACGAGTTGATGGGCTGGATGGGGACGTTCCTGCCGCAGGAACTTCCGGATGACGCGCGGATCGGCCGGTACGCCGGCGATGCCTTCGTCGCCGTCTTGCCCGGCATGACGACCGACGCTGCCTGTGAGATCGCCGAGCGCCTGCGCGTGACGATGGCTGAGCGCGCCTTCGAGACATCGCTCGGCCATACGGTCCTGCTCTCGATCAGCGTCGGGGTCAGCGGGCTGGAGCCGGATGGTCCAGCGTTCGCGACTGCCGAGGAGTTGCTGCACGCGGCCGACCGCGCCATGTATGCTGCCAAACTGGAAGGCCGCAACCGCGTCACTCGCTGGTCACCGGATCTCGCCGCGAGGACTGTGCTGGCCAGTTGACCGCTGGTTGATGGCCCCCACTGCTGGACCTCGAACGATAGGCGACGGTGTCTCGCTCGATGATGACCTGGGCATTAGCGCAGATCGTGATCCGGCTCGCGCGAATCCGCGTCGTCGGCCGCGAGCACTTGCCACCGGCGGGTGCTCCGGTCGTCATCGCCTCCAACCACATTGGCTGGATCGACCCATTCGCGATCATCGCAGCGTTGGGGCCGACGCGTAAGGTCGTCTTCCTCGCGGCTCGCGAGCACATCGAGAAGCGGCGCGTCCTGGACTGGCTGCTGACCCGGCTCGGCGCGGTCATCAAGGTCGAGCGCACCTCGCTTCGCCAGCGCGAGGTCCTGCGCGCTGCCGAAGCGACGATCACTGGCGGTGCCAGCATCGCGCTTTTCCCCGAAGGGCGCATCAACGTCATTGCCGAGACCGGCCAGCCATTGCTGCCGTTCGAACCGGGCGCTGCCGTCATCGCCCGCCGCAGCGGCGTGCTGATCCTGCCGATGGCGATCGCTGGTAGCGACGACCTCTACTTCGGCCGCCGGATCACGATCGCGATTGGTCCACCGATATCGCCCGGGGCAACCCATCGAGATGACGAAGCGACCACAACCTGCCTGCGCGACGCGATTCTCGCGCTCCGCCCACCAACCCCGCCCCACAATCGCCTGCGGATCGGCAGGTGGCTTGGGCGGCTAGCGTGAGGCGAATCAAAAGTGCTACGTGCTGAGTTGAAAGTGGGTGGTCTGGTAGCGAAGATCGATACCCGGTCATACCGACTTTCAACTCCGCACGTAGCACTTTTTCCTCACCTCTAGAGTGGGTTGAAGAATCGTTGCCCACCCTGTCGTCCTGAGCCGCAGCGAAGGACCTCTCCGCTTCAGCCACACAGGCGGTCAGCGCGGGAGAGGTCCTTCGCTGCGGCTCAGGACGACAGGGTAGGCTTCTGAGAAACGCTCTAACTCGGTTTTCGTTTCCGTTCCCGGAACTGCTGAACCTTGGCGCGGTTGCCGCAGGACTTCATCGAGCACCAGCGCCGGGACTGATTGCGAGACGTGTCGTAGAAGAGCCAGCCGCAATCGTCGGCGGCGCACTCGCGCAGGCGATGGCGATCTGCCGTCAGGAGCAGGTCGACGGCATCCTGGGCGATAGGCCAGAGCGGTCGATCCAGTGCCTCCTCATGTTCCCAGTCCCAGGCGAACCCTTCAGATGTAGCGACGACCTTCCCCCGCGACATCGCGCGCTGGTGGAAGGCGTTGATGACATCCAGGTCGCCAGACTCCGGCTGCCGGTCATTGGCGACGGCTGAGAAGACGCCGAAGATCGCCTCGCGCAACTTGCGTGACTGGCGCAACTGCTGGGCGGCTGGTTCGGGTAGTCGATCCGCTGCGGCCGCCAACTGATCGGCCTCCTGCTGATCGAGTGTTCCCGCCAGGATGCTGAAGACGAGCAGATCGCGATACTCGCCCAGGTTGTCTCTCGGCTCGGGATCGTATCGCCCGTCCAGCGTGTTGGCGAAGTCTAGTGCCAGCACGCCCGCGTCGAGATCGAACCCATGTGTATGTGTGTCGACGTGGGGTGTTGTGGACGCCATCAGATATCCCACCTCCTGACCGCGTGCGGTAACTAGCTATAAACACTTGACAGGTTACGGCATCCGGCCTATACTGTAACCAGTAAGGTAACTATAGGAAGTTACCAACGTTTCGTCAAGTACGAACCCGTCGAATGGCCAGAGCCCCGAGGAGGATCGAGTGATTACGTTAGACACCGCCATTGCCATCGATCTGATCGTTCGCGAGCGCAACGACAAGCTTGGCCAGATCAATCGTCGCCGGGCACGCCGGGCAATTCGCCGCTAGCGATTCGCTTCACAACACCCGTCACCATCAGCCGCCCTGATCCTGAACAGGAGCCGACGATGTTGAACCATCCAGAAATCATGTGGCGCTACGCAGAGACGCTGAACCGGCAGGCCGAACTCGATGGCCGTCGCCACAGTTGTGCCGGGCGATTCATCAGCGCACTCGCCAGCCCGATCTCCAACCGACGCCATCTCCGGATTCTCGGCTTCCGCGACCGGTAGCCCCTCAGTCACGCACCGCACCTCATCGGACGTCAGCGGCAATCCCAATCAGACCGGGATGACATCGAGATATCGATGTCGCCGCTGACGTCCGATTGACGTTTTCGCAGCCTGCACCCAACGGAGGTACGATGCCACCCGTGACCACTCGGGCGCGCTTGGCGTTCCCGGCATTGCTGCTCTGCGCCTTCTTTGGCGCCGCGACCTACACCAGCGTCAGTCCCTTCCTGAATGAGATATCCGCCGATCTCGATGTCTCGGAAGGGCTCACCGGACAGCTAACAAGCGTCTCAGCCCTGGCGGCTGCCATCATCGCGCTGACGCTCGTTCCGTTTGTCGACCGGTTCGCTCCGATGCGGTTACTGGCTGGCGGTGTCGGTATCGTTGGGCTGGCCTCGATTGGGACGGGGCTGTCGCCATGGTTTCCGGCGCTGCTGGTGCTGCAGTTCGTCGTCGGGGCGGCGTCAGCAGTTGCGGCGGTCGCGGCGTTGATCGCGTTGGCACGGATCTATCCCGATCCTGCTGGCCGTACCGTCCATCAGGGGTTGATCGTCGGGACATTCGGGGCTGGCGCCCTGATTGGCACACCGATCCTGCGCGTGATCGCGGATTCGACCAACTGGAGGGTTGCTCTCGTCACCTACGGACTGGTGGCGCTGACTGCCGCATCGATTGCCGCGATCATTCTGCCGGCGTTGCCCGCTGAGCGGAATGTCTCACACCGCCCGTCAAGCCGTCTGGGCGAGGCGATCCGTGCCGCGCGTCTGCCGGGAGTTGGCAGCGCGCTGGCGACAAGCGCGTTGAACGGGCTGACCTGGGGCATCCTGGGTGCCTTTCTGGCCGGGGCGTTCATCGACCGGCACGCTGGCTACGATGGCTGGATTGGTGCGCTCTGGTTCGTTGATGGCGTTGGCTGGCTGGCTGGTTCGACCCTCGGCGGTGTCATCGTCGCACGCGCATCCACACCGGAGCGCGTTCTATCCGGTGCGTTGATGACGATGGTGCTGGCGATGGGCCTCTTCGCCTGGTTCGAGGCTGGTCCGATCGTCACGCTGCTGACTTTCGGCGTCTGGGTGCTGCTCTTCGGGATTGCGAGCAACACGATCGTTACGCTCTATACCCGCCACGCTGGCGAACATGGACCAGCCGTCCTCTTCCTCGATTCGGCGCTCTACAAGATCGCCATGTTCTTCGGCGGCATCAGCGGCGGGATCGCTTTTGACGTGTCCGGCAGTTATGTGGCCTGGTCGGCCCTCCTCATTATGACCAGTTCGGTCGCCATCCTGCCAGTTGCCCTGCGCCCTCGGGCATGGTCCCGCGTCATGCCCCGCCGCCCGGTCGTCGCGAAATAGCCTGCAATACGACGAGCGACGGGCTGTGGTGTTTCTCCGCCTCACGACTGGGAGGAGTCCTGGCAACGATGGCAACGTAGGTTGATGTGTTCAGGTCATGAGTCGAGATCGTCCATCGGTAGAGACTGGACCGTTTCACAGATAGCGAGAGGTAATCGATGACCGCAGCGTTGAGTCCCGAAGTCCGTGCCCTCCTGGAAGCGCCGAACTACGCGCACCTTGCGACCGTCGCTCGCGATGGCTCGCCGCGCAGCGTCGCTGTCTGGATCACGCTGGAGGGCGATCAGATCCTGATCGGCGCCGGACAAAACTCGATGAAAGCGCAGACGACCCGCCGCGAGCCGCGCGTCGCGATCTCGATTACCGACCGGGAGAATCCCTACAGGACGGCAATGATCCTCGGCCGGGTCATCGAGCAGCGCAACGACGAAGACGGCACCGTCATGAACGAGATCGCGCGCAAGTACACCGGCGAACCCTACCCCTGGAACGGCCCCGGCCGCCGCGTCCTCGTCATTCAGCCGGAACGTGCTCTCTACTTCGACCTGCCTTTCGCCCATCAGCCTCCCACCCACTGACGCACATTCCCATCCTCACACCCCACGCCCAGCCCGTTGCGATCCACGCGACGGGCTGGTGCGTTTCCGCCATAGAGAAGCACTGCCTTCCCATGGATAATAGAAATCCATACATGTGGCGAGGCCGACAGTGGTTAACGACTGTCAATAACAGGAGAGAAAACGATGGGACGCATCACCGGATGCGAACGACTTTACGACGCCACCAAAGCATTTCTTTATCATGCGCTGCTCGCTGAGGAATCGCTGTTCCTTCCACGAGAGTCCATCTGGACCAGTGCAACGGTGGATGATCTTTTCGCTCGAGTCGTCGAGAACGAGGTGATTTCAGCGGGTGACTTTATTGCTCGGCTGACGAAGCAACTGGAAGGAGCACCTCGCGCGACCATTCGTGTGGCGGCTGAGATGCTGTACGTCTATCAGTTAATGCCGTTTGACGTCGGAGGTGCACGAAAGCGCGAACTCATTAAGAGCGTCCTCTCGCTGCTACCTGACACCATTTCAATCCCAGAAGACCTTGATTTGGCACTCGATCGAGGAGCGGCGAGCTACGGACAGGCTCTTACGAACCGCTTTTTCCATATGGTGTTCCTAATCTCTTTTGCTCGACATTGGAAATCTATGGAGAGAGCACTGCAGGAACATGCACTCGAAGATCCTTGGGAATTCAAGAAGATTGTGATGGGTGTGTCGGCTCCGAGGGCGTCGAGTCAGCGCGAAGCGATGCTTCACCTCGCGTTTCCGGATACATTTGAACCTGCTGTCTCCCTTGATCACAAGATGGAGATATGCAAAGCGTTCGAACCACTTATATCCGTTCCGTCCGATGATCTCGACCAAAAGATACTACAGGTTCGACAAGCACTTGGAGAGCAATACGGTCAGGACTTTGATTTCTACGTGACGCCGGGTATCAAAGAACGATGGATGAGCGACCGCCCAGGATGGGATTCGTTCGTATACTGGGCGAAGCGATTCCTTGAATCCTCTGACTGGGATGCCAGGGAGCGTGACTACAAGCTTCGGGCTGTCCGGAATCTCCCGGACGCACGAGACGCGGTGCTTTCGGGTGACGACTGGCTTCCAGTGTTCGAACGGATCATCAAGAAGGTCCAGCAGAACGTTGTTCGCTGGCAAGCACGGGATAACTTCCTAAAGTGGATCAAGGCGAATCCGATCGAGGGATACGCGGCGCTTCGCAGTATTTGGGACAGTGACGCGGCACAGCCGGAACACATCGACGCGTTCCTGAACCATATCCCTTCTACTGATGATGCTCTGAAGAGCCCAGGCGATCGGTTAAGCGTGGCTGCATTCCTCTTGATGGCTATGGATCCCTACGGAATAGTGCCGTATCGTGTCACTCCTTTCGAAAGTGGCTACAAACTTACTCGCTATCCGGCACCACCCAACGACAGTACGCCGGGAGAGATTTATGGACATGCACTGGCGTTTCTCGATCGGATGATCGAAGAAGGAGCTAAGCGAGGCCTTAATCTTCGGGATCGTCTTGACGCCCAAAGCGTTCTTTGGTCGATCACCAAATGGAATCCCGACGATCATTGGTCTCCCACCGAGAGATCGTTGTTCGAAAAATTTCGAAAAGGAATTGCTAGCGACCCAGATGAAGAGGCGACGGGTTACGATATCGATCTTGAGAACTTCGAGCGTCTATCTCCACATCCGATACGTGATCTTGATAGCCTCGCAGACCAATTACTCCTTGACAATGGCTATGTCCACAACGTCCTTCGGCTACTCGAGGACAAGAAGCAGGTCATCTTCTATGGGCCGCCAGGGACCGGGAAGACCTACGTTGCTCGGCAACTGGCGAAGTTCTTTGCTGGTGATCCCGAGCGGGACGATGAGGCGGGGTCGCACCGACTGGTGCAGTTCCACCCGTCGTATGCGTACGAGGATTTCGTCGAGGGGTTCCGTCCGACGGCCGATGGTACGTTCGCTCTCCGCTCGGGGCCGTTGAAGCGGATCGCTGAGGCCGCGGCCAACGATTCGGATTCGATACACGTCCTCGTGATCGATGAGATCAACCGGGGCAACGTCGCCAAGGTGTTCGGAGAACTCTATTTCCTGCTGGAGTACCGCGACGAGGCGATTGACCTGCAGTACTCCGAGACGCCGTTCCAACTGCCGGGGAACCTCTGGATCATTGGGACGATGAACACGGCAGACCGCTCGATCGCTCTGATCGACGCGGCCTTGCGTCGTCGCTTCCACTTCGTGCCGTTCTTTCCCGATCAGCCGCCGGTCGCAGGATTGTTGCGGCGTTGGCTGGCGCGACATAAGCCGGGGTTAGAGTGGGTTGCGGATCGGGTGGACGCCGCGAATGCGCTGCTGGGTGACCGGCATGCGGCGATCGGGCCGAGCCACTTCATGCGGGGGAACCTCGACGAGGAGTGGGTCGAGCGCATCTGGGAGTTCTCGATCCTGCCGTATGTCGCCGAGCACCTGTTTGGTGAGGAGGAGCGGCTGGACGAGTTCAGGTTGAAGGCGCTGGCCGGCCAGTCGCCAGCCACGACGGACACCGACGATGCAACTGCTGACGCTGAGTGAGTACCGGGCCAGCGAGCCGCTGGACCTCACGGGGCAGCAACTCTCCGACCTTCGACGCCTGGCACCTTCGATCGCGGTCACACCGGCATTCGACGGGAGTGGCCGCGTCATCCTGACACCCGGCGCTGAGGTAGGCGCGATCAACCTCGGGATGCTCCAGATCGAGATCCGGCCAAAACTGCCGATCGACCGGCTGCTGTTCCTGCTCTCATATGCGATGGAGCGGGGGCGTTGGCGGGATGTCCCATTCGACTACGGGGAGCGTCAGTCGCTGCTCGAAGCGATCGTGCCGGGATTCGTCGCTCAGGTCCGGCGGGCGTTGGCTCGTGGTGTCCTCCAGGGGTATCGCGTCGAGGAGGAAGCGCTGCCGACGATTCGTGGACGCCTGCGCTTCGACGATCAGATCCGCAAGCGGCAAGGTCGCTTCCCACCGGCCGAGGTCCGCTACGACGAGTTCACCGAGGACATCGAGGAGAACCGGCTATTGAAAGCCGCAATCGAGCGGCTCAGTCGTCTCCACCTTCGCTCTGCCACGACGCGCCGTGCCCTGCACGCCTTCGACGAAACCCTCAACGCCGTTCAGCTGGTCGAGTACGACCCACGCCGGGTTCCGGACCTTCGATGGAACCGGCTCAACGATCGCTACCGGCCAGCGGTCGAACTGGCGCGGCTGATCCTGCGTGCCACCTCGTTCGATCTCGCTCACGGTGGCGTCCGGTCGAGCGCGTTTCTGGTGGACATGAACACCGTCTTCGAAGACTTCGTTGTTGTCGCCCTTCGCGAGCGGCTGCGGCTTACCGAGCGATCCTTCCCGCAGGGCAATCGTGGTCATCGGTTGCGGCTGGACCAGAAGGGGCTGATCAGGCTCCAGCCGGACATCTCGTGGTGGGAGGGGTCGCGCTGTCGTTTCGTCGGCGATGTGAAGTACAAGCGGGTCAGGGCTGATGGCGTGCTCCACCCCGACCTGTATCAACTCCTCGCCTACACGATCGCCGCTGATCTCCCCGGCGGACTGCTCATCTACGCTGCCGGGGAGGCCGAGCCGGTTATCCACGAGATTGTCCACATCGGCAAACGGCTGGACGTCGTGACCCTCGATCTGGCCGGGACGCCGGATGACGTGCTGGCGCAGGTGGGGGTCGTGGCGGAGAGGGTGCGGGCGGACCTCACCCCCCAACCCCCTCTCCTTCGAGGACAGGGGGAGGTACAGATCGAGGATCAAAGCCCCCTCTCCGCTTAGGGGAGGGGAACTCGGTCACGCGTTGACCACGGCGTCCCGCATGATTTTGACCGTCCGCTCGATGTCGGCGCGGGAGATGTCGAGGTGGGTGACGGCGCGCATTCTTGGTCCGCTGCCGCCACCCATCCGGGCGCCACGGCTGGTGATGGCGTCGTTGATCTCAGCGCCGCTCCGGCCAGTTTCGGAGACGTCGAAGTGGACGATGTTCGTCTCGATGTCATCGACGTTGATCTGGATGCCGGGGATCTCGGCTAGCCCCTGGGCCAGCAGTTTCGCGTTGGCGTGGTCCTCGGCCATCCGCTCGACGTTGTGGCGCAGGGCATAGACGCCGGCTGCCGCGATGATGCCGGCCTGCCGCATCGCGCCGCCGTAGAGGTGCTTGTAGCGCCGGGCGAGCGCCATGTCCTCGTGGCTACCGGCCAGGACGCCGCCAACCGGGCAGCCGAGACCCTTCGAGAGGTCGACCCAGGCGGTGTCCATCTCGGCGACGAAGTCTTTGGCCGGGATGCCGCTGGCGACGACGGCGTTCATCAGCCTTGCCCCATCCATGTGCAGTTTCAGGCCATGCTCGCGGGCGACGGCGGCGATCTCGCGGATCTGTTCCAGCGGCCAGACCTTTCCGGTCCCGGCGTTGGTCGTGTTCTCGATTGAAACGAGCCGCGAGCGGGCCGAGTGCGGGTTCTCTGGACTGATCGCCGCCCGGACCTGCTCGGCGGTAAAGATGCCGCGATCCCCATCCAGCAAGGCCGATGAGACACCAGCCAGCGCGGCCGGGCCGCCGCCCTCGCTCGTGTACGGGTGGGCGTCGCGATGGAGGATCATCTCATCACCCATCCGGGTGTGGACCTTTATTGCGATCGCGTTGCACATCGTCCCGGACGGCAGGAAGAGCGCCTCCTCCATCCCGAACATCTCGGCGACCATCTCCTGCAACAGGTTGACGGTTGGGTCTTCGCGGCGCTGCTCGTCGCCGACCTCCGCTTCGGCCATGAAGGCCCGCATCTCCCGCGATGGCTTCGTCGCTGTGTCACTCGACAGGTCGATCAGTTTGTCTGGCATGGTTGGTCCTCCCCTAAGTGCGTTATTCGGGACTCGGGATTCGGGATTCGGAGACATCGAACGGAGAATATCCCTTCAACAGCCCCGAGTCCTGAGTCCCGAGTCCCCGTCCCTTATACTACGTTGCCCGCAACGCGAGGGAAGCGCGTTTGCGGATTGGGGGAAAGGGATCACGGGGTGCAGGCTGAGGGTATCGACGTTGTCGAGGCGGATGATCCGTCGTCGGAGAGTGAGGACGCAGACAGGCGCCGGGGTGGCTTGCTGCGCAGGATCCCAGGGATCGGTAGCGACCTGGGACTGGGGCACAACAACCTTGTCATCTTCTGGGCCATGTTGCTCAATGAGGCATCGTTCGGTTTCTATCAGACCCTGACCCCGCTCTACATCAAATCACTCGGCGCGAGTCCCGGTATCGTCGGCCTCGTCATCGGCATCAGTGGGCTGGCGCGGCTGATCTTTCTGGCGCCCGGTGGCTGGGCGGCCGACCGGATTCCGATCCGGCGGCTGATCGTGTCGGGCCGCTCGCTGACGGTGGTCGGCATCCTTCTTTATGCACTGGCGCCGACCTGGTGGGCGCTCTTTCCGGCGATCCTCGTCATGTCGGCCGGTAACATCGTCTGGCCCTCCGTCTCGAAAGTGATCGCGGATTCGACCGACAATCGCGGCCGGACGCGGGCGTTTACCCTGATCTACACCGTCGGGCCGAGCATCGCCCTCCTGCTCTCGCCGAGCCTCGGCGGTCTGCTGGCCGACACCGTTAGCCTGCGCTCGATCTTCTTCGCGGCGGCCATCGCGCAACTCGGCTCGGTCCTGCTCTTCTCGCGGCTCCGGCCGGTCGAGCGCACTGCTGAGGAAGCAGCGGGTGAGAGCGTCGGATACCGGACCGTCCTGCGTCACCGTCCGGTCGTCGTCATCTGCGGGTTATTCCTCGCGATGCTGCTGGTGCTGACGACGGGCTACACGCTGGTGCCGAACTACCTGGAGGACGAACACCAGATCGGCATCGGCACAATCGGGCAGTTCGGCTCGATCTTCGCGCTCGGCAGCATCCTGCTCGGGATTGTGATTGCCAAGGTGAAGCGCTTCGCGCCGCCGTTGAACGCGCTTGTCCTGACGACGGCGTTTGCGCCGCTGGCCTTTCTGCTGTTGCTGTTCGGGACGAGTACCTGGGTCTTCGCGCTGGCGTTCCTGTTCCGCGGCGGCTACTTCGTCTCGTGGGGGCTGACCTACGCGATCCTTGGCGAGGTTTCGCCTGAGCGGCTCCGCTCTCGGTCGTTCGCGCTGGCCGAAGTCCTCGGCGGTTTCGGCTTTGGGATCGCGCCCTTCATCGCCGGTGCCCTCTACGAGTCCGACCCCAGCCTGCCAATCGTGGCGGCGCTGGTCGGGATCGTTCCGTTGATGATCGGCCTGCTCTTCGTCCGCCGCTACGTGCACGGGCTGACACCCGCGACAGCCTGAGCGTTTCACCACCGAGGTTGTGTCGGGTTGTGTCCGTCTATTGCCCTGTCATCCCGACGAACGGAGGGATCTCGTCCTCGTTGACTGATTGAGGCGCAAACGAGTCACGAGATCCCTCCGTTCGTCGGGATGACAGGGAGAGCGGGTTGGCAATCGTCGAACCCGCCTTCCGTCGAGATGGTTGTGGTGGACTCCTGATTTGTTCGTTACGTGATGTGCTATCAGTCCCGATCAACCGGGCAGTGAGCACCGGGCCGGTAGTAGCCAGCTTCCCACCAGGATGACTCGCCGCACCACAGGCAAACACGCTGGAACCGATGACCGAGCACGCGGTCATCGAACAGGTCAACGGCCTGCACCAGTCGCCAGCGGACAACCGCCATCGGCGTCATCTTCATTCACCCTCCCGCACAATCGTTGTTTCTCCGAGTGCTTCAACGTTCGCGGCAGGGCCCGGTTGCACCGTGAGCGTTGGGTGAGGTCATAGGTCTTATTGCGATAGTCGTTGCGAGAGGATCTTAACCGCGGTCGCAACGCCGTCCTCCTGTCGAATCTGCGTGCCGAGGTTACGAGCGCGACGATGGATGCCGGGAGATGTGACGGCGCGGTTGATGGCCGAGGTGAGGCGGCGTTCGGTCAACTCCTTCTGGGGAATCGGAGGTGGACCGGCGCCGAGGTCATGGACAATGCGGCCCCAGAATGGTTGGTCGGCGAAGTAGGGGAGCAGAATGCTTGGGCGACCGGCGCGGAGACCGGCTCCCGTCGTTCCGGCCCCGCCGTGATGGACGACAGCGGCCATCTGTGGGAAGAGCCAGTCGTGCGGGATGTCGTCGATCAGGCAGACATCCTCCGGCAGGTCGATGCCGCCCAGGCCAGCCCAGCCGGCCAGCAGGACGCCGCGCTGGTCGGTCCGCTGCAGCGCACTGAGCGCGAGGTGGGTCAGTGCCTCCGGGTCGCGGCCAGTCATGCTGCCGAGGCCGATGTAGACCGGCGCTGGACCAGCCGCCAGGAAGGCTTCGAGTGTCGCTGGCGGTTGCCAGTCGTCGGGCCGGTCGAGGAACCAGTAGCCGGTGACGTGGACGTGTTCACCCCAATCGGGCGGCTTCGGGATAACCGAGGGACTGTAGCCGTGCAGGACAATCTCACGCTCGCGCGCGATGCGCCGGTACGGCCCGCCGGGTGGCAGTGGGCGTAACCCGAGCGTGTTGACCCTCCAGCGGTTGGTCACGCCGCCGAACATCTGCCACGCGAACAGTTCGGGGATTCGATAGGCAAGCGGATTCGTCAGCCGTGGCAGCGGGAGTGGTGGCACGATCGGGTTCGGGATGTGAGTCGTCCGGACTGCTGGAACCGGCGAGGCGAGGATCGCCGGAATACCTGCTGCCTCGGCGTAGTGCCAGCCGAAGACACCGAGCGGCGAGAAGACGATCGCATCCGATCCCTCGCAGGCGCGCAGCGTCGCCGCAAGGAACTGGTCCATTAGCGGCTCGACGATTGGCTTTAGCCGGCCGATGAAGCCGAACGGGTTGTGGCCGGTTTCAAGCCATGCCTGGCCGAGTTCGTCGGTGAGCACCTGGCGCGGGTCGAACTCCAGATCCTCGAAGACCAGCCCGCGCTCCTCGACGAACGTGCGGAACGGCGTCGGCGCGGCAACATGGACCGTAAAGCCTGCCGCGCGAAGCCCGACACCGAGCGCGACGAATGGCTGGACATCTCCACGTGATCCATTAGCGATGATGGTAATTCGCATCCCGGTCGTCTCCTGCATCCGCGAACGTCCAGCCGGCAATGGTGTCGGCTGGACGGTACGGGGCATTGTCGCGGGATGCGTGCCGCCCGGCTAGTACTGGGCGGATCGAGTAGCGCGTAGTCCGTCGATCAATTCTCGGAGTTCACGGGCGCTGGTGTCCTTGCGGATGCAGCCATCGACCAGTTCGCCGAGGGTGTCGCGGTACTGGTTGGGGTAGACGCAGAGCAGCACGATCGAGGCATTGGGAACGCGCTTCCGCAGCGCCGTGACAGTGTCAATCAACTCCTGACCGGAGGTGAACGTGTCAGGCTGGTGCGCGCCGATGAAGATGATATCCGGTGTTGCCGCGACCACCTCGGTGTCCGCGGAAAACCCGACGACGTCGTCTGTGTCGTCGAGCAGTTCGAAGGCGGCGCTGGCAGTCCCGGCCGTCTTGACATGGGCGACGCCCGGCAGGTCAGTCAGCAGCGCTTCGAGTGCGTCGGCACAGTCCTCGTCATGTTCGACGATCAGGATGTTCGCGATAGCGGTGTTGTTCGGGTCAAAGGTAGACACGGTGACCTCGTTGTCACCCCGGTCCACTGCGAAGATGATCGTGTCCAGATCGCTCATGGGTCTGCTCTTCTCGTCATGCATCCCGTGCGACAACATCGTCGCCGGGGGTATTGCGTCGGTACGCCGCACGTCTTTGTGCGTAGCACCAGCATATGCCCGCGCCGGGTACCCTCACCACCGTTGAACGTTCGGAACGCTGGCAGCACTACCGGCCATTGCGGTACTGGCCGAGTGGACAGGGTGTGCATAGGTTCACAAATGGAGACAGCAGCGATTGGGCGATCTGGACGCGAAAATCAGGAGCCGGAACCGTCCCCCGGCAGGACAGTTCCGGCTCCTGATTTCCCTGACCCCCTGTGCCCGATGGCAGCGAGTGGAAGTTGAAAGGGGAACGTAAGAGTGGGACAGTGAGGCGGGGGGAACACACCGCACTCATCATCACCCCAAGGTACGCGACCGTCGCGCCCTTCCCCTCACTTTCCCCTTTCAGCTTCCACCCACCGCACGTCCGTTTCGTCGCTGCCCTACTTCGGCGTCTCGTCGTACTCGATCCGCACCTGGAAGACCCGCGACGGTGTCGTCAGGACCAGTCCGGTTGCGTCAGTCGAGATATCGAAGACGGCCGCGACCGACTGGCTTGCCCCGCCAGCCAGTTCCTCTTCGAAGTCGAACCCGAAGTCGTAGGTCAGCGTTTCCCGGGTCGGCGGCTCGGAAAGGAAGTAGCTCGTGTCGTTCATGTCGAGGACAACCAGCCCGCTGAACGGGAACGCGCGTGGCTGATCGACAGTGTTCTCAATCGACATCCGCAGGTAGAGGAAGACACCCTCCGCGACGCTGTCGCCAACCTGCTGGTAGAGATCGAAGCCGATGATCGTCAACTTCCAGCCATCAGTCTCGATGGTGTCGCCGATGGCCGGGACAGGCGGTGGAATTGGCGTTGGTGTCTGCGCCGGTGTGCGTGTGACAGCCGGTGTCGCGGCAGTGCGGGTCGTCGTCCCGGTTGCTGCTGCCGTTGTTCTGGTCGTCGTCGCCGTTGCCGCCTGGGCGGGTCGACGTGGAGTCTGTGTCACGGCGGGTTTTTCGGCGGACGAGGTCGGACCACTGCTGGCCCGTTCGGCCTCGCCGTCGCCACAGGCGCTCAGGAGCATTGCCCCCAGCACGAGGAGTGTAATCAGTAACCGGCCGCTACCGGCGACGGCTTCGGACCTCTGCCTGTGTGACACCGTTCGCGTGAATTTTCGGCGTCCCATTTGCGGACCATCCCATCCCTGCATCAGCGAGAATCAGCAGCGGATCAACGAAAACGAACACGTTGTACGGCCAGACTGCTCGTACGCTACCGGTTTCCCGCTGTGACAACATGACAACTCTTGCTGACTCGTCAGAAGTATCGTTCATGTCATTCAGACAATACACCGCCGACGATGGCGCGTCAACCGCAATTCCCGCGAAATCACGCGGAAAGCGAGCGGTTGTCTGGCCATTGGTGGCATCGGTTGGCGACCCGGGATTTGTCTTACTGAACGACGCGGCGAACGGTGTTACGGCGCTGTTCTACGCGGATGATCGGCGCTACCGCACCCACTACGTGCTGTACGAACACGCTGCTGATCGGCTTCCCCAAGCACGATCTTGCAGGTTCTACTACCCGTTCCAATCCTGCCTGAACAGGATCGCCCGACCGCTGGCGAACCATGCGCGTCGGAAGAAGTGTGCCGAAAGGTTACGCAACGCGCAAACACGGGATTTCCGGAGGTAAGGAAAAGGGGCCAGACAACTTGTGCTGACCCCTACCACCTGTCACCTGAAACCTGATGCCCGATACCTCACCTCACGCACCGATCGTGAAGATGCGGTCTGTGTCGAACAGGTCCGAGATGAGTTCGGAGCCGCTGTCGGTGATCAGAATCTCATCCTGCAGGTGCCAGAAGCCGTCGAGGATTGGTTCGAGGCAGACGACCATATTGGGCCGCAGCACCCGTGTCTCGCTCGGGACCAGCATCGGTTCTTCCTGATGCCACCAGACCCCGATCGAGTGGCCGACCAGCCCTGACACCCTGGGGTGACCGGCGGCAACGAACCGCTCTTTGACGAACGCATAGACTTCGTGAGCTGGGACACCAGGGCGCAGGATCGTCGCGATCGTCTCGCGGTGGACATCGCGGACGATGCCATAGAGTCGTTCCTGCTCCTCGCTGGCTGGCCCCATCACCGCCATCCGCGAGAGGTTGGCCGCATAGCCCTCGACATAACATACGTAGTCGGTCCGGATCAGATCGCCACGCTGGATGGGGACATCTCCCTCGCCGCCGTAGGTCATCGGCGTCTTGCTCGATTGCAGCATCCCGTGGGCGCTTTCCGCGCCGAGCCGCAACATCGCGCCGATCATCCGTGCGTGCAGTTCCCGCTCGGTCTCGTCCGGTTTCGCGTTGCCAAAGACCTCCAGGTGCGCTTCGTCCTGAATCCGGACTGCGTTGCGCAGCAGGGTTAACTCGGCTGGTGTCTTGATGTTGCGGACACCTTCGAGCGCGTCGGTGCAGTCGACCAGTTCGGCATCCGGCAGGGCGGCCAGCAGATCATCCCACTGCTGCGCGCCGATCTCGCGTCGCTCGACGCCGATCCGTCCTCTGGCGAGGCCCCGGTCGGCCAAGGCCTGGGCCGCTACGGCGAATGGCGATTCGCTGTACTCAACGTAGGTGCGGATATCGTCCAGCCAGGTCGTCCGTTTTGCCAGTCCGGCAGCGATGTTGGACGCGACCAGTGTGCCGTCGCCATCGCGCGGGATGACGGCCAGCACCGCACGCGGGGCATGGGCGAAGTCCTGCAAGCGCCCCAGTGTGCCCGGGAAGCGCATCCCGGCCAGGTAGGCGACGTTGCGCCCCGACCGGGCAATGACGGCATCCAGCCCGAGTTCGTCGTACATCCGTAGGAGTTCGACAGCGTTGTAGGTCGGTTCCGGCCGGCTCGTTGCGGTCATCGTTCGCCCCCTATCTCCCCTGCATCGGTTGGCGACAGGATAGCCGAAGTCGAGTGACAGTCGTGTCGTTGGCGGTGCCATAATGTCGGCAACTTGGAGGGTGTTCGATGGTGGTGGCAGCGCCGGCTGCGAGGGCACGCTGGCAATTTGGGCTGGGTCGCGAAAATGGTCTGATCTTCTGGGCGCTGGTCTTCCTCGAAGCCGCCTTCGGGTCGTACTTCGCCCTCTGGCCGATCTGGATCGAGGAACTCAACGCGCCGGTCACGTTGGTCGGCGCGCTGCTTGGCCTCGGGGGTATCCTGCGGCTGTTCGCGCTGCTGCCGTCGGCCTGGCTCTCGCGTCGCTTCGGACTCAAGCGCGTGATGATCACGGCGCGGGTGATCGCGACGGTCGGCATCTTCAGTGCCGCGTTCGCGCCGAGTTGGCCGTGGCTGCTACCGGCCCTGCTGGGAATGGCGGTTGGCGACCTCGCGTTCCCACTCGCTTCGACCTTCGTCGCCCGTAATGCCGGAGAGCGTCGCGTCCGCGCGTTCGCGATCATCTTCACGACCGGTCCGTCGGTCTCGCTGCTTATCACGCCGCTGCTCTCGGGCGCGCTGGTCGCGACGCTGGGGCTGCGGGCGCCGTTCGTTGCGGCTGCGACCTTCTCGCTGCTCTCGATCGTCATCATGTCGCGCCTGCAGACCGTTCCGCCACCGGACGACGATGGCGGCAAGGATGGCGGCTATCGCGGCTTGCTGCGGGTGCCGGGCCTGCGGCTGTTGCTCGTGCTTCAGTTCATGACCTTCTTCGCGATCGGGATGGGGACGTCGCTCCTGTCGATCTTCCTGCACGAGGCCAAGGGCTACAGCGAAGCGGCTATCCCGCCGATGACGGCGCTGACGGCGGTTGGCTCGATCGCCTTCTCGACCATCGTCGCCCGTAGCGCCCGTCTCACTGGCGCACCACTCCGTGCCGTCGCCATCACGATCGGGACGACTGCCTGCGCCTTCCTGCTCTTCCTCCAGGCCGAGATGTTGCCGTTCGTGCTGATCGCGATGACCCTCCGCGGCGGTTTCTTCGCCGCCTGGCCGCTCTACTCAGCCGCCCTCGGAGAAGCCACCCCGGACCGCCTCCGCCCACACGTCTTCGCGATGGGTGAGATCCTGGCCGGCACCGGCTTTGTCGTCGCTCCGGTGTTAGCCGGACCGCTGTACGAAGTCCGCGCCGAACTGCCCCTGCTACTGGCGGCGGGGATGATCCTGCCGTTGGCGGTGGTGATTGGGACTCGGCGGCAGGTTCGGGCGGACGTGGCGTGAATACGTCTTCGTAAAGCGGCGGGTGGGTGCGAACGCCTCCCCAACCCCTCCCCTTTGCGGCGAAGGGCTTTAGAGCGGTTCTCAGAAGCATTGCCTGTCGTCCTGAGCCGCAGCGAAGGACCTCCCCTGCGTCGGGTACCCAGGTGGTTAAGGCGGAGAGGTCCTTCGCTGCGGCTCAGTAGTCGGCCAGCGTGATCGTGTCGAGTTGGCATCGAACTGGCGGCAGGCGGTGGTCTGTGGAGAGGAGCCAGCCGTATGTACAAGAAGTATCGCGTGCGCCTATCTGCTGAGCAGCGCCAG
>Ga0180215_1000984_pt1 | contig 32768 bp, 32 predicted proteins | sample eDN3rd37CBELigBY_FD_128871 | JGI IMG/M metagenome (GOLD analysis project Ga0180215, IMG submission 128871) | Enriched backyard soil microbial communities from Emeryville, California, USA - eDNA 3rd pass 37_C BE-Lig BY (version 2) (version 2) | ecosystem: Environmental > Terrestrial > Soil >...
AATAGCCAACAACTACACCGACGATAAGGCCAAGCAAAATGGAGATGATTGCAGCTAATAGGTCCATCATTTCACCTCCTTCTGCTATGAACTTGTTTTGAGTTACGTTTCTAAAGTGTCGACATGTACATTGTTCAAAATTCAATATACAGCTCAATGGCTTTTAATACTCATAGAAAAGTAAAATATACATACTTAATTGTAAAGGTGAGTATTTTCAATGTCAAGTGATTGTCCTTACAGCTTTTGCTAATTTTAAATATCAAAAAGTTATGAAAAGCGGAAGTGCCTTTCTTAGCCCGCACCAAAAAAAGGGCATAGCCAATTGCAGACTACGCCCTTTCAAAATTATTCAATAAAATCCAACTCATCCTGCTCTGGATCATCGGTTAATGGCGTAACTGCCCCTTCACCGTCTAAACCATAATGTTCGCGAATCTTTTGTTGAATTTCAAAAGCAAGTTCCGGATTTTCCTTAATAAACTGCTTGGCATTTTCCCTTCCTTGACCAAGCCGCTCATCATTGTATGAATACCAAGACCCACTTTTTTGAACGATATCCAGTTCTGCACCAATGTCGATGATTTCACCCTCTTTTGAAATACCAACACCATACATGATATCTACTTCAGCAGTACGGAATGGAGGCGCCACTTTATTTTTAACAATTTTGATTTTTGTTCTATTTCCAACAATATCATTACCCTGCTTAATTGCTTCAGCACGACGTACCTCAAGACGTACAGATGAATAGAACTTTAACGCACGGCCACCAGGAGTTGTTTCTGGATTTCCGAACATAACGCCGATTTTTTCCCTGACTTGGTTAATAAAAATCGCAATGGTCTTTGATTTATTAATGGCTCCAGAAAGCTTACGAAGCGCTTGTGACATCAAACGGGCTTGCAGACCCATATGTGAGTCTCCCATTTCTCCTTCAATTTCTGCCTTTGGTACAAGAGCAGCAACCGAGTCCACAACAATAATATCAACAGCTCCACTTCTTACAAGGGCTTCAGCAATCTCTAATGCCTGCTCTCCTGTATCCGGCTGTGATAAAAGCAGCTCATCGATATTAACACCTAATTTTTCTGCGTATACTGGATCAAGCGCGTGCTCAGCATCGATAAATGCTGCCTGTCCGCCCTTTGCCTGTACCTCTGCAATAGCATGCAAGGCAACCGTTGTTTTACCAGAACTTTCAGGACCATACACTTCAATAATACGTCCTCTTGGATATCCACCCACTCCAAGGGCTGCATCTAATGCCAAAGAGCCGCTTGGACATGTTGAAATTCTCCTGTCTGTTTGTTCTCCCAGCTTCATGATAGAACCTTTTCCAAATTGCTTTTCTATTTGCTTTAACGCCTGTTCAAGGGCTGCTTGACGATCACCCACTGTATTTCCTCCTTTATATAAAAAAACTATCAAAAGCCGAATACTATCGGCTATCTCATCTCAAAATCTATCTTAACTATATCTTGTTTTTTCATTTTTGTCTATCAAAATATCGAACATTTATTCGTGGTTTTTCGAAGCTATAATTCTTTGAAAATGCTTATTATTAGTACCAATTTGTCTATTTTCAGCTAGATAAATTTGATAAAAATTAAGAAATTGACGGGTATCTTAATATTGAAAATAATAATCTTATCAATGTAATCATGTATAGTCAAGCACAAAAAACTCCTTTCACAGTGAAAGGAGTCCGGTAATACCTTCCTTATTAGGTTTTAAATACTTTTTAATAAGTAGTGGCAGCCATATTGGACTGTACGGATGCGGATTAAAGTCCGATTGCCGCCAAGCTTTAATTCTTCTACCCGAGTCGGCTGATTTTTAATTTTAATCCCAATAAATACTGTACCAGCCGGTTTACCTTCTAATTCTTCAGGACCTGCAACGCCTGTAAAACTAATACCAATATCTGCATTCATCAACGTTGCTACATTTTCCGCAAGCTCTTTAGCACATTCTGCACTCACGACTCCTTGCTCGGCAATCGTTTCTTCTTTCACATGCAGAACATTTTGTTTTACTTGCGGGTTATAACAAACAACCCCGCCCATGAGCAGTGATCCTGCGCCTGGTATAGATGTTAGCTCTTTCTGGAACATACCTCCGGTTAAACTTTCAGCTGCTGCTATTGTCAGCTTCTTTTCCTTTAGCAGCTTTGAAAGCTCACTCATTAGTGACGTTTCATCATAGCCATAGAAGTATTCTCCAACGCGATTGAGAATCAATTTTTCCGTATCATCTATTAATTGCATGGCAGCTGCTTCTGATTGATGCTTAGCAGTAATCCTGAGCGTCACTTCACCTTCTCCCGCAAGCGGCGCAATCGTTGGGTTTGTCTGAGCGTCAATTAAATCATCAATTTCCGTTTCCAATTGCGACTCACCAATGCCAAAAAACCGCAGTACCCGGGAAACAATTTTTTCCTTGACTTGAAGTTTATTCATGATGATTGGACGGGCATAGGTTAAAAACATCGGCTCCATTTCTTTTGGTGGTCCAGGAAAAAGCATATAAATATGATTTTCTGTAGAACAAATCATTCCTGGCGCCATCCCATGGTCATTTTCCAGCACTTCTGAACCTTCAATGACCAAAGCTTGTTTTCGATTGTTCTCAGACATCGTTCTACCAACACGTTTATAATATGCTTCTATTGAAGCCATCGCATTATCATCTGTAACAAGCGGTCTATGTAAATGAGCTGCAATTGTTTCCTTTGTTAAATCATCTTTTGTCGGTCCAAGACCGCCTGTAAAAATAATCATTTCAGCACGGCTTTCGGCAATGTCAATCGCAGCCTTTAATCTGCCGGCATTATCTCCAACGACTGTATGATAATAGACGTTAATTCCCATATCCGCAAGCGTTCTTGATAGAAAACGAGCATTCGTATTGACTATCTGTCCTAATAATAATTCAGAACCTACTGCAATAATTTCTGCATGCATAAACAAACCCCGATTCTAAGTAGTTTTTTATCCCTGACCGCGACAAGGCAAGGCACTTCCGCTTGTCTTTGTCTAGCTCCAGTGTCTAGCCGCTCGAGGTCTTAAGATGAAACGCAGAGAAGGTTAAAGTACAACCTTCTCCCCGTTCCATCTTAAGCTTGTCGCGGCTTGGCAAGGCACTTCTGCTTTTCTATTTTGAATTGATAAATGGTTCTTTATTTTTTACAAAATAATCCCATCCAGACCAAACCGTAAAGAATAAAGCAACCCAGAGTGCGATCATATCAAATGGAATTGAAATCATTTCAAATAGAATATTGTGCAGCAGCAGTGCAGAAATTGCTACGATCTGTGCCCAGGTTTTGATTTTCCCAAGCATATTGGCTGCAACAACTTCTCCTGCTCCTGCCAATACAAGACGCAGACCAGTCACGGCAAACTCACGACTGATAATAATGATAACGATCCACGATGGAGCCAAGCTAAGTTCAACTAGAACTATTAAAGCCGCAGAAACTAGCAGCTTGTCCGCAAGGGGATCAAGAAACTTACCTAAATTCGTAACCATATTATATTTACGAGCGTAATGCCCATCAATCCAGTCTGTTGTAGATGCGATAATAAAAATTAAAGCCCCTACAAAATGAGTTACCGGCATGCTGGTTCCCAGTAGAGATATCTCTCCCCATGAAAAAGGCACAACCATAATGATAAGAAAAATAGGAATTAGAAAAATACGTGATATTGTAATCTTATTTGGCAAATTCATTAACTTTCCCTCCAAAACAAATAACGCAAACTATCGATGAGTCTACGAGAAAAAATAGTCATCACCTTTCATGATGACTATTGATTCGTTTTTACATAACGGATGATAATATCCTGACGTACAACTTCAGTAGGAGATATGGCATATTCCAGCTTTTGGTCATTAATATAAATTTCTGTTGCGGTAGAATTACCAGCTACCACTACCACTTCTGTTTCTTGGGACATATCAAGGATTTGACTATCTGTTTCACCCTTTTTCAGCATACCTTGAAAGAACGAATATCCTTTACTATTTTTAATATTCACCCAAGTATCACCAGTAGAAATAACCTTCAATTCAAATTTTGCTGTATTAGTCAGTTCATAAATGGATTGATCTCCATTTGCTTCAACGACCTTTAGCTCCTGAGAAGGTGGCACAGGCACCTCCTCAGCCTTTTCTTTTTTAGCATCTTCTACATCAGCATTTTCTTCAGTCTGATCCTGTTGATCTTTTTTACTGTCTTTCGTAAGATCTGCTGATTCCTCATATGTAATTTCCTGCTTACTTTCTTTTGGTACAGCTTCTTCTCCATCATTACCGGAATACTTTTGTGCTAAATACCAGATAAAAACAAAGACTCCAATAATCAGAACCCCTATCAAAACCTTCGGCAGCACATCCAGTACCTTTGAGCCGTTTTCAGAAATAGATTTTCTTGTTTGAACACGAGAAAGTTGTCCAGGAATATCCTCGCTTACGATACTAGGTATTTCATCTTTAAACTCTTCAAAAAGCACCTCGGGTTCAAGACCAACTGCTTCAGCATATTGCTTGATAAAGGCCCTTACATAAAACTTGCCTGGCATCGAACTATAATTACCTTCTTCAATTCCAACCAAATAACGTTTTTGAATCTTTGTTGCTTCCTGTAAATCATCTAGACTCAAACCTTTTTCTAAACGCGCTTCTTTTAAGCGATTACCCAATTCTGTCAATTGTAACACCTTCCAACTAGCTAAAAGTCAAACTCTCCAAATTCCGCAGAAGAGAATAGAGTGTTTTTTTCCACTATATCATATGTGATTTCTTCATCCGGATCGTTACGCAGCTCTATCATATAATCAAAATCATCAAGTGTGTACTCTGTATTTTGCACAAAAATATCTGGATGCTCGATTACTTTTACGGCAGGTAATCTCATTATTTCTCGAATGAGCTGCCAATGCCTTTCATTTGCCCTTCTAGTCGAGACAATCCCATCAATAATGAATAGATTATCTTTGTTATATTCATCTTCTATCAATTGATTTCGGATCGTTTGCTTTAATAATGTTGATGAAACAAATAACCAACGCTTATTAGCACAAACACTTGATGCAACAATTGATTCAGTTTTTCCAACCCGAGGCATCCCACGAATTCCAATTAGTTTATGGCCCTCCTGTTTAAATAGTTCTGCCATAAAATCAACTAAAATTCCAAGGTCATCCCGAACAAAACGAAAGGTTTTTTTATCATCCGCATCTCTTTGTATGTACCGACCGTGTCTCACCGCAAGACGGTCCCTGAGCTTTGGCTTTCTTAACTTGATTAGTTTTATTGTATCCATAGTATGTAAAATAGACTCTAGTCTTTCAATTTGTTTGTCATCTTTTGCTAAAATTAAGAGTCCGCGTCTGCCTTCTTCAACTCCGTTTATCGTGACAATGTTGATGGACATCATTCCTAATAAAGATGCGATATCTCCTAACAGTCCAGGTCTATTAGATTGGATTTCATATTCTAAATACCACTCTTCTTTCTCCATTCCATAACCCCTCCTTCTATAGGCCAATTCTGATACCAAGATAAAAGGATGTTCAAACCGTTCGGAAGTATGAAACTCATACACCCTGCAAAACCAATCATCACTGGTGGCTTTTGAACCCCCAACTTCTATCATATCTGATTTTAATTGAAGATGAAAGAGAAAAGCGGTTAGTCTAGCAAAATTCACCAAAAACAGCAGCTGTACATTTGGATAAATACTCAACTAGTTGTTCCGTTATTATTATATTTATATAATGAAATCTAAAAAAAGAGAGGTTATTGGTTCCGAATGAACACAATCTCCTCTCTTACCTATTAATATAAGGGGTATTAGGTCACTTTGTTATGACTGGTTGGTTCCGTTATTTTCAACAAGTTTGACCATAATGCTTGCGATTGCCTGTTGTTCTTCAGGAGTTGCAACTGACCATAAATCAGCAAGAACTCTTTCCTGCTCATTTTTAGGGTCTACTTGTTTTGCTAAATAGTCTCCAACCTGATAAGCCAGATCATTGATTGTACCTTTGTCCATGCCTTGCTGTTCTGCTTGATTTAAACGATCACCTAAAAAGTCTTTCCATTGCTGCCAGTTTTCTAAAATAGACATAATTTTGAACCTCCTATGTTGGTATTACCTTTTTATTTTGCATAGTTAGGATTCAAAATATACATCCTTTATTACTTAAAGAAACTCCTTTACATATACCACCCGCCATTTACCCCTACTATCTGTCCTGTTATGTATCCTGCTTTTTTAGATAGCAAAAAAGAAACACTTTCAGCAACATCTTCCGGCTCGGCCAATCTCCCCATTGGGATATCTCCTTTAATTATGTCCAAATCCTCCTCATTAAAATGGGCCAGCATTGCTGTATTGACAGCACCGGGAGCCACACCATTTACGCGGATTCCGTTCAATGCTAATTCCTTGGCCAAGGATTTCACTAATGAAATTTGGGCACCTTTAACGGTTGAATAAATCACTTCACAGGCAGCACCTGTTTGTCCCCAAATAGACGTAACAAACAAAATAGTACCTGACTGCTGTCTAATCATTTTCGGAAGCAGTTCCCTTGTTAACATAATAGGTGAAGTGACATGAACCATCATCATCTTATCAACGGTTTCGATCTCTGTATCCACGAATAATCCATAATGACTGATTCCACTGTTATGGATGATAGAATCAATCGAAAAAATATTGTCTGACAGTATTTTATAGCCTTCCTTTTTTGACAAATCCGCTTGAATAGGAATAAACTCGCCGTCATAAATGGATAATTCCTCTAGCAAACCTCTGATCGATTGCACATTTTGATGATAATGCAAATAAAGAGAATAACCATCCTTTGCTAATTTAAGCGCAATCGCACGTCCAATACCTCCGCTCGCACCGGTAACTAAAGCATATTTCCTCATGCACAAACCACTTCCCCAATAGATTTTTCACCTATTGTATCAAAAAAACGCCGACTAAGGCGGCGTTATTTTTTCGGGACCACCTGACAAACGGTGATTCGTTCTTGTGCAATAAATTTAGCTGCTGCTGCTTTTAATTCATCAACTGTTATACTTTCCAATGTAGGAACAACATCGAACAGGTTCATGTCATTAAAGGCATAACGGGTAAATTGATTAGCAATATACTCTGGTGAATTAATAGCCCGCAGGAATGTTCCGATTTTTTTCCTTTTCGTCCGTTCCAGATTTTCAGTCGTAAAAACATTTCCTTCTTTCGCCAATAACAGCATTTTCTCTAAATCTTCAGCCAAACGATCAGGATCATTTGTGTCCCCGCCGACCATCGCAAATCCGAAGCCCTTTTCCTGACTATAATCGAATGAAAATGAATCATCAATCAAGCCAGCTGAATATAATTCATGATAATTTTCTGAACTTTTTCCAAATAAAACCTCAAGCATCATATTTAAAGTCAGTTCATGCTTTAACATCTCTGCACCCGATTGCTCGTTCGATTCCGCTTTTACGCCAACAAGACATTTTGATGTTTGGACATTCATTTTTAATACTTGTTTTTTCTCCGCTACCTCATCAGGCTCTGCTTCAAACCGCCGCTTTATTTCCGGTACACTATCATAGTGCTTTTTACTTTGATTCGCTTTAATCTGCGTCATAATTTTAACCGGATCAACTGGACCGACAACAAACAATAGCATATTGCTTGGATGATAGAAGGTACCGTAGCATTCATACAACAGGTCTTTCGTAATATGTGAAATGGACTCCACTGTTCCTGCTATATCAATTCTGACAGGATGATTACGATACATATTTTGAATGATACCATAATACAACCGCCAGTCTGGATTATCATCATACATCGTTATTTCTTGACCAATAATCCCTTTTTCCTTTTCAACTGTTTTTTCACTAAAATAGGGCTCTTGAACAAAATCCATTAAGGTTTCAAGGTTCAGCTCTACATCAGATGTACTTGAAAACAAATAAGCTGTCCTGGTAAAAGAGGTAAAGGCATTAGCCGAAGCACCCTGTTTACTGAATTGCTGAAAAACGTCGCCATCCTCTTTTTCAAAAAGCTTATGCTCTAAAAAGTGGGCTATCCCATCCGGAACCTTTAAATATTCCTCTTTTCCAAGTGGAATAAAATGATTATCAATGGAACCATACTTCGTTGTAAAAGTAGCATATGTTTTATTAAATCCATTTTTCGGCAAAATATATACTTCTAATCCATTATCAAGCTTTTCATGAAAAAGCTTCTCTTGGAGTTGATTAAATTCAATTTTTTCCATCCTATTGCTCTGCCCCCTCAGTTAAAAAATAGATGGTGTCTAATTCGATCTTTCCAGCTACTTTTATGATTTCGTCTTTGGTCACTTGGTCCATTTTAGCTATCCAATGATCAAGTGAAATATTTTCATTGGAGACAACATTATGATATAAAATTTCTACCATCCCTCTTGCATTATCAATCGTTTCCAAAAGCTGATTTTTAATTACTGCTTTTGTTTGGTTGATTTCCTCTTCAGTGAATTCACCTGCATTCATTGCTTTCATTTGCTCTTTTATAATAGAAACCGCTTGATCATAATTTTTATTATCAATACCGGACATCACAAGCATGAGTCCTTTATGACTTTCCAATCGACTTGCCACATAATAAGCGAGACTTGCCTTTTCCCTAACATTTATAAAAAGTTTAGAATGAGAAAAACCACCAAAAATACCATTAAACAATTGCAGTGCATAATAATCTTCATCACCATAGTAAACATTCGTACGGAAACCAATATTCAGCTTTCCTTGTTTTACATCTTGTGCCTCTTTGATTTCTTTAACATCTGATGTGTTAAGATCACCTTTTCGATCAATTAATTTTGGCGTTCTTTTCTTGAAATCAAACAAATTAGCAGCGAGTCTTTCTACTTCCTCTGACTTTACATCACCGACTACAAACAAATCGAGTTCATCTTCAGCAAGTGCCTGTTGGTAATATTCATATAAAATCTCTGACGTAATGGAGTCAACATCCTCAAGCTGACCATGTACATATAATGCATATGGTTCCTCTTTACACATTTCCTGAATAAGCCGGAAATTAGAATATTTCATTTTGTCATCATAAACAGATTGAATCCGTTGTTTTAATGAACGCTTCTCATTATCCATCGTCGTTTGATTAAAGGTCCGTCCTTCTATATTCGGATTCGTAAGCACCTCGGCAAGAAAACCAAACGCTTTTTCCAATAATGGAGTTGAATCAGATAAAAATTTCTCATTGGCAACTTCCATTGAAAAACTAATGACGTGGTATTCCCCCTTTTTACCCAAATCCACATGAAACGTCGCACCATACAGTTCATCTAAATAGGATCTTAGCAGCGAGGTTGTTGGAAACTTTTTCGAATTGCTTTGTAACACATGAGGAAGTAAAGCTCGTTTTGTCACATTTTCCTTATCCAATGGGGCCTTCATTTTGAATACGATTGTATTGGTTTTATATTTTTCAGTGGGGATAATATGGAGCTTCATCCCATTTACATCTAGTATACTTTCTGATAAAACACCCATCTACGTTCCTCCTTTAATTTCTGCTTTTTAAAGCATATGTAAACACTAATACGGTTATTTTCTATATTCTCCTCTAAATACCAACATATTCTTACTATACATCTGTTAATTTCTTACAATCAAGTTTTTAGAAAGGAAAACCGATTGCAAGATTATGTCATTGACAACTAATAATAAAATAATCTATAGTTATATTGATTTTTATAGTAAATGATTCGGGTGATATTCACCGGAGAGGTTCATAGCAGATACCCTCTATAAAAAACTATGGCTTTGATGATTAAAATCAACCATATCCAGCTGCGGATATGGTTTTATTTTTTTCAAAGTTATATGGATGCTATGAGCCTTTCTACATGAGATGAAACATATGGAGGCTTATTTTTTATGTCAACTAGAAAAGAAAATGAGTTAGATGGTGTTACACTTTTAGGCAATCAAGGTACAAAATATGCATTTGATTATGCCCCGGAAATTCTGGAGGTATTTGATAATAAACATCCTAATCGCGATTATTTTGTTAAATTTAACTGTCCGGAATTTACAAGTCTTTGTCCTATCACCGGACAGCCTGACTTTGCAACCATTTACATCAGTTATATTCCTGATCAGAAAATGGTCGAAAGCAAGTCGCTGAAGCTATATTTATTTAGCTTCCGAAATCATGGCGACTTTCATGAGGATTGTATGAATATTATTATGAATGATTTAATCAAGCTGATGGAACCAAGATACATAGAGGTTTGGGGTAAATTCACGCCAAGAGGCGGAATTTCCATTGACCCTTACTGTAATTACGGCAAACCAGGGACTAAATTTGAAAAAATGGCTGATTACCGCCTGATGAATCATGATTTATATCCTGAGACAGTTGATAATCGCTAATATAGAGGTTATGTGAGGAGAATAAGAATGAAAAACGAAAAAGCTGTTGTCGTTTTTAGTGGCGGACAGGACAGTACAACTTGTTTATTCTGGGCGATAAAGAATTTTGCAGAAGTAGAAGCTGTTACATTTGATTATAACCAACGACATGCAACTGAAATTGAATGTGCAAAAAATATTACTTCTACCCTTGGGATTAAACATCATATATTAGATATGAGTCTATTAAATCAATTAGCCCCCAATGCATTAACCAGAGATGATATAGAGATAAAAGAAGACCAAAATGACGGGTTGCCTTCTACATTTGTACCGGGGAGAAACTTATTATTTTTATCCTTTGCAGGTGTTTTAGCCTATCAGATTGGTGCAAGGCATATCATAACGGGTGTGTGCGAGACAGATTTCAGCGGCTATCCTGACTGCAGGGATTCATTCATCAAATCTTTAAATGTCAGCTTAAACCTGTCTATGGACAAATCCTTTGTCATTCATACGCCACTGATGTGGTTAAATAAAGCTGAAACATGGAAGCTAGCAGATGAGCTAGATGCTTTCGATTTTATCCGTGAGAACACCCTAACCTGCTATAACGGTCTAATAGCTGATGGGTGCGGAGAATGCCCTGCCTGTAAGCTTAGAAGAAAAGGTCTTGAAGAATATTTAGACGGAAGAAAGGATTTGTAGTCATGTATGGTTTTCGTATTGTTGATAAACTGCAGAAAATCGATGTAGACATCAAAAGACAGCAGTTAAAATATCATACTAAAAGAGTCCTAGTCAGCAAGGAATTTACCTTTGACGCTGCCCACCATCTTCATGATTATGAGGGAAAATGCAAGAACCTGCACGGACATACGTATAAGGTGATTTTCGGGATTAGCGGATTTGTTGACGAAAGAGGAATCATGATTGATTTTGGAGATATCAAAGAGGTTTGGAAATCAGAAATTGAGATTCATTTAGACCATCGCTACTTGAACGAAACACTTCCGCCGATGAACACGACCGCCGAAAATATGGTCGTGTGGATTTATGAAAAGATGAAGGATGCACTGCAACAGGAAAGTAGAAAGAACCTGTATTCTGGGGCAAGAGTAGAATTTGTCCGCCTTTACGAAACACCTACCTCCTATGCAGAGGCTAGACGGGAGTGGATGGAAAATGAGTAGTATTCCTGTACTGGAGATTTTCGGACCCACTATTCAAGGAGAAGGAATGGTAATTGGACAAAAGACAATGTTTGTCAGAACAGCTGGCTGTGATTATTCCTGCGCCTGGTGTGATTCTTCCTTTACTTGGGATGGAACGGGTAAAGATGATATTAGACAAATGAGCGCAGTTGAAATATGGGAAGAACTGAAAGCGTTAGGCGGGGATGGGTTTTCCTTTGTGACGATTTCAGGCGGCAACCCTGCGTTATTAAAGGGCATTGGTTCTTTCATTGAGATTTTGCAGCAAAATAAAATCAAGATTTGTTTGGAAACACAGGGCAGTAAATGGCAGGATTGGTTTTATGAGATTGATGAATTAACGATCTCACCCAAGCCTCCCAGTTCCGGTATGGTTACTGATTTTGAAGTATTAGATTCGATTCTTGAAAAATTGGAACAAAACCAAAGAAAGCAAAATATTTCTTTAAAAGTCGTGATATTTGACGATAAGGATTTTGAATATGCCAAAAGCGTTCACCATCGCTACGTAAACGTTCCGTTCTATCTACAAACTGGGAATGATGATTCCAAAACCTCTGATGATGGTCAGTTGTTACACAGGCTGTTACATAAATATGAATGGCTGATAACCAAGGTTATGCTTGATGACAGCTTAAAGGATGTAAAGGTACTGCCACAATTACACACATATATTTGGGGAAATAAACGGGCAGTTTAATCAAAAAAGTGCAGACTATTGTCTGCACTTTTTTTAAACGATATCTTCTGATGAAGGTTTTGTCATTAATACGGCACGAGGCTTACTGCCTTCATACGGACCGACAATACCTCTAGCTTCCATTTCATCAATCAACCTCGCTGCCCTTGTATAGCCAATACGAAATCTACGCTGCAGCATTGAAACGGAAGCGGTTTGCATGTCAAGAACTAAATCAACAGCTTCACCATATAGCTCATCTTCCACTTCTGCTCGGTTATTCGGAATATCATCCGGAATCATATCTTCCTGATACTGAGCTTTTTGTTGATCAATAACAAAATCCACTATCTCTTCCACTTCTTCATCTGAAAGAAAGGCACCTTGTACACGCACAGGCTTTGAAGCACCAACAGGGAAAAATAACATATCCCCGCGTCCTAAGAGCTTCTCAGCACCTCCCATGTCAAGGATGGTCCTTGAGTCTGTTGCAGATGAAACAGCAAATGCAATCCTAGAAGGGATATTTGCTTTAATAACACCCGTTATTACATCAACAGATGGACGCTGTGTCGCAATAATTAAGTGGATACCTGCTGCACGAGCCATTTGAGCAAGTCTTGTAATTGAATCCTCCACGTCCGAAGAAGCAACCATCATTAAATCAGCAAGCTCATCGACAATAACGACAATATACGGAAGCAGTGGCTGTTGACCTTCTTCCTCAGCATTTTGTCTTCTTATATGCTCATTATAGCCTTCAATATTTCTTGTTCCTGTATGGGAAAATAAATCATATCTTCTCTCCATTTCATTTACTACCTTTTGCAATGCCTGTGAAGCTTTTTTCGGATTTGTCACAACAGGCGCCAGCAAATGAGGGATACCGTTATATACATTTAATTCAACCATTTTTGGATCAACCATCATCAGCTTGACTTCATGTGGTTTTGCCCTCATAAGAATACTTGTAATAATCCCATTAATACAAACACTTTTCCCGCTTCCTGTTGCACCAGCAACAAGTAGATGGGGCATTTTATTTAATTCGGCTAATACTGCTTCACCTGTAATATCACGACCCAATCCAATCATCAGCTTCGATTCAGGCTTATTATTTTGCTTAGATTCCAGGACTTCCCGTAATGAAACCATCGCAATCTCAGTGTTGGGCACTTCAATACCAATGGCTGATTTCCCAGGAATCGGTGCTTCCATTCGAATATCCTTTGCTGCTAAGGCTAAGGCAAGATCATCCGTTAAGCTGACGATTTTACTTACTTTTACACCTACGTCGGGGTGTACTTCATATTTTGTAACAGCTGGTCCAAGGTGTACCTGTGTCACATTCGCTTTTACGCCAAAGCTTTGGAAGGTACGCTCAAGCTTTGCTGCATTTTCTTGAATTAGAGCATATTCCCCACTTTGATCCGTGTATTTAGGCTGTTTTAAAAGATCGATTGGTGGAAGTTCATAATCCACATTTTCAACTTCTATCACTTCGTTAAATGTAATTGGCGGAGTGTCTTCTTCCATTTCGGTCGTCTCTTCTGCCTTTTCTGATTCTGGTTTATCGCTTTGCTGATAAGCACGTTCAGCAAAGCTAGAAATAATCGGTTCCGGCTTAACAATTTCCTCCTGCTCCGCATGTGCCGTATGAATAATTGGATTTGCATCCTTTTTGTCCACTGTCTGCTTTCGTGTATCCGTTTGTTTGACCGTACGTTTTTCTTCTCGCTTCTTTTGCTGATCTTCTTTCCAATTTTGCAAATCATCTTTAAAAGACAGCCATTGTCTACCCATAAAGCGACCAAACGAAGTAAAAACCTTACCGGCAGCCTCGCCGAATGTTTTTCCGGTTAATAGGATAAATCCAATCAATATAAGAACAAAGGCAAGAAGCTTTGTTCCGGCTTCATCAAATAAATAATAAAAAAGCGCAAATAAAACAGCACCTGCCATTCCGCCTCCAAGGTCGGCTGTGCTTGCTTCTCCCCGAACCTCCAGCCAATATAATTCCCATGTATTAGCAATTACACTTGGGTTTACGAATTTATCACCATTTGAGAGCAGTTGAAAAAGAGTAATATGACTTAACAGTAAGAGTGCTGAAATGATGATGTAAATACCGATTAATTTAGTAGATAACAGGAATGGCCGCTTTCGTTTCCACATTAAATAAGCACCATAGATAATCATGCCGATAAGGCCAATCATATACCATTCACCGATAAAAAAACGATAAAACAGTACAACCGCATGACCGACAGCCCCTAAGTTGGCTATTGAAATGATGGAAAGGGCTATTAATAGGAGGGCAACTAATTCATATTGAATCGTTTGTTTGATATGTGTTTTATTTCTGGATTGTCGCCTTTTTCTTTTGGCCATCGTATCACCTTACAGATTTATTGTTTAGTAATGAAGAGAGCAGCCTATTGGCTGCTCTTCATGTTTGCTAGCTTTATTATATCATATCAATGAACCGAACACATATGCTCAAATGTAAAAATCTCCAGCTATTGGTATACCGAAATGCGGAAGCGGCTTGTTCAGACCCGACAAGCATAAGATGGGACAGGGGGAAGGTTGTTCTTTAACCTTCTCACTGTCACAGCTTATGACCTCGAGGGTCTAGCCGCTGCAGCTGGAAAATTCGAAATGCGGAAGCGGCTTGTTCAGACCCGACAAGCATAAGATGGGACGGAGGAAAGGTTGTTCTTTAACCTTTTCACCGGCACAGCTTATGACCTCGAGGGTCTAGCCGCTGCAGCTGGACAATTCGAAATGCGGAAGCGGCTTGTTCAATCAGGAAAGTCATGAATACAGCCTATTTGAAAGTATCATCCCCGGACAAAAACGATCATCCATATAATGACTTGGATCACTGCTCATAATTCGTAAGATACGAAAATCATGATTTTCATTCATTTCAACCAATAAAGGGACTCCTTCATACTCAATTACTTTTTGTTTTTCATATTCAAGTTCTTCCGTTTGAAATATGAGTTCCTGCGGCATTGTTGTATATAGTATCATTGCACAAGCCTCTCGTTCTCTTCGCTTTTCAACTCAATTAATTCATTTAATTTCTTCAACGCTTGGCCTATACCGCCTACATCATCAATTAATCCTGAGTTAACAGCATCAATGCCAATCACATTTGTACCAATGTCTCTTGTTAAATTTCCTTTAGCGAACATTAAATCTTTAAACGTTTCTTCACTGATGTTAGAGTGCTTGGTGACGAATCGAATAACACGATCCTGCATTTTATCCAAATATTCAAAGGTCTGAGGAACACCTATGACCAGACCTGTTAATCGAATTGGGTGAATGGTCATAGTTGCTGTTTCTGCTATAAAACTGTAGTCACATGAAACAGCAATTGGAACACCAATCGAATGACCGCCACCCAATACAATCGAAACGGTTGGTTTGGATAATGAAGAAAGCATTTCTGAAATAGCAAGTCCTGCTTCTACATCTCCACCGACCGTATTTAATATAACTAAAAGACCTTCAATTTTAGGATTTTGCTCTATTGCAACAAGCTGCGGAATAATGTGCTCGTATTTCGTCGTTTTATTTTGCGGTGGCAGCTGAAGATGACCTTCGATTTGACCAATAATGGTCAGACAATGTATTTTTGAATCCTGTGATAATTGAGGAACATTTGTCTGTCCAAGCTGCTGGATTTTTTCCATTAATGCCGAAGGCTTATCCTCTTTCGGCTGTTCCTGTTCCTCATTTCCGCTTTCATTTCGAACGAACTCCTTATCCATCCTCTATTCTCCCTTCAAAGACATGATAGGAATAGTATGAGATTAGGAAAGATTTTTCATGCAAACTTAAATGTTAATTATTACTAGTTTTCGTTTTCCACAACTTCTAGCAATTCTATAAAGTGATATAATACTCGAGCCGTTAATCCCCATATCACATGACCTTTATATTGATAAAAATATTCGTCCAAATGGCGCAGCGACCATTTATAATTCTCTCCACCTGGTATTAAATGCAGAGGGAATCCTTCTTCGGGTACTACCTGATAATAAATTTTATACACTTCCGGTTTTGTTTTCTGAAAATACGAAAGTGGTACAGTAAAAACTTCCTCAACCTCCGATTCATTTGGATTTATCTGCTCAGGTTTTGTAATTCGTCCGACAAATGGATAAATAATATTACTAGAAGCATTTAATGTAAAATCCAATGGGATAACGTCTTCAATATCTGATTCCTCTATTCCCAATTCTTCTGATGTTTCACGAATCGCACATTGTCTCTGATCTGCATCTGTTTCATCTATTCTTCCACCTGGAAAGCATATTTCCCCAGGCTGTCTCCGTAAAGTCATGGATCTGACTTCAAATAATATATGTGTTTCATTTTCAATCTCGATAAGAGGCAGAAGCACCGAATATTTAAACAACTCGGCTTGTCCGAGAATAGAAGGCTTTCGGCCCTTTAATTTTTCAATCACTTTTTTTACATTCAACCTATACCACCCCAAGACATAAATTAGTAATAAGTAATATTATCTACTATAACATTCTTTTACTGAGAAATTTGTCAAAGCAATGAATGGCAGCATCATTTGCCTTTATCTTAAGTGAACACTTGAATGACTCAAAAACCCAATAATAAAAATGAGGCCGACTTGAAACGTCATCAGCCTCACTACCCTATTAACTATTATCTATAATGCGTATTGATTATGGCTTTTATTTTACTTCCATAATAATCGGCAAAATCATTGGTCTGCGTTTTGTTTTTTCATATAAAAATTGATTTAAACAATCACGCATATCCTGTTTAATCACTGCCCAATCAAAGGAATCTCTTAAAATACTTTGATCAACAATGTCACGTACCCGTTTTGATGCCTCATCAAGTAGTTTTTCTGATTCCCTGACATAAACAAACCCTCTTGAGATAATTTCAGGACCAGAAGAGATTTTCTTTTCCTTTTTATTTAATGTCACGACAACAATCAAAATCCCATCCTGTGACAATAGCTTACGATCTCGTAAGACGATATTTCCAACATCGCCAACCCCACTGCCATCTATCAGTACATTTCCTGCAGATACTCTACCAGCTGGACGTATGCGATCGTTTTTCAACTCTATCACTTCGCCCTTTTCAGGCAGATAGATACGATCATCTGTTAATCCACAATCTTTTGCTACTTTTGCATGTGCCTTCAACATTTTATACTCTCCGTGAACCGGAATGAAAAACTTTGGGTTCATGATATTAATCATAAATTTCAGTTCTTCCTGGCTTCCATGACTGGATGTATGATAGGAATTTTTACCGGCCAATACAATGGCACCTGCACGGAATAACATATCAACTGTTTTAGAAATGAACAGCTCATTGCCGCGAAGAGCTGAAACAGCAAAAACAACGGTATCTCCTTTTTGAATATTCACATGCTTATGGGTTTGCTTTGCCATTTTCTGCAAAGCTTCTATCGGTTCACCCTGTCTTCCTGTAGTTAAAATGACAATCTCATCATCTGGATAATTTTGAATCTCTGAAACAGGAATAATAATCTCATCATGTATCTGTAAATACTCTAGTTTAATGACAATATCAAATATACGCTGTAAGCTCTTACCGACGATTGCCACTTTTCGTCTACTTTCATATGCTGCATCAAAAATATGCTGAATCCGGTTTAAATCAGAGGCAAAGCATGCTGCAATAATTCGTCCTTTTGCATTATAAAATGCATCATTCATTTCCCGTGCCACAACCGCTTCTGAAGGAGTATATCCGGGCTTTTCCGCATCTGTACTGTCAGACAACAAACATAAAACGCCCTTTTCTCCAATTTGTACCATTTTGCCGATCTCAGGTTTGTATAAGTCACTGGCTGATTGATCAAATTTGAAATCACCCGTATGTACAATTACCCCATCAGAGGTATGAACACAAATAGCAACCGAATCCGGAATACTATGATTTGTTTTAAAGAAAGTTATGACTGCCGATTCAAATTCAATGACAGAATCAGAGGTTATTTCTCTAAACACAGCTTTATGCTGAAAATCCTGTTCCTTCATTTTTGTTTCAGCAAACGCAAGCGTTAACTTCGTTCCATATACAGGTACATTTATTTCACGCAAAAGATAGGATAGTGCTCCGATATGATCTTCATGACCGTGTGTTAAAAAGATTCCTTTTACTCTGCTTTCATTTTGTACTAAATAGCTATAATCTGGGATTACAATGTCAATTCCGAGCATTTCATTCTCAGGAAACATCAATCCGGCATCAATGACAAATATGTCCTCATCCACTTCCACGATATACATATTTTTGCCGATTTCGCCAACTCCCCCGATTGCAATAAGTTTAATACTCTCATTTTCTTTTCTCTTCAAGACAAGCTTCCTCCTATGTTGTATTACGCCGATCGAAATCAGATACCCTCATTATACTTGAAATCGGAAAACCTTTACAACTACGAAGTAAGTAATAACTCCATGTATCAGGACCGCATCTAGCTAATACTACACATCTATTTCGGCAATAAGTTACTCCCATAAAAAGTAAAACCAGCCACACAATGTGTTGGCTGGTTTTGAGTTAATTATTTATTTTTCAACTAGTAAAAGCTGGGATAATTCTTCCCGTTCTTTTTCATTTAGTGGTACAAGAGGAAGACGGACAGTGCCGACATCTAACCCTTTTAATTGTAAAGCTGTTTTCACTGGTACAGGATTAGGTGCTTTGAACAATCCTTCCATAATTGGAAGCAGCTGTTGATGAAGCTTTGCCGCACCTTTGATATCACCCTGAAGAAACTTCGAAATCATTTCCTGCATTTCATTTCCAATTACATGTGATGCAACTGAAATCACTCCATTACCACCAATAGCTAGCACAGGTAATGTAACCCCATCATCCCCTGTGAAAAGTTGAAAGTCATCACTCGTATTAGCAATGATTTTTGTCATATTATTTAAATTGCCACTTGCTTCTTTGACTGCAACAATATTATTGATTTTGGAAAGCCGGATGATTGTTTCCGGTTCAATATTGATGGCAGATCTGCCTGGGATATTATACAGCAAGACTGGAAGTGCTGTACTTTCTGCAACCGCCTTAAAGTGCTGGTACAGTCCCTCTTGATTCGGCTTATTATAATATGGGGCAACAAGCATAATCCCGTCAACACCAATATTTTCTGCTTTCTTCGTCAATTCAATCGATTCATATGTGTTGTAATTACCCGTACCGGCAATGACCGATACCCGTTTATCAACTACCTTCACAACATGTTCAAATAATGCTAACTTTTCCTCTTTAGATAATGTCGGTGATTCTCCAGTCGTTCCAGATACAACTAGCGATTCCGTACCATTGGCAATTAAATAATTAATTAGTTGAGTTGTTTTTGGAAAATCAATATGACCTTTACTATCAAACGGCGTTACCATTGCCGTAGATACTCGACCAAATCGTACCATACAACCACTCCTTCCAAATTAGCGCTAAGGAGCAGGACCTTATCGGCTAATTTTCTTTATCCAACTCAAACGCATTATGCAGGGCATTGACAGCTGTAGATAAATCAGCTTCTTTAATCAGTACCCAAATCGTCGTATGGCTGTCTGCCGATTGCAGAATACGGATACCGTTCTCAGACAATGCACCAACAATTTTCGAGGTAACACCTGGAACCCCTGCCATACCTGCACCGACAACAGAAACTTTTGCACAATCCCGCTCAACTGCCGGCTCATGTCCAAGCATGCGGAGAACAGAAATTGCCTTGTCTGTCATTTCTTCTGTTACTGTATAGACCACCTGATTAGGAGAAATATTGATAAAATCAACACTAATTTTTTCATTGGCCATTGCTTTAAATACTTCTGCCTGCAAATCATATTGATCCTTTTTGGCAAATACTTTAATTTGGGTGACACCGGACACATGAGCAATTCCCGTCACCATACGGTCTTTAACCATTTTTTCACGAGACATTGACGTAACTAATGTCCCTGGATTATCTGAATACGTTGAACGAATCCGTATCGGAACTTTCGTTTGCATCGCTATCTCAACGGCCCTGGGGTGAATGACTTTCGCTCCCTGATAGGCCATATTACATACTTCTGTGTATGTTACAACTTGCAGGGGTCTTGCATTTTCAGCGATACGCGGGTCGGCCGTCATAATTCCTTCTACATCGGTAAAAATATCGATAAACTCTGCATCTAGCGCTACACCAAGTGCAGCAGCAGACGTATCACTTCCGCCCCTGCCAATCGTGGTGATATCACCATTTTTTGCCTGCCCTTGAAAACCGGCAACTACCACAACATCATAGGTTTTAAAGGCCCACATGACTCTTTCACATCTCATGTCAATGATTTTGGCATTCATATGATCATCATTTGTGCGGAACCCTGCCTGAGCACCGGTTAAAGCTGTTGCGTTAATGCCTTCTTCTAATAACATATTGGTAAAAACAACACTTGAAATAATTTCACCGCATGACAGTAATAAATCTGTTTCACGATTACTGATGGAACTTTTTGAACCATTTACGAGGGAAAGCAGCGTATCAGTAGCATATGGGTCACCCTTACGACCCATAGCCGATACGACAACTGCTACTTTATAACCCTCTTCTAATGCTGATTGAATATGCTTTTTTGCATGCTGGCGACCTTTATCGTCACGGACGGAGGTTCCGCCAAATTTTTGGACGATTATCTTCATCGTAACACCTCTAATATCCATTAGATGTATGGACTATTCATGATTTTTTTTGTTCCTCTAGATGCTGTCTCCATTCATAAACGGGTAGCTGCAGCTACGATTATAACAAGTTCGACCGAGACATACATATATTAGAAAAATAGAATGCTAACAACGATAATTATTTAACTAATCCCAGTTTAATTAGGCTTTCTGCAATCTGAACTGAATTCCATGCAGCCCCTTTTAATAGATTATCGGACACAACCCAAAGATGGAAGCCCTTTTCATCATGTAAATCTTTACGGATACGGCCTACAAATACATCATTTTTTCCAACGCAATCAGCAGGCATTGGATAGATTTGATTTTCTGGATCGTCCTGCAGTACGACTCCCGGAGCATCCTTCAAAAGTTCCTTCAGGTCTGCAGCTGTTACTCCTTCAGTATCCACTTCAATGAAAACTGATTCCGAGTGTCCGACTGCTACCGGAAGACGAACGCACGTTGCAGCAACGCTTAATTCTGGTTTATGCATGATTTTTTTCGTTTCATTAATCATTTTCATTTCTTCATACGTAAAACCATTGTCCTGGAATAAATCAATTTGTGGAATCGCATTAAAGGCGATTTGATAGTGCTTTTTATCTCCCTTGACAGGCAGAATTTTCGGTTCATATTCCTCATTGTTAATGATTGCTTTTGTTTGATCATTTAATTCCTGTACAGCAACGGCACCAGAGCCTGAAACAGCCTGATAAGTAGATACGATGACTTTATTTAGGCCGTATTTTTGTCTAATAGGTTCAAGTGCAACAACCATTTGAATGGTTGAACAGTTTGGATTTGCAATAATTCCATTATGATTTAATAGATCATTTTCATTTACCTCTGGTACTACAAGCGGTACATTTTCATCCATACGAAATGCACTAGTGTTATCGACGCAAATAGCTCCGCGTTTAACAGCTTCCGGAGCTAATTCCTTTGATACACTTCCTCCAGCACTGAATAAAGCAATGTCAACACCCTCAAAACTTTCTGGTTTTGCCTCTTGTACCGTATATTCAGCTCCATTTACTTGTACTTTTGTACCTGCAGATCGAGCAGATGATAATAAAGTTAATTTTGCAATTGGAAATTGTCTATCTTCCAGTGTTTTAATCATTTGCTGCCCTACTGCTCCAGTTGCTCCAACTACTGCTACGTGGAATCCTTTTTTCTGATCCATTTTTTGCTCCCCTTCCAATTCTGTAAAAATTACGACTATTTTTTTCAATACTAGAACGTCACTTTATTATATGAGGAATATTTCAATTTGGTAAAGCCAAACTAATAAAAAGACGACGTTAATGTTTAGCTATACTATATTATATAGCGAAATGAAGATACACTCTACTTAATTTATTTAATGATGGTAAATTATGCAGATTCTCTCCAAGAAAATGTCTTTGTCACCTCATACAAAGAAGGCGAGGTAATATTGACCTATCGCCATCTTTCTACTATAATAACACTTATTTTAAAACAATCAATCAGGAAACAAATATACTTTTTAGTGAAAAATTAATTTCCATCCTTATATCTTTCAACAATGACTGGTTGTATTTGCTTTCCATTTAATGCTGCTTCAACCGCTTCACTTAGCATGGTCATTCGTGCAACCATTGAATTTGGTTTTTTTATTGGATCATCTTGGCCATATGGAATAAAATAAATGTTTTTAGTTGCCATTAATCTCATTAGATTCACACCATTTAACCCTAGTGCGTCATTTGTTGAAATTCCTAAAACAACAGGTTTTTGATTCCGTAAGGTCGCTTTTGCAGCCATTAAGACAGGAGAATCTGTTAATGCATTTGCAAATTTACTCATTGAGTTACCGGTCAATGGAGCGATAACCATACAGTCAAGCGGAATTTTCGGCCCTAACGGTTCAGCTGCTACAATGGAATCAATTACTTTATTCCCTGTTAATTCCTCTATTCGCGTAACCCAGTCCTCTCCCTTACCAAATCGAGTAGTTGTATTTTTAACTGTAAAGGTCACTACAGGCAGGACTTCCGCACCTGCATTAACTAACTTCTCAATTTCAGGGAAAACCGCATCATATGTGCAGTGTGATCCCGTTAATCCAAATCCAATCCGTTTTCCATTTAAACTCATGATTTTGTCTCCTTTCGCTTATCATAAAGATCCTGTAGTAAAGTAGAAAGGACGCCAGCTAAAATATTCCCCGCTGTTTTAGGGGCCACTATCCCTGGAAGACTTGGTGCTAAAAGAGCTTTTATTCCTCTTTTTTCTGCATATCGAAAATCAGTTCCTCCCGGTTTCGAGGCAAGATCAATGATGAGCGTATGCACAGGCATTTTTGATAGTACGTTTGCATTCACGACCGGATATGGGATTGTATTAATTAATATATCCGTATCTTTAACCCATTGGGTAATATCATCTAGATAGAACGGCGTCAATCCCATTTCAGTAATTCGGGCAATATGTTCGGATTTACGCGCTCCTACATCAACCTTCGCACCTAATAAATGGAATGTTCTTGCAACGCTCATTCCGACTCTCCCTAAGCCAAGGACAGTGACCTTTGATCCATGTATTGTGAAATCTGTGTGCTGAATAGCCATCATAATGGTTCCTTCAACTGTCGGAATTGAATTATAGATGGCAACATCATCTCGTTTAAACAATTGCACTAGAGTACGATCAGCACTTTCAGTTATACTGGTTAAATATGCATTCGTAATACCTGAAAAAATTACGCAGTGCTTCGGTGTCTTCTTAACCATATCCTCTGTGAGAATGACTTTTTCATTTGAAAAAATCGTATCCACGTTACCCTCAAGACTCGTGCCAGCTACCGGCAGGATGATGGCATCTAGTTGAGAAAAATCAAGGTCTGCTATCTTATCCTTTGTTGCTCCAGAAAAAGCATGGTCCAGCTGTTCAAAGCCAACTAAGGAAAGCTTTGCATCCAGTTCTGTTAGTTTTCGAATGATTTCGAGCTGTCTCGCATCACCGCCAATAATGGCAATTTGCATATCTGTCAGCATGAAAGATTCACCTTCTTTTTTAGGGCTTTTGTTAAACAGTCTTTTAGACTATTTTCATTATTTTAGAGTTCGATTCATTTCAAGAAGCCCAATTTTAGATTCATCAACCTAATCCCTACATAGCCATTTGCAATTCAACTAGATGTCTGGTGAGAACTACTTCAACATCATATGTTATATTGACCTAATCGGTGACGCCAATGGAGATTTGTCTTAAGTTAATCAATCCTGATTCCTATTTTTGCACTAGGCATTAATCTATTTAATTAAAAAAGACAAAAAAAGGTGACTCAGGAGAGCCACCTTTTTTTATCTTTTTTATTTTTGCATATCAATAATCATCATATCATTGCCAATTTTCTTAATCTGTTCCCATTCAACACGGATCTCTCCACCCTGTTTTTTCATTCCAAACCATTTTAATGTTGGAATAAGCAGTGCTTCTATTTGTCCACTCTGCACATTAATTTCTAGATCAGTCTGTCCAAGAACACCTAATCGTTCTGCACGATTCACATCCACTATTTCTTTCCCGCTTAATTCACTTAATCTCAATTTCTCTCCCTCCATCTAAACAAGTGACCTCCCTATATTCATACTGACAGTTTGGTCCATTTAGACTTTATTTTTTGGAGAAAACTTTGGATTACGTTTTTTTAGTTCATTCTTGTTAAATCCCTTTTGGCAGTTCACCAGAAGGACTTATTAATGAAACAGAGAATTGATCAGTAAACACTCGATTAGCCATTGTATCCACATCTTCTTTCGTTACTGAATCAATTTGTTCCACAATCTCATCAAGTGAACGGTGGAGTCCAAGAAGCAGCTCATTTTTACCATTACGGCTCATTCGGCTGTTTGTACTTTCAAGACTCAGCATTAAGCTCCCTTTTAACTGCTCTTTACTATTTGTCAATTCTTTTTCCGTGATACCGTCTCTTTTTAATACAGAAAGTGTTTCCTGAACCGTTTCAAACAAAAGGTCAAGCTGTTTCGCACCGGTACCTCCATAAATGGTTACAATTCCTGTGTCTTCAAAGGCAGAATGATAAGAGAAAACAGAATAAGCAAGCCCTCTCTGTTCCCTTACATCCTGGAATAAACGACTGCTCATACTACCGCCCAGAATATTATTGAGAGAAATAAGGCTATAGATGTCATCATGTCCGACTTGGAGTCCTTCAAAGCCAAGACAAAGATGGGCCTGCTCTGTTTCTTTCTTACGAGCTACGCGATTCATATGAAACACAGGTACTGTTGTCTCTATTTCGCGTTTTCCACCTTCATAGGAGCCAAATAACGCCTCAACTTCTTTAATAAAGGAATCAGAAATATTTCCCGCTATCGAAATCACAACATGTTCAGGTGTATACATATTATGTACATAATCTTTTAACGTATCACTGGTAAAGGTTGATAACGTTTCTTCCGTACCCAGGATTGGATAGCCGAGAGAATGATCCTCGTAAATCGCTTTACTAAGCAAATCATGGACAATGTCATCTGGTGTATCTTCATACATTTTAATTTCTTCATATACCACATTTTTTTCTTTAACCAATTCTTCTTCCACAAAGGTAGAATTAAAGAACATATCTGCTAATACTTCTAATGCAAACTGCGCATGGTTATCAAGAACCTTTGCGTAATAACAAGTATATTCCTTTGACGTAAACGCATTTACTTGACCGCCGATACTATCAAAGGACTCTGCAATCTCCCGTGCAGTCCTTGTTTTTGTCCCCTTAAAGAACATATGCTCTAAAAAGTGTGAAATTCCATTATTAGCAGGAGTCTCATTACGAGAGCCTGTACCGATCCAAACACCGATTGCTACAGACCGTACGGTTGGAATATTTTCTAAAACAACTCTAACGCCATTTTGACATGTATATTTCTTTATCAAGTAAACTCCTCCTGTTCTATACCTCAGTTGCTTTATTCATATCATTCACAATAAAATTCTTCTATGCCAAGTAAGTATATACTAATAACGTTATTTTTTCCAAAAACTTGACTTTTAGGCAAAAATAACTTAATTATTATCTAATTCTTTTACCTTTTTCTCTGGATAGGAATCATCAGGTCTTTCTTCTTTTAATAACTCCGTAATCGTATTGATTTGTAAATCCTTTTCTTTAATCCCTGTAATTAATCTGTCTAAAGACTGTGCTGTTGACGATGTGGGATGCATAAGAATAATGGCTCCATTATGTACCTTGCTCATCACTCTATTGATTAATACATCAGGAGAGGGCTTTTTCCAATCAACTGTATCAACACTCCACATAATGGTACCCATCTGCTCCTGTGCAGCAATTGATATCACCTCATCACGAAAGCTTCCGCTTGGAGGTGCAAACCAAACCGGATTAACTCCTGTTGTTGCTTTGATCACTTCGTTTGTTTTTTCTAATTCCTGACGAATTTTCGCTGATGAACTTACTTTTAAATCTGGATGCGTAAAAGAGTGATTCCCTACCTCATGCCCTGCATCCGTGATCATTTTGGCAAGTTCAGGATTTGTTTGGACCCATCTGCCTTCAAGGAAAAAAGTAGCGTGTATATGATGTTTTTTCAATGTCGCTAACATATCCATTAAATATTCATTTCCCCATGCAACATTGATGATAAAACTTACCATCGGTTTTTCCGGATGTCCTTTATAAATCGGAGCTGCCGGCAGATCTTCAAGATGGACATTGGGTTTTACTTGTTTAAATTGGAGTTTTTCTTCCGAGAATTCTCCGCCCTCTTTCATTTTTCTGTAAGATGCATCGACGTCCACTTTTAAACCATTATACCCAGGTATTGCTTTCCAGATTGGATCTATTTTTGCATCACTTGCAGGAAGCTCATATTTCTCGCTATTCATTTCTATTTCATGATAAAGAGAATCCTTTGACTTACTCACTGCAAGAGAATGATCCCTTTTTTCACTTATAAATTGAGTCGTATATGGATTACTTACCATAATAAAAGCCATCACGAAAATAACTCCAAAAATCATCATTTTTTTCATTGAACCTGCCTCCTCTATATAAATTATGAAAAAGAAGGACAAGGTAGAACGTAAAATGGAATCATGGGAGGTAATGCTTAACAAAAATAAACAGCCAGAGTACTCTGACTGTTTATTTGCGAAAGACGAATATTTATTCTAATTATTTCTGAGCACTTTCTTCATGCTCACGCTGTTCCTTTAAGACAGCCTTACGAGACAGATTCACCCGTCCTTGCTTATCAATTTCAAGAACTTTTACAAGCATTTCGTCTCCAATTTTCACGACATCTTCCACTTTTCCAACGCGTTCCTCTGCTAATTCAGAAATGTGTACAAGACCATCTTTACCTTGGAATATTTCGACAAATGCACCGAACTTCTCAATTCTCTTGACTTTACCAAGATACAGCTGCCCAGCGACAACTTCACGAACAATATCTTCAATGATGTGCTTGGCCTTTTGGTTCATTTCCTCATCAACAGAAGAAATGAATACTGTTCCATCCTGCTCAATATCAATTTTTACACCTGTTTCTTCGATAATCTTATTAATTTGTTTACCGCTTGGTCCAATAACATCACGAATTTTATCAGGATTAATTGACATTGTAAGGATTTTAGGAGCAAATTTAGACAATTGCTCTCTTGGTTTATCAATCGCTGTCATCATGGAGTCTAAAATTTGCATACGCCCTTTTTTGGCCTGCTGCAAAGCCTCTTCCAATATTTCTCGAGAAAGTCCTTCAATTTTAATATCCATTTGTAATGCTGTAACGCCTTTAGCTGTGCCGGCAACTTTAAAATCCATATCTCCAAGGTGATCTTCCATTCCTTGAATATCAGTTAATATAGTATAATGTTCACCAGATTTCACTAATCCCATGGCAATACCGGCTACAGGTGCCTTAATTGGTACACCTGCATCCATCATGGCCAGTGTACTTGCACAGATACTTGCTTGAGAAGTTGATCCGTTTGATTCCAATACTTCTGACACTAGACGGACTGTATATGGAAATTCCTTTTCATCCGGAATAACTGCTACTAACGCTCTTTCTCCAAGTGCTCCATGTCCGATTTCGCGTCGGCCAGGACCTCTCATTGGACCAGTTTCCCCAACACTAAAATTAGGGAAGTTATAATGGTGCATAAAACGTTTTTCTTCTTCTAGTCCCAAACCATCTAATATTTGAACATCACCTAAGGCACCAAGGGTACAGATGCTTAATGCCTGCGTTTGTCCACGTGTAAATAAGCCTGATCCATGTGTCCGAGGTAAGATGTTAACTTCAGAAGCTAACGGACGAATTTCGTCAACGCCACGGCCATCAGGACGTATTTTATCTTCAGTAATAAGGCGGCGAACCTCTCCCTTAACAAGCTTATCTAAAATTTGTTTAACTTGCTTTAGGGTATCTTCATCCGCTTCTTTTTCTTCATATTTACTCATTACTTGCTCTTTGACCTTTTTAATCGCTTCTTCACGAGCATGCTTCTCTTGGACTTGAATTGCTTGAATCATTTCCGTTTCACAAAGCTCACGAATTTCTGATTCTAAAGCTGAATCAAGTTCAAACAGAACAACCTCGAGTTTCTCTTTTCCAATTTCAGCTACAATGGTCTCCTGGAAAGCAATTAAGCGCTTAATTTCCTCATGCCCAAACATAATGGCTTCCAGCATGATTTCTTCTGGTACTTCATCTGCACCAGCTTCAACCATATTAATAGCATCCTTTGTTCCAGCAACAATTAAATGGATATCACTTTGTTCTTCTTGTTTAACAGTTGGGTTGATGATAAACTGACCATCAATCCTTCCAACTGTTACACCCGCAATCGGTCCTTTAAATGGAATATCAGAAACGCTTAATGCCAGTGAAGATCCAAACATAGCGGCCATTTCAGTCGAACAATCCTGATCCACGCTCATTACCATACTAACAACTTGAACCTCATTACGGAAACCATCTGCAAATAATGGTCGAATGGGTCTATCGATTAAACGACTAGCTAAAATAGCCCGTTCACTCGGACGTCCCTCTCTTTTAATAAAACCGCCTGGAATTTTACCAACTGCATACAAACGTTCCTCGTAATTTACAGTCAGTGGGAAAAAGTCAACGCTTTTTGGTTCTCTTGAAGCGGTTGCAGTACTTAAAACAACTGAATCACCATAACGAACTAATACAGCACCATTGGCCTGTTTTGCTAGCTGTCCAATTTCAACTGATAATTTACGGCCAGCCCAATCTATTGAATATACATGCTTATCTTGTCCCATTCATTTATTACTCCTCTCTACCTGTAATACATTAGAGGTATAGCGAAACATATTCGATCCGCACATACTGATTCTATATATATAAAGCAGTTTTCTTATGTTAAAAAAATAGCTATTACTATTATGTACACTTTTATTAAAAATTAAGCTTTCGTAAAGATACATTTCGAAAACCAACGCAACAATAACCAAAAAATGGTATATGTTTTTTTGCTAATAAAAAAGCGGGAAAATTCCCGCTTTTCATTGACTATCTACGTAAACCAAGTTTATTGATTAGTTCACGGTAACGTTGAACATCTTTATTACGTAGGTAAGTTAATAAATTACGACGCTTACCAACCATTTTCAAAAGACCACGACGTGAGTGATGATCTTTTTTGTGTGTACGTAAATGATCATTCAAGTTATTAATTGATTCTGTAAGGACAGCGATTTGAACTTCTGGAGATCCAGTATCAGTCTCGTGTACTTTGTACTCATTAATAAGTTCGTTTTTGCGTTCTTGAGTGATTGCCATCCTGCTTCACCTCCTAAATTTTCAAATCCCCTATTACTGAGCAAACGTTGGTGAGTCGCTTTGCCAAGCAAAGGTTCAATTTGATACGTTAATAAGAATACATCTTTTTACGATAAAATGCAAGAGTCTGTCCCGTATTTTTCAAAGTAATCAACAGTCTCTGCCTTATCCTTTTCAATTTGTGCAATAAGTCCATCAATTCCTGAAAACTTTTGTTCACTTCGAAGCCTGCGATGCCATTCAATCGTTACCAATTCATCATATATTTCACGGTTGAAGTCCAAAATAAACACTTCAATAGAAGGTTTGTCTGCCTTATCCTTATGAAAGGTTGGTTTATAGCCAACATTGCAAACACCCTGGAATGTCTCGTTATCTTTAGCAATCGTTAACTTTACAGCGTATACACCTGTCGGCGGTAGGAGATAATCATCGTGAATAGCTACATTTGCAGTGGGGAACCCTATTGTCCTGCCTCTTTTTTCCCCATGTATGACTTTGCCATTAGTCTGATAAAAACGACCGAGAAAAGGGGGAAGCTCGTCCATTTCCCCTTCTAAAATGCAGGCTCTGACAGCAGTTGAGCTTATCTTTTGCTCACCAAATTGCAGTTTATCAATGACTGAAAATGTAAATTTTTCTCTTGAATGAAAGGTTAATGTTTCCATTGTTCCCTTTCCCAATCGTCCATATGTATAGTCAAAACCAGCAACAACATGTTTGACGTTTAAATCTATCAAATAACGATCAACATATTCCTGTGGTAATAAATTAGCAAATTCTTCAGTAAATCGAACAACAAAAAAGTAATCAATTCCTAGATTTCGAATTAACCTGATTTTTTCTTCAAGTGGAGTGATATATTTAACATGCTGTACACTTCTCCCCAGAACCACAGAGGGATGAGGATTAAAAGACATAACAGCACTTTTAAATCCCTTTTTGTCAGCTTCTTTTTTGGCAGCAGAAATTACTTTTTGATGTCCAAGGTGCACACCATCAAAAAAACCTAAAGCCATAACTAATGGCGGAATATCTTCTTGTTTCATATGATGCGGATGATCTAGATAATATATTTCCACGTTCTGTCTCACCTTTTCTATAAAGCATGCTTACTCTATGGATCTTAGCACTTTTGATGGTTTCATCAATCCTGGTTTTTCCGGATGATGAATATAAATGGCTAATGCCTTACCGGCTTCTGTTTCAACCACAATTGGATCTTTTTCGTGCTTGCATGTATCAGGGATAGGTAAAACAGCTCCATTTTTGACTTTCTCCGCTATTTTATCACTAATCATATATTTGGGCAAATGGGATAATGCTGCCTCAATTGGATATAAAATATCTTCGATTGTCCCATCTGTCATTTTTGCTTCAATCTCTTCAAATGTAAAACAATCTGTAAGAGAAAATGCCGCTGATTGAATTCTGCTTAAATCTGACATATGTGCAGGATAACCCAGAGCTTCCCCAATCATCACTGCAAGCGTACGTATATATGTGCCTTTACTGCATGACACTCGAAAGCGAAACGAAATTTGCTCTCCACTAAAATACTTGCGGTCATCGAGGAGATCAATAGAGTAAATGGTAACAGCTCTAGTCGGACGCTCAACCTCTATTCCTTGTCTAGCATATTCATACAGTTTTTTCCCATTGACTTTTACGGCGGAATACATAGGAGGTGTTTGTTTAATCGAGCCTGTTAGATCATTTAATACTTTTAGGATTTCACTTCTGTCAATATCGCGATCAATTACTTTTCTTTCAATTATTTCCCCGGATGCATCCTCAGTAGACGTTGAGAATCCAATTGTTACTTCTCCTTCATATGCTTTACCTGCATCCGTTATGTATTCAGCAACTTTTGTAGCTCTGCCGATACAAATCGGCAGTACTCCTGTAACATCCGGGTCGAGGGTCCCTGTATGACCTATTCTTTTCATATGCAGAATTTTTCTTAATTTAAAAACACAATCATGTGATGTCAGGCCCTTAGGCTTATAAAGAGGTATGATTCCTTCCATTATTTCAATGTCCTTTCTTTATTCTGAAAAAAATGGATAGACGAGTGTCTATCCATTTTTTAAATCATTATTGCTCATTTTCATTTTGTTCGTTTGCTTTTTCCTCATCATGAATTTGATGCAGCAAAGTATCAATTCGATGCCCATAATCAATTGATTCATCAAATTCAAACAGGATTTCAGGTGTTTTACGCAAACGAATCCGTTGTCCAATTTCAGAACGAATAAACCCTTTTGCTTTTGCAAGACCTATTAACGTATTTTCGCGTTGCTTTTCGTCACCTAAAACCGATATATAAACGGTAGCCTGCTGCAGGTCACCAGTTACATGTACATCTGTTACAGTAACAAAACCAATGCGAGGGTCTTTAATTTTACGCCCAATGATTTCACCAAGCTCTTTCTTCATTTGTTCCCCAACACGATTTGCTCTCACGCTCATAATTTCACCTCATTTATCAAAGCCATTCTATATCGGTGATGGTCCGTTCCAATTCTGGAAACGAATCGATAAACTTAAGGGCATGCTGCAATTCCACTTCTACTGCTGCACGAGCAGAAGCTACTGCAGCAATAGCGATTTTACTTCGTTGCCAAGTATCTTGATAATCAACCTCTGCAACCGACACATTAAACTTTTGCTTTAAACGTGTCATCACCCGCTGTAAAACTGCCCGTTTTTCTTTCAAGGAGTGAGCATCATAAATAATGCATTCGAAGGCTGCTAAGCCAACTATCATTAACGTCCCACTTCTTCCATAATGTATGCTTCAATGACATCATTTTCTTTGACATCATTGAAATT